>LNAP01003552.1_pt1 | contig 14885 bp, 17 predicted proteins | sample 602601 | NCBI WGS metagenome assembly LNAP01 (sample SAMN02440304, study PRJNA202911) | soil metagenome | biome: Subtropical and temperate rainforests or woodlands; isolation source: soil samples (1 kg each in a 20% v/v slurry with milli Q water) were... ...
GAAAAGGGCCTGTGCCGCATAGTCGATCGGGGCGCCCGCCCCTGCGGCGGGGTCGGTCAGCCAGGCGCGCCAGGGCGACGGCATGAGGTCGGTCGGGAACGGCGGGAGCGTGCCCCGCCGTTCGTCGAGCAGGCCCGGGTCGATCTCGGGCCATTCCTGGCTGGAAGACGCGGACCGTGACGCGAAGGGCGCAGCAGGCGACGGCTCGAGAACATCCTCTGCGGACACCTGATCACGGAAGCGTAGAGCGGCCGAACGCCGTGCGGACCTCGGCATGTGAACCACCTTCACAAGTCTCAAGGAAGAAATAACAGTGGTGTTTAATATAACTTCAGTTCTCTTGTGCCGCAAGCGCTAAATGCACGCCGCGCCATTGCGCGGACGGCTACGTCAGACCCCTATGGGCAGCGATTTGATACTGAGCCCCTAGGCCGCCCGGTTCATGCGACCGGCTCCATGAGCTCGGGCCCTTTGTTGCGGACGTTGCCAACGGCCGCTCCGACTTCCCAGATCTCGAGTTCACCGCCATAGGGCTTCATCATGTCGGCCGCGAGCCCGGTTGGACCGCGCATCCAGTCGTCGAACTGGCTTTCCTCGAGAACGAGCGGCATGCGGTCATGGTAGCGCACGGTCGTGGGCGCCGCGTCGGTCGTGACGATCGCGAAGCTGGTAACCGCCGACTTGCCGTCAGCCTTCCAGACATCGTAGACGCCGGCCAGGGCGAAGGGCTTCGCCGCCGGCTGGAAGTGAAACGGCTTCTTTTCCTTCGGCCCCGTCTTCTGCCATTCGTACCATCCCGTCGCCGGCACCAGGCAGCGCCGCTTCTTGAAGGGCTCGCGATAGGTCGGCGCCGTCTGCACGCGGTCGGCGCGTGCGTTGATGGTGGCATAGGGCCGCTGTTTGAGCTGCTCGGGTTTCAGCCAGAACGGCACCAGGCCCCAACCGGCCAGGAGGAGCTCGCGGCCGTTGCCGGCCGGCCGGATGATCGGCATGACATCGGTCGGCGCGACATTGTAGCTCTCGCGCAGGAGCGGCGGCGGCTCCTCCGGCAGGGTCAGGCGATAGAGCTCGACAATCTGCTTCCAGCTCAGCTTGTAGGTATAGCGTCCACACATTCCGCAGACTTGGCCCCGGAACGCGAATTCAGCAAGGGCCACCCTCCGACGCCAGATGGGTGTAACGGCAACCTCTCGACCTTCGTCTTCCGTTTGACCGGCCCAAAAGGTCGGTCTCCACCAAACGGGAACGGGAGACACCAATGCAGGCAATTTGCTCAATCGCGGCCACGATCCTCGTCCTTGCCGGTCCGGCAGCGTGCAAGACACCGGCCGACGGCGCGGCGTCCAGGTCGGGGGCAACCAACGTCCACTACGCAGGCTCCGGCCTGCCGAGGTTGCCGAGCCTGCCGCGCCTGCCGAGCGTGCCGCGTCTGCCGAGCATGCCGCGCGTACCGAAGCCGAAGTGGCCTTAGCTCATGCTCTTCCGGACCGCCGGCCTCCGGCCGGCCTCATGACGCGCATATGAATGCGCTCCCGTGAGCCGGCTGGAAGCCGGCGGTCCGGAAGACAGGATCAGGCCAGCAGCGCATAGAGATCCGTCTCGAGCCTGGCGGGATCGACGCCCTCCCAGGGCATGTAGATTTCCCAGTTGATGCCGGCGAGCTCGAGCTTCTCGGCCTGGCACCACTCGAACAGCGTCTGCCACGCTCCGGGCATGCCGTCGAACGGCCCCTTGAGCTGGAAGTGCGCGGCGCGTCCGGCCGGCAGCTCCGACGGCACGAGCCCGCCCTTGGCGGCAAAGCTGCGGCCGACGATCGTGCCGATTTCCATGTCGAGCGCATCCTTCGCCGGCGTGCGAAAGCGCGTCAGCGGCCGGCCGAGCGGGCCCGCGTCGAGGGACGGCAGCGCCGCGTCCATTGCGGCGCGCGCCGAGCGCTGGGCCATAGGGATTTCCGGAAAAGGCACCTTGGCCTTGACCACTGCCGTGAGCTGGCGATCGACCGTCACGATTGAACACGTCATGGGTTGCAGTCCTTCACTTAACCTTATGGTTAAGTGATAGCATTTCCGGCGTGCCCGTCAACAAGGCCTGTAACGACCAGGCGCCGACCTCCGTCTCCCGATCAGCAGGGGCTGATGCGAGCCCCCGTAAAACGGGAGAGAGCGATGCGGTCAGCGATCTTGGCGGCGATGTCCCTGGCAGTGGCTTCGCTGGGCCTCGGCACCTATCTCGCCGCAATCGACGTTGCCTGGAACAGCCCGGGCGTCGGACCATCGATCATCGCCGCCCATCCCTACACCGCGCTCGACGAGCTGGGACGGCCGACCTGCCGGCGCAACAACTTCGGCGATCCGCAGCGGCCGCTCGTCAGGATCGGCCAGAACTGTCCGTGACTATTTTTTCTGCGCCTGCTCGCGCAGCGTCCGGGCGACGTGCTTCACGTCGTAGGCCGGGTAGAACTCGGTCCGGAAGGCTTTCCACGCCGCCTGCTCGACCGCGCGGTTGACCTCGCGCAGGCGGGCCGGCGGCACGCGCAGGGTCACGATGTAGCCCAGCCCCATGGCGACGTACCACGATTCGACCTCGACGCCCTCCGGCGGAAACTTCGCCCAGAACGCCTGCTCCGCCAGGACCTCGTTGAGCTCGGCGAGGTTCTTCGTCTGGTCATGCTTCATGATGACCGTGAGCAGGATGTAGTCGGACGGCGTGGCGACCGACCCGGATGATGGCGCCTCCGCCATGCGAGCCCTCCGCGCTACCTGTAGCTGGTTTCCGTGCCGCCCAGCCCGACGAACTCCGTTTTCGCCGTGCCCGGCCCGGGCAGGAACACCGGCGGATGGACCGAGCCCGTGAGGATCACGTCGCCCGCCTTCAGGTGCTTGCCGTGCTCCAAAAGCTTGTTGGCGAGCCAGGCGAGCGAGATCAGGGCGCTGCCCATGACGTTGGTGCCGGGGCCGGCGCCGATCTCCTTGCCGTCGAACTCCGAGCGGCCTTTCAGGCCGGCGAAGTCGACCGTCTGCCAGTCCTTCACCTCGGTGCCGACGATGCAGGCGGCTTGCAGGACGTCGTCGGCGATGCGGCCGGGACCGCTCAGCTTGGTGACGTCGGCGTAGCGGTTCTCGACCACCTCTGCGCCGCAGTGGAAGCTCGCGACATTGGCCTTGATGCTGTCGGCCGTGTAGCCGCCCGCCGTCGCGTCCTTGGACATGCGCGCCACCATCTCGCATTCGATGCCGGCCTTCAGCGGCCAGCCCTTCTCGAACACCGTGCCGGAGGGCCGCACGCCGCTCCTGTAGATGCCGGCGAACACCGGCCCGGAGAGCTTCATCGGCTCGTACTGCGAGGGCAGCGTCAGCGCCACCTTCCAGCCGGCCATCTGGTCCTTGCCGTCGGTGGTCAGCCGGTCGTGCACGGCGAACTGGACCTTGTAGGAATCGGCCTCGCTCAGGCTCGCCGTGTCGGCGGCGAGGAAGTCCATCACCTTGCGGCTGCGCCGGCCCTCGGCGATGCGGTCAGCGAGTGCGGCGATTTCCTTGTCGTTCACGGCAATCCTCCTGCTGGGGGCGCGCCACTGGAGGCGGAGTAAACTCCGCCGTAAGTGGCGCGCCTGACTATCTTTTATACCAGCGAAGACGCGCGACTGGAGTGGCGCGCCCCCAGCGGAGCTACGCCGCTTTCGCGGGGTGGTAATTGCCGTAGAAGCTCTGGCCCTTGGCCGCCATGTCGCGCAGCATCTTGGGGACCTCGAACTGCGGGCCGTACTTCCTGGCGAAGTCGTCGCATTCGGCGACGAAGGTCTTGACGCCGACCTGGTCGATCAGGCTGACGGCGCCGCCGGTCTGCGGCGCGAAGCCCAGGCCCATGATCGAGCCGACATCGCCGTCCTGCGGGTTGGTGAGCACGTTGGCTTCCAGACAGCGCACCGTGTCCACGGCCTGCACATAGAGCAGACGCTTCTTGATCTCGTCCTCCTTGGCGCGCTTGTCCTCGCCCTCGCCGTAGAGCAGCTTGGGATCGGGCGGAAAGTGCTTGGCGAGCTCGGGCCACAGCCGCTTCTTGCCGTCGGCCGGATACTCATAGAAGCCCTTGCCGTTCTTGCGGCCGAAGCGCTCGAGCTTCTTCACCATCAGCTCGAGGATGTGCTCGGTGCCGCCGCCCTCGAACTTCTGGCCGGCTGCCGCCGCGTCGCGCCGCGCCTGGTCCATGATCTTCCACGAAAGGTCGATCGCGACCTCGTCATTGAGCGCCAGCGGCCCCACCGGCATGCCGGCGAAGCGTGCGCAATTCTCGATCATGGCGGCGGGCACGCCCTCCTCGAGCATGCGATGGCCTTCGCTGATGAAGGCGCCGCAGACGCGGGAGGTGAAGAAGCCGCGGCTGTCGTTGACCACGATCGGCGTCTTGCGGATCTTCTGCACGAAGTCCATGGCGCGCGCGAGCGTGTCGGGCGAGGTCTTCTTGCCGACGATGATCTCGACCAGCGGCATCTTCTCGACCGGCGAGAAGAAATGCAGGCCGATGAACTGGTCGGGCTTTGACGAGGCTTCGGCCAGGCCGGTGATGGGCAAGGTCGAGGTGTTGGAGGCGAACACGGCCTCCTTCGGCAGCGCCGCCTCGGCCTTCCTGGTGGCCTCGGCCTTGACCTCGCGGTTCTCGAACACCGCCTCGACCACGAGCTCGACGTCCTTCAGCGCGCCGAAGTCCGGCGTCGCCGTCACCTTGGCCAGCAGGGCGTCGCGCCTGGCCTGGTCGAGCCGGCCGCGCTTGACGAGCTTGTCGAGCTCGCCCGCGATGTGGGCCTTGCCCTTGTCGGCGGCGGCCTGGTCGCGGTCGATCAGCACGATGTCGAGCCCGGCCTGTACCGAGACGGTGGCGATGCCCGAGCCCATGAGGCCGGCCCCCAGAATGCCGATCTTCTTGTATTCCTGCTTCGGCACACCCTTGGGTCGCCGCGCGAGCTTGTTCGCTTCCTGCAGGCCGAAGAACAGCGTGCGGATCATGCTCTTGGCCACAGGGTTGCGCAGCAGCGAGACGAAGTAGCGGGTCTCGACACGCAGCGCCGAATCGAACGGCAGCTGCAGGCCCTCGTAGACGCAGCTCATGATCGCCTTGGGTGCGGGATAGACGCCGTTGGTCTTGCCCGCGATCATGGCGTTGCCGCCGATGAAGGTCTGCACGCCCGGCGGGCTCCACACTTGGCCGCCCGGGAAGCCCGGGGTCTTGAAGCCCTTGCGGTCCCACGGCTGCACGGCGCGGCCGTCGATCGCCCTGGCGCCCTTGCCGGCATACTCCGGCACGACCTGTTCGCCGGCCGGCGCCATCAGCCACGCCTTGGCCTTGGCCAACAACTCGTTCGCCGGCACGACCTCGTGGATCAGGCCCAGGCCCTTGGCGGCATCGACCGTGAGGTCCTTGCCCTCGAGCAGGATGGGCGCCGCGTTCATCACGCCGATCAGGCGCGGGATGCGCTGCGTGCCGCCGCCGCCCGGCAGCAGGCCGATCTTGACTTCGGGCTGGCCGACCTTGGCCTTCGGGTTGGCCGCGGCGATGCGGTAGTGGCAGGCGAGGCAGATCTCGAAGCCGCCGCCCAGCGCCGTGCCGTTGATCGCGGCCACGATCGGCTTGCCGCCGGTCTCCTGGCGGCGAAACATCTTCTGCAGCTGGCTGAACTGGTCCATCAGCCTGGCGGCATCCGACGTGTCGGTGCCCAGAAGCATTTCGAGGTCGGCGCCGGCGATGAAGTCGGCCTTGGCCGAGGTCAGGATGATGCCCTTGACCTTGTCGTCCTTGATCGCCTCTTCGATCGCGCCGGCATAGGCCGTCATCGAGGCCTCGTTCAGCACATTCATGCTGCGGCCCGGCATGTCCCAGGTGATGGTGGCGATGCCGTCGCTGTCGACGTTGTAGTTGATCATGTTGAAGTTCCTCTTCGCTGGGGGCGCGCCACTCCGGTGGCGCGATCATGTCTTGCAGCCAGGCATGACGCGCGACTGGAGTCGCGCGCCGCCAGCTAAACGCGCTCGATGATCGTCGCGGTGCCCATGCCGCCGCCGACGCAGAGCGTGGCGAGGCCGGTCGAGAGGTTGCGCCGCTCGAGCTCGTCGAGCAGCGTGCCCAGGATCATCGCCCCGGTGGCGCCCAGCGGATGGCCCATGGCGATGGCGCCGCCGTTCACGTTGATCTTGTCGTGCGGCATCTTGAGAATCTGCAGGTAGCGCAGCACGACGGCGGCGAAGGCCTCGTTCAGCTCCCAGAGATCGATGTCCTTCACCGACATGCCGGCGCGCTTCAGCGCCTTCTCCGACGCAGGCGCCGGACCGGTCAGCATGATCGCGGGCTCCGAGCCGATCGAGGCGAAGGAGCGGATGCGGGCGCGCGGCTTCAGCCCGGCCTTCTCGCCGAACTCCTTGTTGCCGATCAGGATGGCGGCCGCACCATCGACGATGCCCGACGAGTTGCCGGCATGGTGGACGTGGTTGATCTTCTCGACCTCGGGATAGCGCTGCTGCGCCACCGCGTTGAAGCCCGGCATCATCTCGCCCTGCATCTTGAAGCTGGGCTCCAGCGCCGCCAGCGTCTGCATGGTCGTCTGCGGCCGCATCAGCTCGTCGTGGGCCAGAAGCTCGACGCCGTTCTGGTCCTTCACCGGCACGATCGACTTCTTGAAGTAGCCGGCGTCCCAGGCCGCCTTGGCGCGCTTCTGCGATTCGACGGCGTAGGCATCGACGTCGTCGCGGCTCAGCCCATACTTGGTGGCGATCAGGTCGGCCGAGACGCCCTGGGGCACGAAGTACATCGGGATGGCCACCGCAGGATCGGTCGGCCAGGCGCCGCCGTCGGAGCCCATGGGTACGCGCGACATCGATTCGACGCCGCCGCCGATCGCGGCCTGGCTCTGGCCCGACATGACCTGCGCCGCGGCCATGTTGGTGGCTTCGAGGCCCGAGGCGCAGAAGCGGTTGACCTGCACGCCCGACACCGTCTCGGCGTAGCCGGCGACGACGGATGCGGTGCGGGCGATGTCGGCGCCTTGTTCTCCGATCGGCATGACGCAGCCCAGCACGATGTCGTCGACCAGGTGGGTGTCGAGCTTGTTGCGGTCGCGGATCGCCTGCAGGGCGGTGACGGCCAGCCGCACCGGGGTCACTTCGTGCAGCGAGCCATCCTTGCGGCCCTTGCCGCGCGGGGTGCGGACGGCGTCGTAGATGAATGCGTCGGTCATGGTTGGTCTCCTAATCCTTCAAACCCTGCGATCCCATTCGCCTCACCCTGAGGAGCGCCGCGAAGCGGCGCGTCTCGAAGGGTGGGGACCAGTCTTGATGTTGCCCATCCTTCGAGACGCCGCTTCGCGGCTCCTCAGGATGAGGTGGTGCCTCTAAAGCGTCCGTCCAATCAGCTCTTTCATGATCTCGTTGGTGCCGCCGTAGATCTTCTGCACGCGCGCGTCGGCGTAGAGGCGCGCGATCGGGTATTCCCACATGTAGCCGTAGCCGCCGAAGAACTGCAGGCACTCGTCGATCAGCTCGCACTGCAGGTCGGTGGTGTAGTACTTGGCCATCGCCGCGGTGGCGACGTCGAGCTCGCCCTTCAGGTGCTTGGCCACGCAGTCGTCGACGAACACGCGCGCGACCAGCGCCTTGGTCTTGAGCTCGGCGAGCTTGAAGCGGGTGTTCTGGAAATCGATGATCGGCTTGCCGAAGGCCTTGCGATCCTTGACGTAGGCCACCGTGTGCTCCATCGCCGCCTCGATGGCGGCGATCGCCTGGATGGCGATGACCAGGCGCTCCTGCGGCAGCTGCTGCATGAGCTGGATGAAGCCCATGCCAGGGCCGCCCAGCAGGTGGTCGGCCGGCACGCGCACGTTGTCGAAGAACAGCTCCGACGTGTCCTGCGCCTTCATGCCGATCTTCTCGAGATTGCGGCCGCGCTTGAAGCCCTCGGTGTTGGTCTCGACCGCGATCAGCGACGTGCCCTTGGCGCCGAGCTTGGGATCGGTCTTGGCAACGACGATCACCATGTCGGCGAGCTGGCCGTTGCTGATGAAGGTCTTGGACCCGTTGATCACCCAGTGATTGCCGTCCATCACCGCGTTGGTCTTGACCGCCTGCAGGTCAGAGCCGGTGCCGGGCTCGGTCATGGCGATGGCCGTGACCAGCTCGCCGGAGCAGGCCTTGGGGATCCACTTCTTCTTCTGCTCTTCGCTGCCGTAGTGCAGCAGGTAGGGCACGACGATGTCATTGTGCAGAGAGAAGGCGGGGCCCGAGGCGAGCGCCCGGCCCTGCTCCTCGATCAGGATGGCACTGTAGAGGAAGTCGGCGCCGGCGCCGCCGTACTGCTCGGGCATGGTCATGCGAGAAGTCCCTGCTCGCCGGCCTTGCGCCACAGCTCGCGCGGCACGATTCCCTCTTCCTCCCACTTCATGTGGAAGGGCGTAACCTCTTTCTCGAAAAAGCGCCGGCAAGTGTCGCGGAACATCCGGTGTTCGGGCGTGTAATGGGCTGCCAACGCTGTCACTGAGCGCTCCTCCGGCGGTCGATCAACGGGGTCTTGTTCTTGGGACTTTGGTCCGCCGGCGCCTGCTCCGCCAGCGCTCGGGATGTAGTTTACCTTTACGTAAACGTCAACCTCGCCTCGTGCCTCCTGCAACACGCATCGCCGGTGCGCGCGAATCCAATCAGATGGAACCGCGAGCGGTTCCATCTGATTGGATCCGCTCTATCGAGGCATGGGTTTCAGGCCGGGACAGGGATGGTCGGGCGACCCGGCCTCGCACACACTGACCTCGCCGAGATAGCGCTTCATGCGCTCCACTTCATCCGGCGTCCCGGCGGACCGGATGGCGCGCTGAACGAGGTAGAGACTGCCCTGTCCCTTGATGGCGCGAAACATCGTCGTTTCGGGCCTGCTCGTTGCCGCCAGCCGCGGGCAGCGAAGCAACATGGTCGCCGCCTCGTAGCCGTTAGCCTTGCCGGGCATGACCGAGGCGGGCGTGCTTCCCGGGCAGGCGGCGAGCCATTGCCCCTGAAGCGTCTTAAGGAATGGCACGGGGTTGAGATCGGCTCGCCGGGAGAAGATCTGAACCGTGACCATCTCCGACCAGTTGTGCGCCGTCTCGTTGCTCGGAATCCATTCCGTCAGGCTCACGAAGTTGCTCGTGTCCGAGTAGCCGACCATGAAGCCGGCCGGCGGCACGACGATCAGGTTTTCGCCTTTGAGCTGCGCCTCTGCCGATGGAAGGCAAAGGAACAACGCGACCCCCGCCGCTATCCACTTGCCTGGCATCCCCCGTCCGATCCTGTCCTGCGCTGGTGGATGAGTCATAACTGTCACCCGGCGCGGGGGGTACCCCGCGCTTACCGCAGCGAGGGGCCTTTGAGGCCGCAGGAAAGGTCCCTCGCTGCGCTCGGGATGACAATGGGGCTGTATCAGACATTTGTGATTCCGGGTACTCGCAGCGCCGCGGCGATGCCGTCACTCGGCCAACTGGATCGTCACCTCGCCCAGTGCGGCACCGAAGTCCGCCACGACCCTGCTGCCCGCCTGGACGAAGTGCAGCCCGGTACAGGTGCCGGCGGCGACCAGTTCGCCCGCCTGCAGGCCGTCGCCTCGGCGCGACAGTTCGTTGGCGAGCCAGGTCAGCGCGATGAGCGGATGGCCGAGCACCAGGGCCCCGGTCCCCTCGCCTTTCAGCGCGCCGTCGACCGACAGGGTGACGACGTGAGTGGCGAGGTCGAGGCTGCGCCATGCCTCGAAGGCCGTGCCGACCACCACACCGCCATTGAAGGCATTGTCGGCGGTGATCTCCTCGATGCGCCGCGTCCGCCATTCGGACAGGCGCGTGTCGCAGATCTCGATGAGCGGCACCACGGCGTCGACCGCGGCGCTCACCTCCTCCCGCTCATAGGGCTGCGACCGCGCCGGCAGGTCGTGGCCGAGCCGGAAGCCGAACTCCGCCTCGACACCGACAACGAAGAAACGGGCGGCTGGGAGGGTGGCTGGTTGCTGCCACAGCGCGTCACGGAAGAGGACCCCGGCGATCGGCCCCGGCGAATTGACCAGCCGCTGCGACTGCTCCGACGAACAACCGACCTTGCGGCCGACGACGGCGTCGCCCCAAAGCGGGCGGAAGGCGGCCTGCACGGCGTAGGCGTCGTCGAACGTCCGTACGTCGGGAAGTCCCGGCACCGCCTCGTGAGCGCGGCGGCCGGCCACCAGCAGCCGGGCCGCGTCGATTGCCGCAGGATCGGTCATCGCATGGCTCCCGTAAGCAGCGTGGCGACGGACGGCACGAACACGACGAGCATCAGCACGCCGAAGACGATCACCGTGTAGGGAAAGGCCGCCGCCCAGACCTGCCGCATCGTGATCTCGGGTGGTGCCACGCCCTTCATGACGAACAGCAGCAGGCCGAAGGGCGGCGTCAGCAGGCCGATCTGCAGCGAGATCAGCAGGATCACGCCCAGCCAGACCAGGTCCATGTTGAGCGCGTTGGCCAGCGGCATGAAGAACGGGAAGGTCAGCAGCATCATGCTGATCTGGTCCATGAAGCAGCCGAGCGCGACCAGGATGGCGATCATGACGAAGACCGTGATCAAGGGCGTCATCTCGTACCTGGCGATCTCGGCCAGCGCGCCGTCGGTAGCGCCCGAGAATGCCAGGATCTGCGCGAAGGTCGTGGAGGCCGCGATGATGAAGAAGATCATGGTCGTGACGACCGCCGTGCTCCTGAGGCTGTCGAACAGGACTTTCCAGGTGAACGCCCGGTAGCAGACCGCCAGCACGACCGTGGCCAGGCAGCCCAGTGCCGCCGAGTCGGTCGGCGAGGCCCAGCCCATGAACATGCTGCCCATGACGACGATGAAGATCAGCGACAGCGGCACCACGTCGATGAAGAACGGCCGCCACCGCTCGCCCAGCGTCATGGGCGCGCGTGCCGCCTCGTCCTGCGGCGCGAGATCGGGCCGCATCCAGCAGCGCACGACGATCCAGACCAGGAAACAGACGCTCATGATCAGGCCAGGCAGGATGCCGGCGATCAGCAGGTCCGACACCGACACCTTGTCGCGACTGACGCTGCTGGCCAGCGTCGCCAGCAGGACGGTCAGCGCCGACGGCGGGATCAGCATGTCGACGCCGCCGATCGCCATGATCGGTCCCATCGCCATCGACGGGTGATAGCCGCGCCGCAGCATCTCGGGCAGCAGCGACTGGCCCAGCATCGCGGTGGTGGCGATGGTCGATCCCGACAGCGCCGAGAAGATCGTGCCGCCGCTCACCGCCACGACGGACAGGCGGCCCGGCACGGCCAGGATCAGGCGATCGATGGCATCGATGGCGCGGAATGCCATGCCGCTGCGCAGCAGGATGTCGCCCATCACCAGGAACAGCGGCACGGGTGCCAGGTTGAAGTTGGCGATCGACGCCATGGAGCCGCGCACGAACGACATGATGCCGTTCTCGCCGCCCAGGAAGATCACGGCGCCGACGATGTTGGTGAGGAAGAAGGCGAAGGCGACGGGCAGCCCCAGCAGCATCGCCAGGACGACGAGGCCCAGCATGAGGCCGAGGGCAGCGGGCCAGGCCATCAGAGCGACGCCCGCTCGGTGATGTCATAGGTGTCGCGCACCACGCCCCGCACGCGCAGGAAGCGCAGCACGAACTCGATGGACAGCAGAAGCGCGCTGGTCGGAATGGCAAGGAACAGCAGCCATTCCGGCACGTACCAGGTCTTGTAGGCGACCATGTTGGTGCGCCAGGCATCGGAGACGACGGCACTGCCGTAGTAGAGCAACACCAGGCTGATGCCGAGGCCGACCAGATCGACAAGCTGCTCCAGGCGGACCGCGAGCCGCTTCGGCAGGGCGACGAACAGCATGTCGACGCGGACGTGATTGCCCTGGCGCAGGACCCACGGCGCCGCCAGGAACGTGCCGGCGTACATGAGGTACTCGGAAAGCTCGATCAGCCACGGCAACGAGCCCAGCCCGAGGTCGCGCAGGGCCACGTCGAGGCAGATCAGCACGATGATCATCCCGAGCACCAGGCCGAACAGCGTGCAGAAGAAGCTCAGCAGCTTCTCGAAGAAGGCCAGGGCGATCGCCATGGACCGGGCCTCGGGCCGCCTACTCCTTCACGAAAAAGGTGCGAAGCTTCGGCCCGTTCTCCGGGCTGATCTTGTTGACCACCGCCCAGCCGGCCTCGCGCGCCTCCCTGGTGTAGCGCTGCTCGTCGGCGGGCGAGAAGCGGATCGCCTTGATGCCGGCCTCCTCCTGCTTCTTGCGCTCGGCCTCGATCAGCCCGACGTCGGCGGTGCTGGACTCGATCTCGAGTGCCAGATCGAGCAACAGCTTGCGCTGTGCGTCGTTCAGCTTCCTGGTCCAGGTGTCGTGGTTCGCCAGCAGCGTGATGTCGGGGTGATAGAATCCCGGATCGACGCGGAACTTCGTCACCTTCTGCCATGAGTAGTCGAAGATGCCGCGCGTCGCCCAGCCGTAGCCATCGACCGTGTTGCGCTCGAGCATGGTGTAGACTTCGGGCGGGGTCGAGTTGATGCCGGTGCCGCCGAGCTTTTCCACCATCGGCCGGTACATCGGGGTGACGCGGATCTTGAGGCCCGAGAAGTCGGGCTTGGTGATCTCCTTGTTGAGGAAGATGTGCGCCCGCTCGTAGTTGTAGAGGCGGGCCAGGAACTGGGTGTTGGCCTTGTCGACGTGCAGCTTGTTGAGGAAGGCGAGCCCGCCGTTGCCGCGCAGCTCGGCCATCGACACCTCGATCAGCTTCATGGCCTCGGCTTCGGGCAGCACGTTGCCGTAGTAGGCGCTCGACGTCGTCACGATGTCGATGACGCCGTCCTTCAGGTTCTTGCCGACGTCGAACAGCGGCATGACCTTCGGCGCGCCGCCGAGATACTGGATGCGGATCGAGCCCTTGCCCTTCTCGTTCACCGCCTTGATGTATTGCTCGAACTTCTGGGCGTAGATCGACCCTTCCTGGAAGGCCGCGACGCCCTTGAGCACGACTTCCTGCGCCGCCGCCGGAAACGACAGGGCGATCAGCGCCGCCCCCAGGGCCAGGCCGATGCTCGATGGCCGCCGCATCCTCAATCCCCACATGTCCAACCTCCTTCATTCCTGGCGCCGCTCTGGGCAACATAATTGCATTAGATGGAAATGAATCGTCAGCCAAGGCCAGTGGGCGTGCCGCGCACGCAATCATCACTCAATCAAGAGCCGGGGTCGCCAGCACAGATTGCGTCCCGATTGTGACGATCCACCATCGAAAGCGGTAGCGCGGTCAATCGATCCGGACTCCTGATCACCCGCCTTCGGCTAAAAGGCCCGTGGGTGGATGCTTCAGTGTGGGAGAAGTGTCGTGATCCTCGGGATGTCTCTATCGACTTTCACGGTCGTGCATGTGGTGCTGGGCCTGCTCGGCATCGCCGCGGGCGTGCTCGTGCTGCTGCGTCCGTCAGCGTCGCCCAAGGCGTGGGGTCTGACGACGCTGTTCCTGGCGACGACGCTCGCGGCCAGCGTCACGGGCCTGCTCTACCTTCTGGCGTTCCCGCGCGTCCGCCTGGGCCACGGGCTCGGCGTCGCCTCGCTGCTGGTCTTCGTCCCGACCGTGCTGGCGCTCTGGCGCCATCGGCTGGCCGGCGCCCCTTTGAGCGGGATTGGGCGGGCGACCTACGTTGCTGGAGCGGCGACCCTGCTCTATCTCAATGCGTTCATCGCCGTCATGCAGGCCTTCGCCAAGATCGGCTTCCTGCGCGCACTGCCGGCCACGAGCATCGGCTCACCGCTGTTCCTCGCGCATCTGCTCGTGCTGGCGATCTCGGTGTGGCTGGCGTTCCACGCGTTCGCCCACCTCCAGTCCGGCGGAGCCCCGCGTCGCATCCGGCCACGGCCCTTGCGCGTCGCGGATCGCTGGAACTGACGAGGGCGCTGCAGGGTCTTCTGCCGAAGACGGTCGTCTCGGCCAGTGCGCGTTGGTCGCGGCGACGCTTCATCCCGGCTGCGCTAAGATGCCCGATGGTCGACAGCTCCAGCCTGCTCATCGCCGTGACGGCCCTTGTTGCAATGTTCGGAGGAGGCCTGATCGGCATCTTCGCTGCGCGGGTCCTGCCCGGCCATCATCTGAGCGCCGCGTCGGCAAGCGCGGTGAAGCTGCTGGCCGCCGTCGTGGTATCGCTGACCTCTCTGGTGCTCGCCCTGATGCTGTCATCGGCGAACAACTCGTTCGCGGCCAATGCGGGAATCCTGAAGAAGCTCAGCTCCGACCTCATTCACCTGGATCACCTGCTGCGCACGTACGGGCCGGAGGCGAACGAGGCGCGCGCGAACCTGCGCGCCTACACGACCAGGAAGAATGACGAATTGTTTCCGGTGTCGAACGTGCCGGCGCCAACCGATCGGGAGACATCCGATCGACTGGACACGCTTCTCGTTTCCGTCCTGTCGCTGGCGCCCCCCGACCGCCGGCACACGGTGCTGGTCGAGCAGGCGCTCGCCATCACGTCCAGCATCTACGCCGAGCGATGGCTGCTGTGGGAAAATCCCGGCACCACCGTTCCCCCGCAATTCCTCCTCCTGCTGATCTTCTGGCTCTTCCTCATCTTCGTCAGCTTCGGCATTTTCGCGCCGGCCAATCTCACGGTGATCGCCAGCTTTTTCCTTTGCTCGGTCGCGGTCGCAGGCGCCATCCTCATGATTCTCGACCTGGGCGATCCGATGCATCCCGGCTGGGTCCAGGTCTCCAGCGAACCGATGCGCCGCGCGATGATCGAGATCGGCCGTCCGTAAAGGCCGCCGCGCTGGGGGCTGAACGTGCTCAGCCCTTCTTGTCGGCGTCGGTCGCCCTGAGCCGCCGCGCCGCGTCCTCGAGCGCGG
>LNAP01003556.1_pt1 | contig 14880 bp, 10 predicted proteins | sample 602601 | NCBI WGS metagenome assembly LNAP01 (sample SAMN02440304, study PRJNA202911) | soil metagenome | biome: Subtropical and temperate rainforests or woodlands; isolation source: soil samples (1 kg each in a 20% v/v slurry with milli Q water) were... ...
ATGTGCCTTGGCGCCCGTGAACTGGTTGATCCGGTCGATCCAGCCTTCCTCGCATTGCTTGTATCCCGGTGCGATGTAGCTGAACGTATTGATGGGCTGGCTGGGATCCAGGTATCGCATTGCGCAGACGATTGCCGACGAATCGATGCCGCCGGAAAGCGCCGCGCCCAGGGGCACATCGCTGCGCAGGTGCAACCGCACATTGTGAAGAAACTGTTCGCGGACAGCTTCTGCAGCCTGGTCGAAGGTAAGCGAGCTGGTTTGGGTGAGGTCCGGCTGCCACCATATCTGTTGCGTACTGGCGGCTGGGTTGCTCAGGTCGACCTCCATCCAGTGCCCCGGCAGTAGTTGCTGGATTCCGTTGATGAACGTTTGTTGCTGATTGTCGAAGTCGCCATGCACCAGGTAGTCGTAGCAACGTTGCCAGTTCGCCTGGGTTCTGTCTTGCCGAAGCGTGCAGAGGGCGGCGGGCTCCGAGGCGAAACGGAAAGAGTCGGGCTTCTGTTCGAAATAGAATGGCTTGATGCCAAAAGCATCTCTTGCGCAGCTCAAGGTCCGTTTGCTGGCATCGTAGACGACAAAGGCAAACATGCCTTCCAGGCGCACCAGGCACTCAACGTTCCATTGCTGCCAGGCCTTCAACAGTACCTCGGTGTCCGAGTCGGAGTGAAAGGCGTGGCCGAGCAGGATCAACTCCTGCCTGAGCTCGCGGTAGTTGTATATTTCGCCATTGAAGACGATGCTGTATCGTCCGCCTCGGGTACGCATGGGTTGATGCCCCGCGGCACTCAAGTCAATGATCGACAGTCGGGTGTGCCCCAATGCCAATTGGCCGTTGCAAACGTCGAACAGTTCGCTGCCTTCGTCGTTCGGGCCTCGCTTCTTGAGCTTGCTGAGCGAGTTTGCCAGTCTTCCATGCAGATCGCGCGGTGGTTCAGCCCACCAGCCGCCAGTGATGCCGCACATAAATATCTCCTTGGCCGTGCCAAAATCTATTGGGTTTCCGGTGATTGTTTCTTCACTTCGTCGACGCGCTGCTGATGGCTTGGCCAGTGGCAAGCACATCGACTGCGGAAGGCTCGCTTTCACCGGTGTTTCGATGCCGTGTTGCCCTGAGGATGATTCCAAAATACAGGGCGAACAAGACGATTTCGTGTGCCACAAAGGCATCCAGCAAGAAACTGATGCTTTGCTGGGAACACAGAAGCAGTACTCCGGTAAGCGTGAAGAAGTAAGTGACTTGCCATCCCACCGCTTTCTTGACGTTGTGGTTCAGGTTCAACACCACGCTCAGTGGACTGACCATGAAACGTACCCCGGCCGCCACCGACAGCGGGCCGGCAAACTCGCCAGCCCGTGCCCAGTTCTGGCCGAATACAAAGGAGAATATTTCAACGCCATACAGCATGAATAGCGCGCAGAATGGTGTTGCAATGCAGCCCAGAAGGATGAAGATGCCGACGATATAGCGACCCAATGCCGCTGGACTTGTGCTGTCCAATTGGGTCGTCTTCTGATACAAGACTTCGGAGATTGCGCTCGAAATTAGAAACAGTGGTAGGGACAGCACCTTTACGGTGAACCCAAACAATCCCGTCTCGGACGCCGAATAAAAACTGGCAACAACGAATAGCGGAACTTGTGTGGCGCTGCTGTCGAACAGTGCGCCCCACATGGAGAACAATGGAAAGCGTCGATATCGTTTGCCATTGCTCCTGACCGCCGTTGAACTGACGAAATGGCGCTGTTCCGCCATGGATGCAAGATTCGCTTTGACCAGTGCGATCAGCCCCAGTACATGTCCTGTTATGTGCCCGATAATCAGCCCGATTGAACTGGCGCCTCCGTATCCAAGCAGGCATTGCGTACTTCCAATGCCGATTCCATGAAGCGCCCGGGCCGTGGCCAGCTGGCGAAACCGCTTGCCGCGGTTATTCCAAAAAACCATAATCTGCGTGCATGAGGTCAGGGCCACGCTTAATGGCAAGGCATGGATCCATTTACCCATTAAAGGGGTGTCCGCGATGGCCACTATTTGCGCTTCGAATACAAATATGCCCGCCTGCAGCAGCGTAACGAATATCAGCGTAATGGCACCCGACAACACCACGATATTCAGGGCGTCGCCATCTTCGCGCGGCAGCATGGTGGCCGTCTCGTACCGGGCGGCGGCCACAATGCTCAGCACGGCGTTCATGGCGGTGAACAAGGCAAGGACCCCGAAGTCGGCAGGTGTGTAGAGACGGGTCAGGATAGGGCTGACGGCAACGGTGAACAGCTGGGCTGCTATGGTTCCCGTCATCAGCGTGATGACGTTCTTGAAGAATTCGCCTCTGAAATTGAACTTTCTAAACGTAAACATGTTTTTCGACCGCCTGCCGCATCACTTGCGTCAACGTGCTGCACGTTTTCTCGATTTCCTGTTCACCCAGCGTCGGATGCACCAGGAACATCATTGCGGTTTCCCCCAACTCCCTGGCGATCGGCAGGCGTTGCTCCGGACGAAAATTGGTGGCATCAAATGCCTTTTCCATATAAACCTCCGAGCACGATCCCGAGTAGCACGGTACGCCCTGCACGTTGATCTCTTCCATGATGCGATCGCGGCTCCAGCCGGGTCCCAGTGCTTCGGGCTCGACGAAGACATAGCATTTATACGCGGCATGGGTGATATCGGACGGAGGTATGGGCGCCCGAAGACCAGGCAGTTGCTCCGCTGTCGCCCAGATCTGTCGGGCCAATGCGAGCCGTGATGCATGCCAGCGGGGCATGCGCTCTAACTGGATTCGACCTATGGCCGCTTGCATCTCCATCATCCGCCAGTTGGTCCCAAAGCTTTCATGCAGCCAGCGGAAACCGGGCGGGTGCTGCTGCTTGTACAGTGCATCCCAGCTCTTTCCATGATCCTTCAGCGACCACATTTTCGACCATAGGCGTTGATCGTTCGTGGTTGTCATGCCGCCCTCGCCGCCGGTTGTCATGATCTTGTCCTGGCAGAACGACCAGGCGCCGATATGGCCTATTGAACCGACAGGCCTGCCCTTATAGTGAGCGCCGTGTGCCTGTGCGCAGTCTTCAATGACGTATAGCCCGCGCTCGTCGGCCAATGCCATGATGGGGTCCATGTCGCAGGGCCAGCCGGCAAGGTGCACGCAAATCACGGCCCGTGTCCGTTCAGTGAGAACGGCCTGGATGGTGGAGGCGGTAATGTTCTGCGAGTCGCGATCCACTTCGGCGAACACGGGTTTGGCGCCGGCATTGATAACGCACGAAACCGACGCAAGAAAGGTACGAGGCGTCACAATGACCTCGTCGCCGGGTCCAATGCCCAGGGCTTTCAAGGCCGCATCAAGGGCCAGCGTGCCATTGCTCAGCGCAACGGCATGCTGGCAGCCGGTCCAGGCGGCGAATTCCTGCTCGAACTTGCGGCATTCCTGACCGGTCCAATAATTGACCTTGTTCGATAATATGACTTCACGAACCGCATCGGCTTCTTCCGTCGTGAAGCTTGGCCACGGTGGAAAAGGGGTGTTAAGCATGGGCGCACCTTCTCATTTCAGGACAGGGATGGCGTTGCAAGGTCGACTACTCAGGTGTTCCCCGGGCAACGGTATTGATGATGTATTTGATATCTTTAAGCAGGCTGTGCTCGCGGATATATTCTTTGTTGATCTTTACCTTGTCGGGCCAGATGACCTCCCTGTTGTAGCGCAGGGCATCCGCTTGCTGGCCCAGGATTTCTTCTTCGTTCTTGTATTTCAGCGACGCGGGCCCCGTGATGCCGGGCCGCAACGAAAGAATGATCCTGTCCTCGCCTTGCAGGTCATCGGCATAGCCTGGAACGTCGGGGCGCGGTCCGACAAAGCTCATGTCTCCGACCAGTACATTCCATAATTGCGGCAGCTCATCAAGCTTGGTATTGCGCAGGAAAGCACCGCTGCGTGTTATCCGCTGGTCGGACGAGGTGGTTATCGATGTCCCCGGATCCGCCCGGTCACGCATCGTCTTGACTTTGTATATGTTGAACTTCTTGCCGCCGCGCCCGATACGTTCCTGAACGAAAAGGCCATTGCTGCGGGTGTCCAGCGTCGCGGCGACCCAGGCCAACAGGATCAGCGGCGATAGGAAAACCAGGCCCAGGAACGAGAAAACGAGGTCGAATGTTCGTTTCGGAGCCGCCTTCCAGAGGGCGCCAAGGTCCAGCTTGGCATGCGAATAAAGCGCCTTCTTGAAGCGGGCGGGGGCGACGGCCAGCAAGAACCTGATGGCGGTATTCTTGACGAAATCGAAGATTGAAAGGAAGCCGATTTTCCTCTGATAGCAAATAACCGCATATTCATACTTGAAACTAGGTAGTCCGCTGCGCGCCATGAATCCCGCACCGGCCCGGACCATGAACAACTTGTCGGGCAGATTGGCCAATCGGTATCCCCGCACTATCAGCAGCGACCACAACGCAACGTCCTGCGATCGCTTGAACGGGGGATAACCTCCCACTGCCTCAATGGCCGTTTTCCTGAACACGGCGGCGGCGTGACTGATGGGGCTGCGCGTCTTGGCAAACTTCGCGAGTTCTTCGTGGGTCAGCGGCAAGATTCGCGAAGAGAAAACAATGCCATTTTCATCGAATTCATCGAGCGCCGTACTGCTGGCTGCAATATCGGTGTTGCGCTGCATGAAAGCGATCTGTTTTTCGAACCTGTCCGGTAGCGAAATATCGTCGCTGTCCATGCGTGCGACGAGATCGTGGCTACAGTGCTTCAGACCCTCGTTCAAGGCGCGTGCGAGGCCACCGTTGGTGGCAAGCTGAACGGAGCGGATATTCAGCGCGCTGCGGAAGGCGTCAATGACATGGGTCAGTGCATCCGGCAAAGGCCCATCTTGCACCAGCACCACTTCGCCGGCCTTGAGCGTCTGGTCGTGCAGGCTCTGAAGCGCCTGGCGCAGGAACTCGGGATTCTCGGCGTGATAGACCGACATCAGAACTGAGAAAGACATGGTTTAACCCCACTGGAGTAGTGGAAATCAGGAAGCGCGACGTGATTCAAGCATGAAGCTGCAACACGTAGAGCTTTCTCTTCCCGTTGAATACGGAATCAAAAAAAACTTTGCTGCCATCCGGCGACACCCTCGGGTGCAAATCACAGCGGGTTTCCCCGTGAAATTCAAAAGGCTGGAAGAACTGTCCGATTTCCTGCACGTCGCCTGTAGACAGGCTGGCCTTGAACAGATGCTGCATACGCGACTTGTCGGGATACGTATCGGTAATGAACCAGTCATCGTGGACGTGGGGATGGCCGTCGCCCATGGAGTCGAGCTTGCCGTTGGAGTAGGGGCTGATACTGCCATCGTCGACGTTGAGCACGTAGTAACCATCGTGGCCCGATGGCCCACGCATGAAAGAGATCACGGAATGGTCATTGATCCAGAAGCAGTGGCTCACCATCTCGTAGTTGGCCAGTATCTTCAAGTCACGGGTATGCGCAGCGGCGAGGAACAGGCGGTCGTACTTTCGCTTGCCCAGAAAATAGCGATGAAGGAACAGGAACCTGTCGCCGCCCGGCGCGATCATGACGTGGTTGATCTTGTGCCTGGCGGCATTGAAGCGGGGATCGGGTGCGATTTCGCACACATCGGCGATGGAATACAACAGTGACGATTCTCCGGTCTCCTGGTCGATTTTCCATATCCCGTCTTGTGTAAGGTCTGCCATGTCGCGGTCGTCCAGGCCCGGCATGTTGCGGTAGCCGTAGTCGGGCCGCAAAGACTGGATGCGCCGATAGTTGATGGAAAGGAAGTAGTCGCCGCGAAAGGAGTCCTGTACCGGAAAATCGAATCGCCTGACTTCCCCTTTTTCCTTCAACGAGAAGACGCGGCTGATATAACGTTGACTCGACGCGTCGAAGTCATTGAAGATGAAGGCGTCGGCATCCAGCCAATGTGCGCGGGCGCCTTGCTGCCAGTTATAGACTCGGGTCTTTACACTCAGTACCGGCTGCTTCAAGTCATCGATCGAAAAAACCAGAATATCTAGCGTCTTGCTGCTGTCCGGCTTGCGGTCTGTGGCATGGGTCGTTGAGTGACAAAGCAGGAAGCCCGCACTGGATAGCGGCGTTTTATCGTAGTAGCCGAAGAAGGTATTCAGGATGCCGTCGCCGACCGGTAGAAACCGGTGATCCGATACCGTCTTGCTGGCCGGCCTGTTCCGCAGAAAGACCAGGCGGCCATAGGCGGCCTTGACGGCCGATTTCAATAGCGGAAACTGCCCGAGGAATTTGGCAATCCTGCGCTCCAACGAGCCATACTTCTTAGACATGGGGACTCCGATTTGGAACACGATTGAACAGCTGTTCCGGCAATTGACGGAACTGGAAAGGCGCCGCCATGTAGCCGCCGATGCGAGACATTCCCGCCAGCATTCCGTAGAAAAACCAGATTTCGGGCATAAGGATGTACTCATTCATGGTCATCATCAGCGCCATTGCGAGAAATGAAACCTTGAATGCTTTGTGTCGGCTGGAGAGTGGGTACAGCTTGCGCGAGACCAGATAGAGAATGAGCATTAGCAATGAGAAGCCCACCACTCCAAGCTCGGCAAAGTAAGAAATGTAGAAGTTGTGAGCCTTGGATGCGTGCCCGTAATCGCTGACTTTGTGAAAGGCCTTCTGGTAGTTTTGCAGCCCCAGCCCGGTTCCGAACCAGAAATTGTCCTTGGCCGTGGCGATGGCGCCCTGCAGCAGCATCACGCGGTTGTAGTCGTTCATGCTGCTATCCAGGTTTTCGCCATGTATCAACATCTGCGAAGTGACGAGAACACGTTCAAGTCGTTGCAGTGATTTGTCTGCCACACCGCTGTACGCAATGGTCGCGATCAGAAGAACAACGGCTGCCGTTTTTGCCAAGCCCGAGAGCGTGAGCCGCATGTAGTACAGCAGGATGCACGCCAACATACCGATGATTCCCGATCTGGAGAACGTGAAGGCCAGCGTGACGAATAGGCAGCCTATGCAGAACAACAGCCATCCCCTGGCCTTCTCCTGCTCTTTATAGGTATAGAAAAGCAGCGGGAACACCATGACAATGAACACGACTGTGCCGTTGCGGTTCACCAGCGGCATGAAATTTGCGTCTGGCGCAATACCGAGGCCATAGCGCGCCAGTCCCGTCAGGCAACCGAGCACCAAAATGGTAGTCGTCGCTTTGATGACTTTATTTGCTGTCTGTATGTCTGTCCGTGAAAAGAACGCCGCTGCGGAAAAGAAGATAAGGAAGTTCAGCGGCCATGCTGCCCAGTACGCCATGTTCGCGACCGTCATTCCGCCGATGATCAAGGTGGTAAAAAAGGCGTAAACACAATAGATGAAGGCAAGCGTCAGCAAGAGTCTGTAGGATTGCGGCAGGCGTGCATGATTGCGTACCGCCAAAGCGAGCCCTGCGGCGGTGACTGGCAGATAGGCCAGTGGCATGCCTGCAACCCGCGCTATATCCATCGATACCTCGGGCAATAAGGCCAGGGGAAATATGTTCAGTGCGACGCCATAGCCGAAAGCATGCAATGCGTTTTTATTCGAGTAGATGGCGAACAGAAACAGCAGCAGCGAAGCGCACAGGTAGTACGCCTTCAGCCCGGTCAACATGATGCCGCTCCCTGGAATGCTGCCAAGCGGTCAATAATCGAGCGGGCCTGTATCTGTCTGGAAAATCTGGCAATAAGGTCCTTGCGTGGTCGGTAGAAGCTGAAATGCTTGAGCTCTATGGCTGCCAGCAATAGACGCTTGAGTTCGTCCGTGTCACTGGAGCAGTAGCCGGTACCGGTGTTCTCCAGCAGCTCGCCGGCGGCATGCGTGTTGTCGATGCCAACGGCCAGAATGGGTATGCCACTGACCAGATACTCGAACACTTTGCCGGTCAGCATCCCTTTAGCAAGTGGTTCGCCCGATTCCAGCAGTAACAGCAGGTCGCTGCGGCGTTGCGCTTCCAGGGAAACCTGGCGCGTGACGAATCCCTTTATCTTGATGATATTGTGCCGATTGGCGCGGGTTCGCTGAATTATTTCCGACAGCTCTTGTTCGTTTTGCCCATAGAATTCGATCTTGATTTTCTCTGGACTTAGCTGTCCGCTGTCGATCAGTTCGTTGACGGCATTGAACAAGGGCGTGGGATCGCGCCGATTTGGATAGATCGTACCGGCATAGCAAATTGTGATGTTTCCCGTCAGTTGCGGCTCTGCGGATACCACCTGCATCCATCTGGGAAACTCCTGGGGGTCAAAGCCATTTTCAATGACCCAGACCGGCAATTCGGGATGGCGTGCCTGCAAATCGATGGCGAGCGGTCGCGATACCGTGATGATCGCGTTGGCTCGCCCGCGCAGGCAGCGATTTTCCCTGGCGCTTTCCATCCATTTGAATACGCCTTTCGCCGACGTAATGTGATTGTTTGCCCATAAGTCACGGAAGTCGGCAAACCAGACAAGGTCCGGGTGTTTTTTCTTGAGCTTGCTGGCGACGAGATGCGCGGCCGGTGGCGAATAAGAACTCACTATGGCGTCGTACCGGTTTTCCGCAAGTAGATGCATGCCGGCCCTATAGGCGGGTCCGACCCAGAAATCATGAATGTCGACGTTGGAGCCGATATAGCCGCGCAGGCTTCGTACTTTCTTCTTGATGCTCGATTCGGTACTTATGGATTTTCCTGCGGTTTGCTTCTTGCCGTGTCCAATGGCCGGCATGGCCGAGCGTTCCAGAAACTGCGGCAAACAGGGGACCTCGACAACCCGGACTTCTTCAGGAAGACTCGGATCCAGCCCAAACGGCCCCATGAAGGCATATTTTTTTGTCGTCAACACCGTGACATCATGGCCTTCCGAAGCCCAATACTTGGCCCACTGTCCGATTCTGAGCACGGGTATTCGATTCTGCGGATAAAAAAAGCAGCTGATCAGTAAAATTCTTTTCTTTCGTTCGCTCATGTCCGTGCTCATAATCAGGTAACCGCGCCGGAGTTTCGTGTGGTGAATCGCGGTGGTCTACGCAGCCAGTACGTGCTCGTAAAGAGTGCGTTCCTGATGACGCTCCAGTAAGGTGTTGTGCCACAGCAAGGTAAAGTTGCCGTTCACGGCGCGACAGGACTGCTTCAGCTGAATGAATTTTTTCAGGGCAATGTCGCCGGAACCCAGGTTCATGTAGCGGGGTGCGAGAACGGTGCATTCCATGGCGATCAGTGGACGGATGCGCAACTGAAGCGCCGTGCCGGCTACCGGGTCGAAGGCTGGGTACTCATGGCATGTACCGCAACGGAAGCCAGGGTGGTCGGCGTAGGTAAGCGTGCTGTCATAGGCCATGCCGGCTTGCTCCCAACCGTATAGCGTTGCGGGAGTCTGCCAGCGCAGGTAATGCATGCGGCCCCCCCATGTCGCCTGCTTTATGCCTTCCTCGCTACAGGCCCTCATAAGCACACGCGCCTCCGAGGCGATGATGTCGGGCCTCTTGTAAGTGTTGTAGCTGGGATGCAGGCCTATCTCATGACCCCGTACGTGGATACGACGCATCAGTTCCCGGATAGCGGGGTGCCTGATGTCATATCGCGCATCACGAGCCGGATATGTTCTGCCGCAAATGAAATAGAAAGCGCTATTGATCTTGTAGCGCTCGGAAGTGCTCATGATCCAGTTGAAGGTGTTGAAGGGGTCGGAGCTATGCAGTTTCTCTTTCGATTGCGCCCATATCAGCGGCGCGCGTATCGCTTCGAGCACCTCACGCCTACGCAGTACGTCGCCGACCATAGTGCGCAGAAGTCTTCCAATACTGGAAAAACCATAGCGCGCCGGCGTATCGACATCGTGCGAAACCCTTACCGAAAATTCAGGCTTGACGAGTTCCAGTTGCGGCCATGTGCGCTGAACCACCTGGGCCAGTATCGCGAGCCATTCATCGACAACCGGTCGTTCCAGATAGCCGTGCTTGAAAGCATGCGAGGAACGCGCTGGGAATCTCCCGTGTTTGTCCAGGTCGATGCGGCCCACTTCCTCGTGGCGCGACAGCATCCAGTAAACCAGTCCCAAAATGTCATAGTGAATGACATAGCCGGTGTCGGTCTTCTCGATCAGCGGCCCGGAAATGGTTGTCGCTCCCGGGGTGGGTAAGGGCAGGCCCAGGGCGGACTGCCAGCCTTCAGCCTGTGGATCCCAGCTGCCGCAGGGTAAGCCGGAGCCCGCCTGCGAGAAGGTCGCAGGTTCAGAGTTGATCCGAATGCCGGCCCCACTACCGTGCACCGTTATAAGAAGGTGCCCTGGCTTACATTTCGAAAGCTTCAGGTGTTTGCTGAGGCGTTCGCACAGAATCGTATTGAGCCATGAGATCGCGCTTTCCCGCGTCGACGTGAAGGTATCCATGCTGGTCATCGTGTTGCGTGAGAGTTTGCCAGTGACCTGATGAACAGGATGGATGCCGCGAGCTTCGACGGTGTCTTTGAAACCGCGAAATAAGGTGTCTGCAGTCCACCGAATGCCTGCACGAAACGTTCGATGCTCTTGATCATGGACCCGCAAAAATCGAAGCGCAGCGTCATCGTGGAGGCAAACTTGATGGCTTCCCACATGCACAGGCTCATTGCACCGCTATTGCGCCATTCGGGATCACTGCCGCCCATGAGGTAATAGGCGCTGGTATCGTCCCAGATCAAATAGACGCCGGCGTGTCGGGCGCCGTGTTGATCTTCTGCAATGAAGATCTTGCGGCGATTGCGGCGTGCGCACGCTTCATCAAGCATTTTGACGACATCTTCGGAGTAGGGCATGGGCAGGTTCTGCCTTTCATAAACCTTCTGATGCAATGGAAGGAACTCATCCACTGACAGGTCGTCGCGCACGCAAAGGCCGCCCCTCCCCATGGCCTTTCGGATTTCCCGTCTTGTGCTTTCATGCAATCCTTGCCAAGTGGATTTGGCATCGGACTGCAGGCTCAGCACGTATGTGTATTGCGTTGTTTGTTCAAAGCCACGCCAATAGAAAGGCAGCCAGTTCGTTTGGCTGTAATGCCATTGCTGTTTGAAATGATCGAATGCGGGTAGCTGTTCGATCAATTTCTCCATTACGTCTTTTTGTCTGCTGATGCAATTGACCTGTTTGGCGGGTACCGGTCGCAGCCATGGCCCGAGGCAATATGTCAATGGCGGTACCGTGGATATCTTCAAGCCGGCCCGCTTGTTCGTCACATAAGGCATGCACGCAGCGATGTTGTCCCGGTTCTCCACCAGGGCAACATCCCAGTTATGGGAGCCTGCTGTCGCGTCAAGCCACCAATCCTGTGAAAAAATCGGAATGGACGGCTCCTCGGTGCACAGCTTCTTGTATTTTTCTTTATTGCCGTTCATCGGGGGACATTGCTCCCGTAAGGGACGTAGCCATGTTGATAACTGCCGTAGCGCGAACTGAAGCGCTGGCTCGACGCATCGAAATCGTTGAAGATCACGCCCTTGACTTGTGCACCGACCTGGTTCAAGCGTTTGGCGGACTCCTCCAGCTCGCTCAAGGTACTCACCTGTGCCCGGGCCAGCATAAAGACAGTTCCCACATGAGGCGCCAGCGCCATTGCATCGGACACCGGGAGTACTGGAGCGGTATCCACCAAGACAACGTCGTAGCGTTCCGCCAGCTGGTGCAGGAGCTGAACTGCGTTGGGAGACAACAGCACTTCAGCGGGGTTGTGCGGGAGCACGCCAGTGGTGATGAGGTCGACGTTCGGCATGACCGATTTGTGCAAGACTTCGGGTAGGGTCGCACTGCCATGAATCAGGTCACTGAATCCGTTATACCGCTCCAGTTCAAAATATCGATGCATGCTGCCGCTGCGGAAGTCCGCGTCGATAAGCAGTACCCGCTTGTCGGCAGCTCCGAGTACCGCCGCCAGATTGACGCTGGTGAATGTTTTGCCGATATTCGCCGTCGGCCCGGTCAGCATGATGATGTTGTTTTCGGCATCCTGCAGCGCATAGCGTAGTGCGGTGCGCAAGCTGCGCAGGCTTTCTATCGCGGGATCGCCGGGTGAGCTTTCGGCTAATACATATTTGACGCCCCGGCCCCCATTGAATCCTGATCGGCGGCCAGCGCCAGGCGTCACTCGAGGTACCGTGGCGAAGACACTCATTCCCAGCGTCGACTCGATGTCGCCGGGCGCCTTGACACCGTTGCGAAGGAAGCTGCGCAGGAAGGCAAGGCCGATGCCGAGCAGGAGTCCGAGTAATGCCGAAACGGCCAGTATCAGGGGCCGGTCAGGGCGCACAGGCAGGTCGGGCACCACTGCTGTGTCCACCATACGCACGTTGCCGACCTTGCCTTCCTTGACCAGCCGTAATTGCTGCGCGCTATTGAGCAAGCTGGCGTACAGCTCGCCATTGACCTTCACATCCCGCATGAGATTGAGCAGCTGCTGCTCCAGCTCAGGCAGTGTCTTGATGTGTGCGGTAAGCCTGGCGACTTCGGCTTCCAGCGCTGTGATTTGTCCGTCCAGGGATCGGATCGTGGGGTGCGATGCTCCAAATTGGGCGCTCAATTCCCTGCGTCTCTGTTGAAGTTCAAACAACTTGGTCTGCATGGCGACCGACGTATTCAAAGAGAGCGTGCCTTCTGTCCCAAGATTGAAGGTGCCATGGGCATCCCGGAATGCGGTGTACTTGTTGTCGGACTCGTCCATCTGTGTCTTGAGTTGGGGTAGGAAGCCCTCCAGGAAGTCCAGGGATTTTTCTGCTTCAGCGGCCTTGCGTTCCGTATTCTGTTTCACATAGGCGACGCCGATCGCATTGAGTATGTTCGTGATCCGCAGCGGATCCGTTCCGTTGAGCGTCATGGAAAGCACGCCGGAAGGTTTGCCTTTTTCATCGATCACCAGCTTGTCCTGTAGTTCCTGGATGATGTTCTGGCGTGATCGACGTATCAAGGTAAAGCGGGCATCTGCCTTGGCGGCCAGTTCGCTGATCACCATGCGGCCCTGCTGGTCGCCCGCATTGATCAGCGTGACGGCTCCGATAGTGCCCGCTGCAAGCATTTCGCCCTCCGGTCCATGCAGGGTATAGCCCGTTGCGGTACGCGTGAGCGTGAGCTTCTTGTTTTCCAGTTTCGGAGGGACGTCAAGCTGGGCGACTTTTATGGATTCCCTGCCCCATACATAGCCGCCAAAAACGTGGCTTCCCATCTCGAACAGCCGCGGGTTCGACAGGTCGGTGGCATGCTTGGCAAGCCATCGGCCGACGATGGGCACGTAGTTGGGCGTCGCGTCAACATACAGCTGCAATTTATCGCTTGCCTCGCCGACAACAAGGCGCGATCTCAGGATCTCGATTTCAGCGGTCGCTGGAGACTGGACGTTGAAAATAGACGACAGCTCGCTGAGAAGATTGGTGCCGGTCGGACTGCTGCGATTCTGCTCGACCTGGACCAATGCGTCGGATTGATAAATGGGTTGGGTGAACAGCGCATAGGCCCCGCCTATCAGCAGGGCCGTCATGACCGTGCTGATGATCAACCATCGGGCGTTCCTCGCGGTATCGAGCAGGCCCAGGAAATTGATGTCTTCACTGTTATTCTGGGCGCCGTAGGGTTGGGCAAAGATGATAGGCGAGGACTGACCGGCAGGAGCCAATGGGTAGGGATTGTTCATGTCTGGGCGATTCATCGTGTCATGTCCCGGGTGGCGCTGACGGCACCATAACTGGGCAGCAGCATGCTGATGACGCGATTCCATCTCACGATCGGAGCAGGGTCGACGAACACCATGTCGCGGGCTTTCAGCTCGAAGTCGGCAGCCAGGACCAGGGCGGTAGGTACACTGGCGTCGAGATGATAGATTTCGGCGTTCCCCTGGACGCCTTTACGGATGACGTAGACCTGCCTGGGGTTGCCGGTTTCCGGATTGATGCCGCTCGCCTCGCCAAGTGCTTGTGCCAGTGTCAGCTCGCCATCCTGCAGGGGCTGGGCACGCGGACTGTGTACATCACCCAGCATGAACACCTTTGAATCATTCTTGTTGATGACACGCAGGAGGTCGCCGTCGGCCAAGTAGATCTGCGCCGGATTGATGCCATTGCGAGTCAGCTGCGGCATGCTGATCTGGGTTGCCACGCCGTTGCGCGTCAAGACTATCGATGATCGGTCCGCGTCCGGTGTAAGCCCGCCGGCGCGATTGATCGCCTCCGGCAAGGTCATGGGGATGTCGTTCATGGTCAGTAATCCGGGCGTCCGCACTTCACCATCGACATAGACGCGCCCGTTTCGATAGGCCTGGATTCGGACCGTAAGTTGTGGTTCGCTGACGTAGGGACTCATCCGGCGGGTCAGCATGGAGCGAATCTGATATTCGGTCAGGCCCGCCACCTTGACTGCTCCTACAAAGGGGAATTGGATAAGTCCGTCAGGGCTGACGTTGTAGCCGTTGCCTACGTCCGCGATGTTGAGCGAGTTGGTGGATACGTTGGAGCCGGCCATTGGCAAGCTCAATTCCGGATGATTCCACACAACAATGTTCAGGATGTCGCCCGGTCCGACCCTGTATTCTTCCGGCGCACCGAAGAACTGCCTGATCTGCTGGTTGACCGTCGTGTCGCGGACGGAACGCTGCTGCTCGATGAGCTGTGGAGATATCGTCATGAGCGCGCCCGGCGGCGCACCTTCTTCTTCAAGAGCCTTGGCCACATCCTGTGGTTTGCCCATATGCATGCCAGGCGACATACTGCATGCAGACAGCAGCGCGAAGGTGGCTATCATCGCACTGACGGAGGCGAGGCGCGGCACTGTATGCCAGCGCGGAAAAATATGCCATTGTTTCATCGGATCCACTTTTCATTGACAAACGTTGAACAGGCTGCCGCAGTGTTCTTGCCACAGAG
>LNAP01006785.1_pt1 | contig 14879 bp, 12 predicted proteins | sample 602601 | NCBI WGS metagenome assembly LNAP01 (sample SAMN02440304, study PRJNA202911) | soil metagenome | biome: Subtropical and temperate rainforests or woodlands; isolation source: soil samples (1 kg each in a 20% v/v slurry with milli Q water) were... ...
CTGGTGCACGCCCTGAAAGATCACCTTGCGGTCGGTGCCCTTCATGTTCAGCACGCCCTTGTAACGCAGCATGCGCGGGCCATAGATGTTGACGATGGCACCCAGAAAATCCTCCAGCTTGGCCGGATCGAACGGGCGGTCCGATCGGTAGACAAAGCTTTTCACATCATCGTCGTGATGGTGGTGGTGGTGCCCATGGCCTTCATGGCCGTGCTGGTGCGATGGGTGGTCACAGTGCTCGCCATGGGCGTGGTCATGGTGATCGTGCTCTGCGTCCTCCTCCTTGAGGAAGTCCGGATCGATATCCAGTTTGGCATTGAGGTTGAAGCCCCGCAAATCCAGCACCTCCTTGAGCGGCACCTCGCCAAAGTGCACGGCCTTGATGGGCGCGCGCGGGTTCATGTGCTTCAAGCGATGGATCAGCGCATCGGTTTCCTCGGCGCTCACCAGGTCGGTCTTGGACAGGAATATCTGGTCGGCAAAACCCACCTGGCGGCGCGCTTCCTGGCGGTCATTGAGCTGCTGGGGCGCGTGCTTGGCATCGACCAGCGTGATGATGGAGTCAATCAGATACGTTTCGGCGATTTCCTCATCCATGAAGAAGGTCTGCGCCACGGGGCCGGGGTCGGCCACGCCGGTGGTCTCGATCACGATGCGCTCGAAGTCCAGCAGGCCCTTGCGCTTTTTGGCCGCCAGAAGTTGCAGCGTCTCGCGCAGGTCTTCGCGAATGGTGCAGCAGATGCAGCCATTGCTCATCTGAACGATCTGCTCCTTCGATTCAGTCACGAGAATGTCGTTGTCGATGTTCTCTTCGCCGAATTCATTCTCGATGACGGCGATTTTCTGGCCATGGGCTTCGCTCAGCAGGCGCTTGAGCAGCGTGGTCTTTCCGGAACCCAGAAAGCCGGTGAGGATGGTGACAGGGGAGCCTTGGGAGAAGCAACGGGCCGTGCAACCCGCTGCCAAATGGTGCGCCGCTGGCAAGCCAGGCCGCAAAAAGGGATGAGTTTAGCGGGGGAGCAAAGCCCGTGCCGGACACCGCCAAACCAGGCCGCCTGGTGCGGGAACATGCGCCATTTCGCCCTATTTCGTTGGCGCCTTGTCCACCGCGCGCAGCATGCGCAGGCCATTGAACACCACGATCAGGCTGGCCCCCATGTCGGCAAACACGGCCATCCACATTGAGGCGCCGTTGAACAGCGCCAGCCCCAGAAAAACCAGCTTGATGCCCAGCGCCAGGGCAATGTTCTGCCAGAGCACAGCGCGCACCTGACGCGACAGCCGGATGAGCTCAGGAATGCGCCGCAGGTCGTCGTTCATGATGACCACATCGGCAGCCTCCATGGCCGTGTCGGTGCCCGCCGCCCCCATCGCGATGCCGATGTCGGCCCGGGCCAGCGCGGGGGCATCGTTGATGCCATCCCCCACCATCGCCGTCAGACCATGGCGCGCCTGCAGGGCTTCGATGGCTGCCAGCTTGTCTTGCGGCAAAAGGTTGCCCTGCACCTCATCAATGCCCGCCTGAGTGGCGATGGTGCGGGCCGTCACGGTGTTGTCGCCCGTCAGCATCACCGACGCCACGCCCATCGCATGCAGCGTGGCCAGCGCCTCGCGCGAACGGTCCTTGATGGTATCGGCCACGGCAAAAATGGCCAGTACGGCGATATCCGTCGCCAGCAGCGTCACCGTACGGCCCTGCGCCTCGTGGGCTGCCAGCCGGGCCTCGATACCGGCGTTGCACAGGCCACGCTCCTCGATCAGGCGGTGGTTGCCCAGCACCAGCGCCTGCCCGGCGATGCGGGCCTGCACGCCGCGCCCCGGCAAGGCCGTGAAGCCCTCCAGCGCGCCACCAGGGGGCGCCACCTGCGCCACAGCCAACCCCTGTGCGATGGCCCCCGACACCGGGTGGTCGGAATGCCCCGCCAGATCGGCGGCCCAGCGCAGCACCTGCGCCTCTGGCACCGGGGTGAGCCCCTCCTGCGGCAGCACCTCGGTCGCCACCAGGCAGGGCCGACCTTCGGTGATGGTGCCGGTTTTGTCGAACGCAACGGTCTTGAGCTGGTGTGCGGTTTCCAGATAGACCCCGCCCTTGATGAGAATGCCGCGCCGCGCGGCTGCGGCCAAGCCGCTCACCACCGTGACAGGCGTGGCGATGACCAGTGCGCACGGGCAGGCAATCACGAGCAGGACCAGGGCCTTGTAAAGCGCCTGCAGCCACGTCACGTCTGTCAGCCAGGGCATGAGCACTGCCACCGCCACCGCCAGCCCGAACACCACCGGCGTGTAGATGGCGGCGAATTGGTCCACCAACTGCTGGGTGGGCGCGCGGCTGGCCTGCGCCTGTTCCACCGCGTGGATGATGCGGGCCAGCGTGGTGTTGCTGGCCGTGGCAGTCACCCGCATTTCCAGGGTGCCGGTGTCATTGATGGTGCCGGCAAACAAGGTGTCGCCCGCTGCCTTGTCTACAGGCATGCTCTCGCCCGTGACCGACGCCTGGTTCACGGCACTCGCGCCCGAGATGACCACGCCATCAAGCGGCACGCGCGCACCGGGCCGGATGCGCACCACCGCGCCCAGCCGCACTGCGGCTGCGGCAACCGGCTGCCAGGCGCCGCCAGGCTGGCGCAGTTCGGCCGTATCGGGCGCCAGGTCAAGCAGGCTCTTGATGGCGTTGCGCGCCCGGTCCACCGAGCGGGCCTCGATGAGCTCGGCAATGGCATACAGCGCCATCACCATGGCCGCTTCGGGCCACTGGCCGATCACAAAAGCGCCGGTCACGGCCACGGTCATCAGCGCATTGATGTTGAGCCGTCCGCGCCCCAGCGCGGCAAGGCCCTTGCGGTAGGTGGAAAAACCAGCCAGCCCGATGGCGACGGCGGCCAGCGCCATGCCCGCCACCTGATACACCCGCTGATCTGGCGCCAAATACGCCAGCAGCTCGGCGGCCACGGCCAGCGCGATCGCCAAACCCAGGCGCACGAGGCCTTCGGCGCCTGGCAGGTGACCGTGTGCGTGCGCATCCCCACCCTCCTGGGCCAGGGGCTGCGGATCAAACCCCACCCGCCGGATGGCCGCCAGGACCTGCGGCATCACCGCAGGCGCCGCGTCAATGGCCACCGTGCGGGCAGCAAGCTGAAAGTACAAGCCGCGCAGGCCCGAAACACCTGCCACAGCGTGGCGGATCTCGCTTTCCTCGGCCGCACAGTCCATCGTGGCGATGCGAAAAACCGTCCCGCGGGCGGCGCCAGGCGCGCTGGCAGCATGGCGCTGCGCGGGGGCGTTGTCCATGAACGCATCGGACGAACAATGGCTGCAGGGATCGGACGTGGCGGGCGGGGTGTGTGGGGATGGGGTCATGGTTGCTTTCCTTGCTGGCATCCATTGGAAACCCTGATGCCACTACAGAGTCAAGCACGCCCGCGGCGTACCATCGCGATACCACCACTCAAGCGGCGCATCCCATGAAAATCGGCGAGCTGGCCACCCTGACCCACACCCCGGTCGAAACCATCCGGTTTTACGAACGCGAAGGCTTGCTGCCCGAGGCCGCCCGCACCGGGGGCAACTACCGCATCTACAACGCAGCCCAGGCGGCACGCCTGTCCTTCATACGGCATTGCCGGGGCCTGGACATGACGCTGGACGAGATTCGCACCCTGCTGCGCTTCAAGGACGCGCCCACCCGCAACTGCGGCGATGTCAACGCCCTGCTGGACGCGCACATCGGCCATGTTGCCGCGCGCATCCGTGAGCTGCGCCAGCTCGAAAAGCAGCTCAAGAACCTGCGCGAACAGTGCCACGAGGCGCAAGACGCCGCCCACTGCGGCATCCTCAATGAGCTGACCGACCTGGCCAACCGGCCAAGCCGCCCGCACCCGGGCCATGTGCACGGCACGCATGCGCGCACAGCGGCGCACAAGGCCACGACAGCGTCGCAAGAATCCTCTGGCGCCGTGAACAACCCGACAGGCTGACAGCCTGGAGGCATCCATCTCAATGACACAAACGTCACGGTTCAGTCACATACAAGTCGTAACATTCTTGTACACTTTTTATGGCGCCCACATGTCTGAGTCTTCCGCGTATCTGAGCGACTTCCGGCCCCGCTTCCGCCAGCCCAGCGCTGCAGACTTGTGCACACCGGCTCCCTGCATGACCACCGAGTCCACCAACGAAAAGGTGCTGGAGACGTTCACGCAGCACCGCGAGCTGGTCAGCCTGCCGGTGGTAGAGGGCCAACAACCCATCGGTCTGATCAATCGCGACATCTTCCTCTCGCAGATCAGCAAGCCATTTCGCCTGGAACTTTACGGCCGCAAGAGCTGCATCGCTTTCATGGACAAAGAGCCACTGGTCGTTGATGCATCCATGGACATCGAGACGCTGACCTTCAAGGCCGTCGAGTTCGGCGAAAAAGCCTTGTCCGACGGCTTCATCATTACCCGCAACAACGAATTTGCCGGCGTGGGCAACGGCCTGCAGCTCATGCGCGCAGTGGCCGACATTCAGGCCGCGCGCAATCGCCAGATCATGCACAGCATCGAATATGCAAGCGTGATTCAACAGTCTGCCCTGCGCAGCTCGCGCGAAATTCTCTCGCTTGCCTGCCCCGAGGCCGATCTGGTCTGGGAGCCTCGCGATGTCGTCGGCGGTGATTTCTACCAGTTCAGCGTGGATGACGGCGGCTGGTTTGCCACCGTGGCAGATTGCACAGGGCACGGTGTTCCGGGCGCCTTCATGACCCTGATCGCCTCCAGCAGCCTGAGCCAGGCGATCAAGGAAAAAGGGGCGCGCGATCCCGCCGCGTTGCTCGCCATCGTCAACCGCAGCATCAAGCAGATGCTGGGCCAGGTCGGTGGCCAGGACGGCACACCAGGCTCCGACGATGGCATGGATGCCGCATGCTTTTGGTACGAGCCCGGCACCCGCCAGATGGTTTTTGCCGGAGCCCGCCTTTCGCTGTTCGTGCTGCGCCCCGGCGTCGATCAGGTGGACGTGGTCGAAGGCCAGCGCAAGGGCGTGGGCTATGTGGACAGCGAACTCGATTACGCCTGGCGCAACGTGGCGGTGGACCTGCCTGCGGGCAGCCTGGTGTTCGCCACCACCGACGGGCTGGTGGACCAGGTGGGCGGCCCGCGCGCCATCGCCTTTGGCAAGCGCCGCCTGTGTGAGCTGTTGCGGGGCCTGGCAAGCAGCACCCCTGCCCAGCTCAATCGCGATGTACTCGCCGCGCTGCAGCAGTGGCAGGGCGAGCACCACCGCCGCGACGACGTGACGTTTTTCTGTTTCCGTACCTGAAGAGACTTCGAATGATCCGCTCTGCCGTTGCCAAGGAATATGGCACCTTCTTCCATCTGGCGCGAGAGCACCAGGTCATTTTTTACTACGTGGGCTACTTCTCGCAAAACATCGTCGCCGCCATGGCAGAGGCGGTGAAATTGCAACTCGAAAGTGCGGGCGTGGCGGGCCCGACGCGACGCAAGCTGTTCTCGTCCTTCGTTGAAATGGCGCAGAACATCATCCACTACTCGTCCGATGCACTCACCCCCCCCAGCCAGGACAATGGCGAGCTGCGCCACGGCTCGGTCTGCATCCGGCGCGAGGACGATGGCAGCTTTCTGTTGCTGTGTGCCAATCCCGTCCACCCCGAAACGGGCGATGCGTTGCGCACGAAGCTGGAAACGCTGACCGGCATGTCGCCCGAAGAAATCAAGCAGGCTTACCGCATGACGCTGCGCGAGGAAACGCCCGAGGGCAGCAAAGGTGCCGGCATGGGCCTGCTCACCATGGCCCGGGATGCGCGCGAACCCCTGGAATTTGATTTTGCACCGCCCGAAAGCGCCAACGGGTCCGCGGTTTTCTATCTGAAGGCCGCGATCTGACGCGCCGGCCCGACAACGAACAGAGATCACGAATGGACAACCTCTACATCGCCCCCACACCCAGCTCCCCAGAGGTGGATTTTCGATTTGACACCCACACCCTGGGCCTGCGCGGCGAGTCTTACCCCGAGAATGCAGCCGCCTTCTACGGCCAGGTCATCGAGCGCCTGAAGGAGTTCCTTGGCACGCTGCAGGACAGCAAGGTAGAAGTGAATATCGCGCTGGCGTACTTCAACAGCTCCAGCACCAAGATGCTGTTCAATGTGATCGCAGCGCTCGACGAGGCGGCGGAGGCCGGCAACCACATTGCCCTTAACTGGTACCACGACGAGGAAGACGACACCATTTTCGAGTTCGGGCAGGAACTGCACGAGGACTTTCCGGCCATTCATTTCGTCAGCCACACGGTGAGACCCGCCTGAATGGACTCAGCCAAGCCAGCGCCAGATCTTTTCGAGGCCGAGCACCGGTCGATGCTGGATGCCCGTGCCGTTTACGAGACGGGCACTGCGGCAGGGGGTGACGCGTACCGCCAGGCGCTGGGCGATCTGCTGGCCGCCTATGAGCGCCTGCTGCGCGAGACGCGCCGCCTGGTGCGCCGCAGCGACCGCGCCGAGCTGGAGATGACCCTGCTCAACCAGCGCCTGCAGGACCTGGCCACAGAACTCGAATACCGCGCCACGCACGACCCACTGACGGGCGTGCTCAACCGCGCCGCCATCATCGAGCGCGTCAATCAGCACGCCCTGCAACACGACCTGGCCCTGATCGTGCTGGACATTGACCATTTCAAGCGCGTGAACGACAGCTTTGGCCACCCCGTGGGGGACACCGTCATTCTGGGCGTTGTGGACAGCCTCAAGGCCGTGGTGCCCCCCAATGCCCTCATCGGCCGCGTCGGCGGGGAAGAATTCACCGTGCTCCTGCCACAGCAGGAGGCGCAAACGTCAGAGCAGGTTGCCCAATTGATGCGCGAAGCCATCGAGAACCACGCATTCAACCTCCCTGATGGCAGCCGCATCACGGCCAGCTTCGGTGTGAGCCAGTTGTCACGCGGCGGCAGCTTCGATGACGCCTACGGGCTTGCCGACGAAGCCCTGTACGTCGCCAAACGCGGCGGCCGCAACCAGGTAGTGCGTGCGGTCGACACTGTGCCGAGCTAAATCGCAGGCAGTCCGTGATGCGTGCTGAAATGATGTCCTCCACTACCGCCACAGACCCGTTGCGCTGTGCAAGCTCGCAACTGCCAGCCTGGCGGGTGCTGGTCATCGACGACGACCCCGAGGTGCATGACGGTATTCGCGACGCATCCGCAGGTCTGAGGCTGTTTGACCGCCCGCTGGAACTCGTGCATTGCACGCATGGCGATAACGTACGCGCGCTGCTGCTGGGCGAGGCCGACCTGGCCGTGGTGATGATGGACCTGGTATCGCAGCACGCGGGCGGCGGCCTGGCATTGCTCGATTTCATGCGCCACACCGCCGGCCTGCGCAAGACACGCCTCGTGTTGCGCACGGAAGCCCCGCACTGCGTGCCCGATCTGGACACGCTTTTGCGCTATGACATCAGCGACTACCACTCCAAGACCGATTTGACGCCGGATCGCTGGGGGGCCATCGCGGCCAGATCCGTGCAAGGCTACCAGCGGTTGTGCGCCTTCGAGGCCAGTCGCCGCAGCATGGAAGCGATCGTGTGCTCCAGCACAGCGCTGCTGGAGCACACCGATCTGAGCGCCTTCGCCACCGGGGTCATCACCCAGCTCGCAGCCTTGCTGGGTGTGCCGGGGCAAGCACTGGCCTGTGTTCGGGATACCACGGCAGGTCCATCCGGCACCTACCGCGTGCAAGCCGCCACGGGACGTTTCGCGGGCTTGCTGGACTTGCCCATGGCCGCGCTGCCTGATGCGACCATGCTGCGCCTACTGCACCGGGCCCTCGACACACGGGGCAACGCGCTGGACAACCCCGTCCAGCCGTTTGCTGCGCCCGGCGTGCTGCCACCGCCCCGCTGCTGCGGCGACAACGTCTTTGGCGATGACCGCGGACTGGCCCTGTACATCGGCAGCCCCGGCGACCAGGACATGGTGGTGTTCATCGAACTGGCGGACCCGGCCATCGGGCCCGATCGGCAGTTGCTCGATTTCTTCTGTGTCAGTTTCAGCACCTTGCTGCGCAACCGGGGGTTGCTGGAACGCCTGCGCCGGTCGGCCTATTCCGACCCGCTGGTCTCGCTGCCCAACCGGGCCTACTTTATTGAGAAGGTGGGTGAATGCGTGCAACGCGGCACGGAAGGCATGATGCTGGCCCTGGTCGATATTGACGACTTCAGCGCCACCAACGAGATGATGGGGCACCGCTTCGGCGATCGCCTGCTCAGTGCCGTTGCGCAGCGCCTGGCCGAAGTCCTGCCCGCCGGAGTGATGCTGGCCCGCGTGGGGCCCGACACCTTTGGCATCCTGGGGCCCGCACACATGGTTCCACCACAGCAGCTGCCGGACTGCGTGCGCGACCCGCTGACCATCAACGACACGCCCCACAAGGTATCAATGACCTGTGGGTATGTGCTGCTGCCCCAGGGTGCCAGAACGGGCGACGACCTCGTCAAGGACGCAACCATCGCGCTCAAGCGTGCCAAGCGCGATCACCGCGGTCAGCAACTGCAGTACGCGGCCCACATGGGCGCAGAAGCGAAAGAGCGCGCAGTGCTGCTCTCAGAACTGCGCAAGGCCATAGAAAACGCTGAGCTGTTTCTGGTTTACCAGCCGCAGGTCGATCTCGAAACGGGCAATGTCATCGGACTGGAAGCCTTGCTGCGCTGGCGCACCGCCGATGGCCGCCTGGTGCCGCCAGACCAATTCATCCCCGTGGCCGAACATTCGAGCCTGATCCTGCCCCTGGGCCAGAGGGCGCTCGAGATGGCCTGCCAGACCCTGCGTGAACTGCAAATGGCCGGACTGGCACCTGCGCGCATGGCGGTCAACGTCTCCGTGGTCCAGCTGCGCGACCCCGGCTTTTTCGACATGGTGTGCGCCGCACTGTCGGCCAACGGCCTGGCGGGACACCACCTGGAATTGGAAATCACGGAATCCGTGGTGGTCCTGCCCACACAGTTGCTGCAATCCACGCTGAATGCCCTGCGCGCCCACGGCGTCACCATCGCCATTGACGACTTCGGCACGGGCTACTCCTCGCTGAGTTACCTGGAGCGGCTGCCGCTGGACCGCATCAAGATCGACCGCACTTTCGTGCAGCAACTGGATGCCCCGCACGGCGGGCGCGTGGCCGAAATGGTGGTGCAGCTGGGACGCAAGCTGGGACTTCAGGTGCTGGCCGAAGGCATCGAGAACGCTGCTGCATGGCAAGCGCTGCAGGCCATGGGCTGCCACCACGGGCAGGGCTACCACATCGCCTACCCCATGGAAAAAACCGACCTTTTGCGCTGGCTGGCGCAATCCTGAAAAGAGCGCCGGCAGCACGCGTCGGCAGTGGCCCGGGGCTCACGCGCCCCCAGGTTTCCTGCGCGCACGCGGGTGTGCCGCGTCGTACACCTTGGCCAGGTGTTGAAAGTCGAGCCGCGTATAGACCTGCGTGGTGGTGATGTTGGCGTGGCCCAGCAGCTCCTGCACGGCGCGCAGGTCGCCACTGCTTTGCAGCAGGTGGCTGGCAAACGAGTGGCGCAGCATGTGCGGGTGCACCGGCGTGGTCAGCCCCGCCTGCTGGCTGCGCTGGCGCAGGCGCAGCCAGATCGACTGCGCCGTGAGCCGCTTGCCGCGCTGGCCGACAAACAGGGCGGTATCGAGCCGCGCCGAGCCCTCACCGCCAAACGGTGTGGCCCGCAATTGCAGCCAGGCCCCCAGCGCCGCAGTGGCAGCGGTGCCCACCGGCACGGTGCGGCGCTTGCTGCCCTTGCCGAACACATGGGCTTCGCCCGCCTGCAGATCGACCCAGCCTCGGCCCAAGCGCTGGGTGTCGGCATGGGGGATGGCGTCGAGCCCGGCCAGTTCGCCCACGCGCAGGCCGCAGCCGTACAGCAGCTCCACCATGGCCGCATCGCGTGCCTCCAGCCAGGGGTCGGCGCCGGTGTTGTCGAACTCGGCCAGGCGCACGGCGTCGTCCACGCCCAGGGCCTTGGGCAAAGGCTTGGGCGCCTTGGGCGCGCGCACGTCCTGCACCGGGTTGTGCGCCATCAGCCCCTGCCGCCCGGCCCAAATGAAAAAACCGCGCCAGCCCGACAGGATGAGCGCAATGCCGCGCCCGCTGCGCCCGCCGCTGTGCATCTGGGCCACAAAGCGGCGGATGTGCGCGCTCGTGAGCTGCAGCAGCGGCAGGTTCACGCCCGCCGCCAGCTGCGCCAGCTTTTCCAGGTCCAGCGTGTACAGCGTGAGGGTGCGCGCGGCCAGGCGCTTTTCCACGCGCGCATGCTCCAGGTAGCGCAGCACCAGCGGATCGGGCGCAGCCGCCACGGTGCTTTGCGGCTTGGAGAGGTCAGCCATGCGCAGGAACCCGGCCAGTGCCTGGGGTGGCGGCTCAGAGGCTGAGCGTTTTTCGGCCGTGCCCGAAAGGCGCGTCAAAACACGCCGGGTCTAGGCGCACAACACAGCCATAGCTCGGGCTATGGCGAGTATTTGCAACGACGAGCCGGTGTGTTTTGGCGTGCAAGGCGGGCATGGATGAAAGACTCTCAGCCTCTCAGCAATGCCGCGCTGGCCAGCTCGGCCATGCGCGACAAGAAGTCGGTGCCCATGGTGGCGTCAAAGCGCTGCGGGTCGGGCGAGCCCAGCACCAGCAGGCCGAACGCCGGCGCAGCGCTGTCCACGGCGCCTTCGCGCAGCGGCAGCAGGGCCAGCGACTGGGCCGCCGCACCATCCTCCTGTGCCAGCCAGACCGCAGGTTCAAACCCCAGGTTGGGGCCGCAGAACGGCATGGTCAGCGAGGTGGCGAACGCACGGGCGTCTTCGCTGGCGCCCTGGGCAAAGTCGGCGTCGATATAGGCCCCCGAAACTCCCCAGACCCGCACGGCGGCCTGCGGCACATCGAACAGGGTGCGCACGCCGTCCACCACGGCCTGGGGCAGGTCCATGGGGTCGCGCACTTGCAGCAGGGCGCTGGCCCAATGGTCCACCTTGGTGGCGATGGCGGCATTCTCATGGCTGTTGCGCACCATGTCCATGATGCGCTGCTCCAGCCCCTTGATCTTCTCGCGCAGCATTTCGGCCTGGCGCTCCTGCAGGCTCACGGCCCGTGCGCCGTGGGGGCTGGTGATCTGCACGCTGGCCAGCACCTCGGCGTGGCGCTCGAAAAATCCGGGCGTCTGGATGAGGAACTGGGCGATGTCGTCTTCAGTGATGGGCGAGATGGGGGAACTGGTGGTCATAACGTGTCAGGGAGTTCGATCTGGCCGTCAAAAACTGTTATGGCCGGACCGGTCATGAAAACGGAGTCGGCCTCGTGGCCGCTCCAGGCAATGGTGAGCAGGCCGCCGCGCGTGTGCACATCCACCTGCGCATCGAGCAGCCCCAGGCGAATTCCCGCCGCCACGGCAGCGCAGGCGCCCGTGCCGCAGGCCAGGGTTTCGCCCGCGCCGCGCTCGAACACGCGCAGGCGCACATGGCCGCGGTCCACGATCTGCAGGTAACCGGCATTCACCCGGCGCGGAAAGCGCGGGTGCGATTCGATCAGCGGGCCGGTCTGCGCCACGGGCGCGGTGTCCACATCCTCCACCAGCTGCACGGCGTGCGGATTGCCCATGGACACAACCGCTACAAATATAGGAGCTGCTTGCGCTTTATCAGCAAGGGCTAGAGGCCATTTTTGCCCAAAACCCTGGACCACCGGCGTAAGGCCGGTCGCATCAAAGGGCACCCGTGCCGCATCGAACACCGGGCGGCCCATGTCCACCGTCACGCGGCCGTCGGGCGTGCGCCGGGGCGCAATCACGCCCGAGAGCGTCTGCACACGGATGGTGTCCTTGGCGGTCAGGCCCTTGTCGTACACATAGCGCGCAAAGCAGCGCGCGCCGTTGCCGCACTGCTCCACCTCGCCGCCATCGGCGTTGTGGATCACGTATTCAAAATCAATGCCTTCGCCCGGCGAGGGCCGCACGGTGAGGATCTGGTCGGCACCCACGCCGAAGTGGCGGTCGGCCAGCAGGCGGTAATGCGCTGGCGTCAGGCCCAGGCGGCCCTCGGTTTCGTCGAGCACCACGAAATCGTTGCCCGCGCCCTGCATTTTGGTGAAGCGAATCTGCATGGGCCGGATTATCGTCGGTGGGCTGCCAATCACCTCGGGCAGCGCCGGTTTCACTGCCGGATTAGTCTTGCGCTCTTGTGGCGCCGCCGTGGCTGCCACCCGCCAGGACACCTCCATGCCCGACCATTCCGCCTTTGCCATCACCCACAAATGGCCCGGGCGGCCAGCCGCTGGCGCTGTTCGAATCGGGTGCCATCCTGCTGTACCTGGCCGACAAGACCGGCCAGCTGATGCCCCAGGGCGCCGCCGCGCACTACGAAACCATCCAGTGGGTGATGTGGCAGATAGGCGGCGTGGGCCCCATGTTTGGCCAGTTGGGGTTCTTCCACAAGTTTGCGGGCAAGGACTATGAAGACAAACGCCCGCGCGACCGCTACGTGGCCGATTCCAAACGCCTGCTGGGCGTGCGCAACCAGCGCCTGGCAGGCCGCCAGTGGGTGATGGGCGAGCAGTACACCATTGCCGACATTGCCATCTGGCCCTGGGTGCGCAACCTGGTCGGCTTTTATGGCGCGAGCGATCTGGTGAAGTTTGACCAGTTCACCGAAGTGCAGCGCGTGCTGGCGGCCTTCGTGGCACGCCCTGCCGTGGCCAAGGGTCTGGGCATTCCAGCACGGGGCTGAGCGCCGAACGCCCACCGACTCGCGAGGGTTATGCAGGACATCCCTAACGATCAACCCATGCGCTCCTGCAAAAAGTCCAGAAAACACGCAATGCGCGCGGCCAGCTGCGTGTTGCGGTAATACACCGCACTGATGGGCTGGCGCACGTCCACCGTGTCTTTGGCCAGCACCTGCACCAGGTCACCCCGCGCGCGGTCGGCGGTGGTCATGAAGTCCGACAGGCACACCATGCCCACGCCCTGCAGCGCCAGCTGGCGCAGGGTTTCGCCGCTCGATGCCGTGATCTGCGGCGCCACCGGCCATTCATCCCCATGGGTGCCGCGCAGCGGCCAGCGGTTGAGCGACTCGGGCTGGGTAAAGCCCAGCAGCGTGTGCCGCGCCAGGTCCTGCACGGACCGGGGCTTGCCCTGGGCCTCCAGGTACGCGGGGCTGGCCAGCACGCGGATGCGGCTGGTGCACAGCGGCCGTGCATGCAGGGTGGAGTCGCGCAGGTGGCCGATGCGGATGGCCACGTCGGTGCGGCGCTCCAGCAGGTCGATGTTGAGTTCGTCGGTGTCCAGCTCCAGCGTGATCTGCGGGTAGGCCTTGCGAAACGCGGGCACCAGCGGCACCACCGCATGCAGCATGAAGGGCGTGGCCGCGTTCACCCGCAGGCGGCCTGCAGGCTGCTGGCGGCGCGCGGCCATGTGCTCTTCGGCGTCGTCAATGGACGCGAGGATGGCGCGCGTGCGCAGCAGGAAGGCCTGGCCCTCCTCCGTCAGCGCGGTGCGGCGCGTGGTGCGGCGCAGCAGCGTGGTGTCGAGCTTTGTCTCCAGCCGCGCCAGCGCCCGGCTGACGCCCGAGACCGTCTGACCCAGCGCGTCAGCCGCCGCCGTGATGGAGCCGCCATCCACCACGGCCACAAAGGCCTGCAACTCTTCCAGCGTGGTTTTCATCAATGCCCCGGTGTTCTCATTGTTGATTTCAAGTCAATTATCAATGGATTACAACCGTCTTTTTCTGCAAGACTGAAGCGCCCACACTCCGCCCCATGTTCACAGGAGTGTTTCCATGCCCATTGCCTTGCTCGCGCTGACGCTCAGCGCTTTTGCCATCGGCACGACCGAGTTCGTGATCGTTGGCCTGCTGCCCACCGTGGCGGCGGATCTGTCCATCACCATCCCCTCGGCGGGCCTGCTGGTCAGCCTGTATGCGCTGGGTGTCGCCATCGGCGCGCCGGGGCTCACGGCCCTCACCGGCAAGCTGCCGCGCAAGGCGCTGCTGCTGTCGCTGATGGCGCTGTTCACCGCCGGCAACCTGCTGGCCTGGCAGGCGCCCAGCTACGAGACGCTGGTGGCAGCGCGCATCCTGACCGGCCTCGCACATGGCGTGTTCTTCTCCATCGGCTCGACCATCGCCACCGGCCTGGTGCCGCGCGAGAAGGCCGCCAGCGCCATTGCGATCATGTTCACCGGGCTCACCGTGGCGCTGGTCACCGGCGTGCCGCTGGGCACCTTCATCGGCCAGCACTTTGGCTGGCGCGAGACCTTCCTGGCCGTGTCGGCCCTGGGCGTGGTGGCCTTTATCGGCAGCGCGGTCTTCGTGCCCCGCAACATCGCCCACACACCGCCCGCCTCGCTGCTGCAGCAGGCCAAAGTGCTGGCCGAGCCGCGCCTGCTGCTGGTGTATGCCAAGACAGCCATCGGCTACGGCGGCACGTTCATCCCGTTCACTTTTCTCGCGCCCATCCTCACCGACATCTCAGGCTTCAGCGCGGGCGCCGTGGGCTGGGTGATGCTGGTCTATGGTGTGTCGGTGGCCGTGGGCAACCTCTGGGGCGGCCGGCTGGCGGACCGGCTGGGGCCCATCCCGGCGCTGCGCATCATCTTTGCGCTGCTGGCTGCTGTGTTGTTGTTGTTGCAGTTCACCGCGCCCTACCCCTGGCTGGCCGTGGGCACCGTGCTGCTGTGGGGCGCCGTGGCATTTGGCAATGTGCCGGGGCTGCAGGTGTATGTGGTCAAGCAGGCCGAGCGCTTCACGCCGCAGGCGGTGGACGTGGCCTCGGGCCTGAACATCGCCGCCTTCAACCTGGGCATTGCAGGCGCCGCCTGGGCGGGTGGCCTGATCGTGACGCACCTGGGCCTGCA
>LNAP01003557.1_pt1 | contig 14875 bp, 12 predicted proteins | sample 602601 | NCBI WGS metagenome assembly LNAP01 (sample SAMN02440304, study PRJNA202911) | soil metagenome | biome: Subtropical and temperate rainforests or woodlands; isolation source: soil samples (1 kg each in a 20% v/v slurry with milli Q water) were... ...
CAACCTACGGGCGCACTTCGGCTTGCACCTGTAGCTTCCCGGCTTTCTCGAATTGCAGGGAAAGCGGCACCTCTTCACCCGCCACCAGCGCCCGCTTCACGCCCAGTAGCAGCAGATGGGTATGCCCCGGCGCCAACGCTTGTTGCCCACTCGCCGGCACGCCAATGGATTTCAGCGGCTGCACGCTTTGCACCGAACCCAGTTGCACCACGGCGCGCAATTGCACGGAGGTGGCGAGGGGGCTGCTGGCGCCGATCAAGCGGTCTTGCTCTGCGCCGTGGTTGCGTAAGGTCAGGAACACCTGAGCCTGCTTGTCGGCACCAGGCTTGGCCCATGGCTCAAGCACATCCATAGAACCCGCTGCCAATACGCAAACGCTCAGCATCATCGCGGTGAGCATCAACCCAAGACGTTTCATTTATTCGGCGCCTGCTGCAGTTCCGGGTCGTCCGGGTTCTGTTGTTCCAGCTCGGCCTGCAACACCTGCACCTTCTGTGGCTGGCCGGCTTCGTGCCAGTAGTTGATCAGCGCCATTCGGGCGTTGCGGTTGGTGGGTTGGCGTTTGAGCAGGGCTTCGAGTTGATTGCGCGCCTCTTCCTGCTTGCCTGTGTCGTGCAGGGCAATGGCGTAGATATAGCTGAATTGCCGATCGTCCGGGCTCAGGTGCGCGGCGTTGGCGAGCGCTTTTATGGCGTTGTCGCGCTCGCCGGCACGCATCAGCATCAGGCCCAGGCTGTGTTGCAGCAGGCCGGCTTTAGGGTGTTTGGCGATAGCGTCATTGAGCACTTGCAACGCCGGGCCATGCTGGCCTTGAGCGTCAAGTAATTGCGCCAGGCTGACCACTGCCGGCAAAAAGTCCGGGTTACGCTGCAGCGCTTCGCGCAAGGCCGCCTCCGACTGGCTGGCGCGGCCGGTGTTCTGATACAGCATGGCCAGGTTGAGGTTGGCTTCGGCACGATCGCGTTGCGATTGCTGCGCCGCTTCGTATTCCTCGATAGCCGGGCGCCACAGCTTATCGATGGCGGCGCGCTGCTGCGCGGTAATACTGGCCAGTTGTGAGGCTGCCGCCAGGCGCACGGCACGCACCGGGTCGCTTAAGCGCGGCGTTAGCAGGCTGATAAATTGCGCCGCCGAGCCCATGCCAGCGACGGCCTCAATGGCGGCAGTACGCACCTGCGGGTCGGCATTGTTAAGGGCGATGGCGGCCTGTTCCATGGCGCGTTGGCTAGGGTAGGTCGGCAGTTGCGCCAACACGGTGGCGCGGCGAATCGCCGGCAGGTCGGTGCGCGCCAATTGCTGCATTAACATGCGCGCGGCACCAGGCGAACCATGGCGCGCGGCGAAAATAGCATCGGCATAACCGCCGTCAGCCAGCTGGGTGTCGCCGTACCACACCTTGAACTGCTCGGCGATTTTGCTGCTATTGCTTTTATGGCAGGCGGCGCAGGCGTCCGGGCTGTCGATTTTCGCTGAGTGCGCCGGGTTGGGAATACTCAGGCTGTGGTCGTGGCGGTAGTCGTTGACCCTGTACAGCTTGCCGGGCATATGACAGTCGACACACTGCGAGCCGGGCTGCCCAGGTTTGTGCTTGGTGTGCTCCGGCGCTTCGTAGTTTTTCGCCTTGAGTCCGGCGCCATCAATACTAGCCCGCGAGGCTCTGCCCGACGGGTTGTGGCATCGCAGACAAACGCCATTGCCTGGCGCTTTCAGTTGATTGCTGTGGGGGTTATGGCAGTCGGTGCAGGTCACGCCCTTGGCGAACATTTTGCTCTGGGTAAAGGAGCCGTACTCAAACACTTCTTCCTTGATCTTGCCGTCTAGCTGATACAAATCGGCGCTTAACGTTGCCGGCACATAGTCATCCATCAGCCGGTTCTTATGGCTGTAACCATCACCCAAAGGCGCTCGCCGCGCGTGGCAGCGGCCGCAGGTTTCCACTTGGGTGAGGGCATCGCTGCTGCCCAGCGCGGTGCCAAAGCCCTTGTCGGGCTGCTGCTTGTTAAGGTTCGCGCCTGCGCTCCATTGCACATGGCGTGAGGCCGGGCCATGGCAGCTCTGGCAGCCGGCGCCGAGGTTATTCCAGGTGCTGTTAAAACTGTTCGCGGTAGGGCTGAAGTTGCGTTTGAAGTCGGTGGTGTGGCAGTCCACGCACATAAAATTGGCGTTCTGCGAAGGCTTGCTCCAGTGCAAGTCATCGCGAAAATCCACCTTCGCGCCCGGGTACAGCTCAAACCAGCGCTGCTTCTGCGTATCCCAGGCCACGCCCGAGGCTTGCAAGCGGCCGCCAGGCATCTCCAGCAGGTATTGCTGCAATGGCTCGATGCCAAAGGTGTAGGCCACCTTAAAATCCGCCGCTTTGCCGTCCGGGCCAGGCGTGTTGATCCAATACGCGCCATCACGCTGACTAAAACGGCTGGTTTCCGCTTCGCCCTGGTAGGTGGTGTTATTGAAGTCGCCGCGAATGTTTTCGGCGCTGGCTGGGAGCATGGCCATCTGGTGATGGGAGCCGCGCCAGGCTTTACTTTGTTCGCTGTGGCAGGCCACGCACTGGGCTTCGTCGACAAAGTTGGCGGGCGCTTGCTGGGGGTGGCTGTTGGCTGTTGGTGCGGTGGCAACGGTCGCCGGCACGCTCGGTGTGGCGCCGTGTTGGCGATACATCCACAGCGGCAAACTGACCAGCAGTACGACGGCAAAAATGATCAACGCAATGGGGCGTTTGGCAGGCTGGTCGTCGGGCGTAGAGGCGGTGGGCGGGGGCGTTTGCGCGGCGCTGGGTGGGTTATTTTTCGGGTGCTTCGGCATGCAAACTTCCGTTGTTCTGGCGAGCGCGTCTCACGCTTGGGTTGCAGCTTCGGTGAGTGCGGGGAGGCTGTCAAACGTTCAACGTCTAGCAAGCCGTACGCGGTCGTCCAACTAAATAGCCAGCTATCGAGATTTTCTCGTCGGCCTATTTCCCGTACCCTAGCAGGCCTTCTCCGCTGTTCCGTGACGAGTGCCTCCATGAGCTCCACAAGCCTGACCATGACCCGTGGCATGGTGCTGCTGTTTGCCTTTTGTTGCGGCGTGATCGTCGCCAACATCTACTACTCGCAACCCATCATCGAGCTGATCGCTCCGGACATCGGCATCTCTGCTACCGCCGCCAGCCTGATCGTGTCGTTGACGCAAATTGGCTATGCCTTGGGCATGTTGTTTCTGGTGCCGCTGGCCGATCTGGTGGAAAACCGTCGGCTGATGATCATCACTGCCCTGGTGTCTGTGGCGAGTCTTTTGGCTGCGGCATTCACCACCCAGCCCCATGCGTTTTTACTGGTTTCGCTGTTGATTGGTGCCAGCTCAGTGTCGGTACAAATCTTGATTCCATTGGCCGCGCACCTGGCGGCGGAAGAGTCGCGGGGCAGGGTCGTGGGCGGCATTATGGGCGGCCTGCTGTTGGGCATTTTGCTCGCTCGGCCGTTGTCCAGTTTGATTGCCGACCACCTCGGCTGGCGCGCGGTGTTTTTGATCGCGGCGGCGGTGATGACCGCCATTGTGATCACGCTGGCCACCACCATTCCCAAGCGCCAGCCGGACCACAGCGCCACCTACGGTCAGTTAATTTTGTCGCTGGGCAAATTATTCCAGCGTGAGCCGGTGCTGCGTCAGCGCGCGTTAATGCAAGGCTGCATGTTTGCCACCTTTAGCCTGTTCTGGACCGCCGTACCGCTGGAACTGGCGCGTAACCATGGGCTGTCGCAAACCCAGATCGCGTTGTTTGCGTTGGTGGGTGCCATTGGCGCTGTAGCCGCACCGATTGCCGGGCGCTTGGCCGATGCCGGTCACACCCGAGTGGCCACCCGCTTGGCGTTGATCTTGGCAACCCTGTGCTTTGCGCCGGCGTTTATCCCGCCGAGCAACACGGTCATTGCCCTGGCGCTGACTGGCGTGGTGTTGGATTTTTGCGTGCAGATGAATATGGTCCTCGGCCAGCGCGCGATCTATGCCCTGGATGCCGCCAGCCGTGGCCGCTTGAATGCGCTGTATATGACCAGCATCTTTGTCGGCGGCGCCTTGGGCTCGGCGCTGGCCAGTGCCTTGTTCGACCAGGGTGGCTGGCTGTGGATTGTGATTGCCGGCAGCGTGTTTCCGTTGCTGGCGCTGGGGATTTTTCTGCGCAGCGACCGTGGCCATCAACAACGCTGACCTACGATTGCAGTTCCTCCAGCGCTTCAAACAGTTTCAATGCCTCGGGATTGGCCAACGCATCGGTGTTTTTCACCGGTTGGCCGTGCACCACATTGCGTACGGCCAATTCGACGATCTTGCCGCTGATGGTGCGCGGAATATCGGCCACGGCGATCACCTTGGCCGGCACATGGCGTGAGGTGGTGTTGGCGCGAATCACCTCGCAAATGTGCGTGTGCAGCGCCTCATCCAGCGTCACCCCGTCGCGCAAGCGCACAAACAACACCACGCGCACATCGCCTTGCCATTGCTGGCCGATGGCGATGGCTTCGAGCACGTCTTCAACCTTCTCCACCTGCCGGTAGATTTCCGCTGTACCAATGCGCACACCACCTGGGTTAAGCACGGCGTCGGAACGGCCGTGGATAATCACACTGCCGCGCGCGGTTTCCTCGGCGTAGTCGCCATGGGCCCAGATGCCGGGAAAGGTCTCGAAATACGCGGCTCTGAATTTCTCGTCGTTTTTGTCATTCCAGAACGCCACCGGAATACTCGGAAAGTGTTTGTTGCACACCAACTCGCCTTTTTCGCCGATCAGGCGCTTGCCTGCGTCGTCCCACACCTCGACCGCCATGCCCAGGCCCTTGCACTGGATCTCGCCGCGGTACACCGGCAACACCGGGTTGCCCAAGGCAAAGCAGGAGACGATATCGGTACCGCCGGAAATCGACGACAGGCACACCTCAGATTTAAAGGCGCGGTAGACGTAATCAAAGCTCTCGTGGGACAGCGGCGAGCCGGTCGACAAAATGGTCTTCAGCGCCTTGAGTGCGTGGCTCTTGGCAGGCTCGACTTCAGCCTTTTCCAGTGCCGCCAGGTACTTGGCGCTGGTGCCGAAAATACTGATGTTTTCCGCGTCAATCAGGTCCGGTAAACGCTCAGGCCCCGGCTGGAACGGCGAGCCGTCGAACAGCACCAAGGTGGCGCCCAGAGCCAAACCGGAGACCAGCCAGTTCCACATCATCCAGCCGCAGGTGGTGTAGTAGAACAGCGTGTCGTCTGCGCTCAGGTCGGTGTGTAAGCCATGTTCTTTCAGGTGCTGCAGCAGCACACCGCCAGAGCCATGGACGATGCACTTGGGCACGCCGGTGGTGCCGCTGGAGTAGAGGATGTACAGCGGATGATCGAATGCCACGGGGGTGAACTGCGGCTCGCCTGCGGGTTGGAAAAACTCGCTCCACAACGCCACGTTGGCGTTGCTGTGGTAATCCGCAACCCGGGCTTCAGGGCGTGAATAGGGCACCACTAGCAACTGCTGCAACCTCGGCATCTGCGCGAGAATTTCATTTAGCTTGGCGGTCTGGTCGTTGTTAGTGCCGGCGTAGCGATAACCCGCGGCGGCGATCAGCACCTTGGGCTCGATCTGGCCAAAACGATCAATCACCCCTTGGGTGCCGAAGTCCGGCGAGCAAGACGACCACGTTGCGCCGAGGCTTGTGGTGGCGAGCATGCCCACCACCGTCTGCCAGGTATTGGGCATTATCGCCGCCACCCGATCACCCAGACCGACGCCCACCTTGAGCAGCGCCTGTTGCAGCCCGGCGACCTGCGCCGCTAGCTGGCGATAACTCAGCACCTCGCGGCCACCGTCCTCGGCAATGGCGATGAGTGCGGGGTGGTCGTCGCGGCGGCGCAACAAATGCTCGGCAACGTTCAGCGTGGCACCGGGGAACCAGCGGGCGCTGGGCATCTGCGCGCCTTCTTGCAAGACCGTTTGGGCGGCTGTAGCAAAACGCACGTCGAAGAACTCAACAATGGCCTGCCAGAAGTTCTCCCGCTGCCCCACGCTCCAGGCGTGCAGCTGCGGGTAGTCCGCCAGCTCAAGGCTATGCCGCTGATTGATCAAGCGGCGGAAAGCGTCCATTTGGGTGGCGGCGATGCGGGCTGGGGAGGGCGTCCAGAGCGGCTGGGTCATGGCGAGTTCCTAGCTAGGCGTAGCGTAATTCTCAGGAAGGTATATCTGCTGCAGTAAATAGTGTCCTGAAAACGGCGATGCGTGCGAGTGACTCGAGGTATTTTCAGCGGTTAATCAACCCCGGCGTTCTGCTTGGTAATGCCGGGTTTGCAATGGCAGCAGCGTCTGAACCTTGGTGCCGAGGCTCTCATCCAGGCCCCAGCGAACGGCGAGGGCATCGCCGCGACGGGTGGGCGATGCGTGTTCAGAAGCCGCATAGGGTTGCAAATGCTTAAGGCCTTCGGTGGCTTCGGTCAGACGCTCTGGGGTAACGCAAGTGAACCGCGTCAGGCGCTCAAGCAGATAGCCGGCGCGACGTAACTCGACCAGCGTGCGCTCCACCTCGAGGAATAACGTGAGTTCGGATGAGAGGTTGTTGTCGGAATACCATACCTCGGTCGCAGCGTCCTGCAGCGCCGCGCTATCCGCCTGATTCAGCGGTTTGCGAGTGAGGGTATCCAATGCTGCAGAAAAGACGTGGCCGTCAGGGCGCTTCGTCATTTCAGGCTCCAAGGTAATCGTCAAGTAGGTGTTTCAGCACGGTGGCCGGGGCTTGCTGGTTGCCAACATAACAATCAATAGCCTCATCTGCCAGGCGGCGCAGTTCGTCTACATCGATAAGCCCTTTGCGCAGCATGGCGGCAATGTCGTTGAGGTCATGCTCCTGTGCGCGCCCCAATTTCGATATGGCGACGTCAACGGGGGCTGCCACATACACGTGAATAGGCGACTCATCTGGGAACTCGCTCATCCGAATGCCCCTTTCCAAATAGTCCTCGTGTAACGGTCCTAGCGTGGTGGTAAAGCCAAGATCCCAGTTGAGTTCCAAGGTTCTGCCCGTATCGACATCTAGAAATTCCTGCGGGAATTCGGCCAGCAGTGCCGCAGCTTTGCCTCCAGGCAGATTGATCGTCTCGAAGATTTCCCCGTCAATGTCAGTACTGACGCGGTGGCCGGTGTAGAGATGAACCGCGCAACCGCCAAAAATGATGATTTTGATCGCTCCACCCGGTTGCCCATGGAGTTCCGCAGCGACGCCGCGCAGCAGAGAGATCAGCGCCTGAGCTAGCGGGGTGCGGGTGTCAATAGCCGGTGGAATGATGCGTGGGAGCATAGGCGCTAAATCCTTGGAGTTGGGTCCGGCCGGTGTTCAGCGCTACTGCGCCAACCACCCCCCATCCATATTCCACGCCGCGCCACGCACCTGCACGGCGGCATCGCTGCAGAGAAACAATGCCAGCTCGCCCAGTTGTTCCGGCGTTACAAAGTCCAGCGACGGTTGTTTTTCTGCGAGCAGGTCGTGGCGGGCTTGTTGGGCATCGCCGGTGGCTTTGGCGCGGTCGTCGATTTGTTTTTGTACCAGTGGCGTCAGCACCCAGCCGGGGCAGATGGCGTTGCAGGTAACGCCGCTGGTGGCGGTTTCCAGGGCGACGCTTTTGGTTAGGCCAACCAGGCCATGTTTGGCGGCGACGTACGCGCTTTTGCCGGCCGAGGCGGCCAGGCCGTGGGCCGAGGCGATGTTGATAATGCGGCCCCAGTTGCGGGCGCGCATACCGGGCAGGGCCAGGCGGGTGGTGTGGAAGGCGGAGCTGAGGTTGATGGCGATAATGGCGTCCCAGCGCTCGACCGGGAATTCTTCGATGGGCGCGACATATTGGATGCCGGCGTTGTTGACCAGAATGTCGATGACGCCGATTTCACGTTCGGCGTAGGCGAGCAGGTCTTCTATTTCGCTGACCTTGGACACGTCCGCCGGGTGATGGCCAACGTTGCCGCCAAACGCCGCCACCTCAGCAATGGCTGCTTGGGCATCGCCAAAGCCGTTGAGCACTAGGTTGGCGCCGGCTTTGGCCAATACCAAGGCAATGCCCAGGCCGATGCCGCTGGTGGAGCCGGTAACCAGTGCGGTTTTGCCGTGCAGACTCATAACTCTCTCCTTAAGTGAGCGGGCCGCTAGTACGGCCCGCTTCACGTCAGTTAAACAATGCCAGTGGCGTAGAAGGTGCCGATGACCACAAACACGGCCAGGGTTTTGATGATGGTGATGCCGAAGATGTCTTTATAGGCTTCGCGGTGGGTTAAGCCGGTTACCGCCAGCAAGGTGATCACCGCGCCGTTGTGCGGCAGGGTGTCCATACCGCCGCTGGCCATGGCCGCTACGCGGTGCAGCACTTCCAGGGGAATATTGGCGGCGTTGGCGGCTTCGATAAAGGTGTGCGACATGGCCGCCAGGGCGATGCTCATACCGCCCGATGCCGAGCCGGTGATACCGGCCAGCAGGGTAACGGTGACGGCTTCGTTTACCAGGGGATTGGGGATGGTTTTCAGCGCGTCGGCCAGCACCAGAAAACCCGGCAAGGAGGCGATCACCGCACCAAAACCGTATTCCGACGCGGTGTTCATCGAGGCCAGCAACGCGCCGCTAACGGCAGTTTTGGTGCCTTCGGCGAGCTTGGATTTGATCGCCCGGAAACCGCAGATCAACACCAGCAAAATGCCCAGCAGCAAGGCTGCTTGTACCGCCCAAATGCCGGTCAGCTTGGCCACTTCGCTGGTGACGGGTTGGGCCATACCGGCCAATTGCAGGGTGTGGGTTTTGCCGTAAATTTCCGGAATCCAGCGGGTAAGCACCAGGTTGGCCACACCCACCAGAATCAGTGGCGACAGCGCCAGCCATGGGCTCGGCAGGGCGATATCTTCGGCGGTCTCCGGCTCATTGCGCAGCTCAGTGCCATAGCCTTCGCCAGCCGCCTTGGCTTTGCGCAGTTGCCGATGCAGGTAAAACATACCGGCACAAAACACGAACACCGTGCCCACCACGCCCAGCCACGGCGCCGCCCAGGAGGTGGTGCCGAAAAAGGTGGTGGGAATGATGTTTTGGATCTGTGGCGTGCCGGGCAGGGCGTCCATGGTGAAGCTAAAGGCGCCGAGGGCGATGGTGGCCGGGATCAGGCGTTTGGGAATATCGCTCTGGCGGAACATTTCGGCGGCAAACGGGTACACCGCAAACACCACCACAAACAGCGACACGCCGCCGTAGGTCAGCAGTGCGCACACCAACACGATCACCAACATGGCCTGGCGCGTGCCGAGCAAACGAATCGCCGCTGCCACGATGGAGCGCGAGAAGCCCGATAGCTCGATCAGCTTGCCAAACACCGCGCCGAGCAAAAACACCGGAAAGTACAGTTTTACGAAGCCCACCATCTTTTCCATAAACACACCGGTAAAGGCCGGTGCCACAGCGGATGGATCGGTGAGCAGCACCGCGCCGAGAGCGGCGATGGGCGCAAATAGAATGACGCTGTAGCCGCGGTACGCCGCGAGCATCAGCAAGGCCAGGGCGGCGAGGGCGATGATCACACTCATGAAGCGATCTCCTGATACCGGGCGGTAAGCCGCCCGATGGTTTTATTGTTATGGGTAAAGGCTGTGTTTTATGGAGTAGCGCAGCGGCGATTGATTCGCCGCTTTTTTGTGTCTGCTATCACCACAGCGCCAGGCTGTAGCTGACGATCAGGCGATTTTCGTCGAGGTCGTTGCCGAAATTGGTGGAGCGCACCGTCGCGTTGCGCCATTTCACCCCGAGGTTTTTCAGCGGGCCGTCCTGAATCACATAGGCGATATCGGTATTGCGCTCCCACTCTTTGCCCTCGGCACCGCTGGCCAGGGTGATGTTGTCGCCAGTGAGGTAGCGGGTCATAAAGGTCAGCCCCGGTACGCCGAGGGCGGCGAAGTTGTAATCGTAGCGGGCCTGCCACGAGCGTTCGTCGGCGTTGGCGAAATCGCCGATTTGTACGAAGTTGACCAGAAACGCGTCGGTGCCACCGATATAAGCGAAACCGGTGTCGCCGCTCATTTTCTGGTAGCCCAACCCAACTGCATGGCCGCCTAGGCTGTAGGTGAACATAGCGCCGAGGGCACGGTTGTCGACGTTGCTGCGGCCCTCGTCATCGGAGCGGCCGTAACGCAGGTCGGTCTTTAGCGCTTGGCCGGCGCTGATGGGCAGCACATGGGTGAGGTTGAGCAGATGTTGGCTGTAGAGGTTGTCGAGCTTGCCGTAGTTGTAGCCGGTGGTGAGCTGGTCGTTCCATTTGTAGCTGGCGCCGGCGAAGTCGAACTGATCGCTGGTGCCGGTGGCGACGATGCCTTTGGCGCCGCCGGTGGTGAGGGTCATGTCTTCGCTGTTGGAGGAATCGCGCAGGCTCACCTGGGTCAGGCGCCCGGCGTCTAAGGTTAGCCCGGCAAACTCGGTGGAGTTCAGGTGTGCGCCCTGGAAGGTTTGCGGCAGCAGGCGGGAATCGTTGGCCAAGGTGGTCGGCAGTTTCGGCATCAGCGTGCCCACTTTGAGCACGCTGTTGGAGGCTTTGAGTTTGGCGGTGAGGCCGAGCTGGCTATAGTCATCGGCCGCTTCCCTTGGTGCGCCGCGGCCGCGAGGCAGTAAACCGGAACCGGCGCGGTCGGGGCTGGAGTCGAGTTTTAGGCCTAACAGGCCGATGGCGTCGACACCCACGCCAATGGTGCCGGCGGTGTAGCCCGACTCATAACGCAGCAGAAAGCCTTGCGCCCATTCGTCTTGCTTGGATTGCGCGGCGCCGTCTTGGCGAAAATCACGGTTGAAATAGAAATTGCGCAGTTCGAGGTTGGCTTTGCTGTCTTGGATAAAGTCGGCGTGGGCCGCTTGGGTGAGGCAGAGGCCGGTGCCTAAGGTGGCTAATACGGCGGCATGGCTGAGCGAATGGCTCATGGGGATCTCCAACTATTTTGTTGTTGTTTTTCGGCTGCGGTCTGTGCCGCGGCTGGAGCTATAGCGAGATGTGTGCCAATTAATTAACGTATTGAAAAATAAGGGATTAATTGGTTTTTAACAGGAGGGTTCGCAGCGAGCGTCTCGTGTTTGAGACAAATACGAGGAAACGATAGACGCAGGCCAAGCGCTGGCTGCGTCTCTAGTTTGAGAGTGTGTCTACGTTTGGGGAATTATTTCGCAGGGAGCGCGGTGCGCACCAGTTGTGGTCTCCTGCGAGATTGTGGATTCCCGCCTTCGCGGGAATGACGGTGCACGTTGCAAAAACCTCCGTCGTCCCTGCGCAGGCGGGGGCCCAGAATCTCCGGCCTTACGCCTTGGTGCGTACAGCAAACCCGGGCGGTTTCTAAAACGGCTTATCACCCAAAATGGTCGCCCGCTGCATCACCCGCCGCGCCGGGCGGTAGTCGTCCACCGCGTAGTGCTGGGTGACGCGGTTATCCCAAAAGGCCACATCATTTTCCTGCCAACGCCAGCGCACGAAGAATTCCGGCTTGGTCGCGTGGGCGAACAGAAACGTCAGTAGCGCCTGGCTTTCCGCCGGCTCAAGCCCGTTGATCTGACTGGTAAACCCTTCGCTGACAAACAAGGCCTTGCGCCCGCTCACCGGGTGAGTGCGCACCACCGGGTGAGCTTGTGGCGGATGTTTACGCCGGGTTTCGTCCCAGCGGGCGAAGTCTTCCGGGGTGCTGCCGTAGCGTTCCAGCGGGAACGAGCGGGTGAAGTCGTGGTTGGCGGTCAGGCCGTCGAGCAGGGTTTGTAGCGGTTTGGACAGCGCGTCATAGGCGGCAATACCGCTGGCCCATAAGGTGTCGCCGCCTTTGGCCGGCAGCAGCTTGGCGCTCAGTACGGCGCCCATGGCTGGCTCCGGCAGAAAGGTCACGTCGGTGTGCCAGATCGCGTTGTCACGTACGTCGGTCACCGCGGTGTCGAGAATCAGCACTTCTGGCTGCTCTGGCACGTTGGGGTAGATGGGGTGGATATGCAGGTCACCAAACTGCGCGGCAAAGCGTGCTTGTTGCTGCGGGGTAATCGGTTGGTTGCGAAAGAACAGCACCTGGTGGTCCAGCAGCGCCTGTTCAATGGCCTGGCGGTTGGTCTCGGTCAGCGGCTCGCTAAGGGTGATGCCTTCAACCTGGGCGCCGAGGGCGGAGCTAAGGGGAGAAATAGTTAGGCTCATGGTCAATCTCGTACGTGGCAGTGGTAACGACAAACGCAAGGTAGTGATGGGCGCGCGCCGGTCATGGCCGGCGCGTCATTGGCAGTTCTATCAATGACTTTGGCCGTGCCAGGGCACCAAACGGCGCTGCAAGGCACGCAGGCTCATCTCCAGGGCAAAGGCGATTACGGCGATAACCAAAATGCCGAGAATCACCACATCGGTCACCAGGAACTGCGCCGCCGACTGCACCATAAAGCCCAAGCCGCTGGTGGCCGCGATCAGCTCGGCCGCCACTAACGTCGACCAACCGACACCCAGGCCAATACGCACACCCGTCAGGATGTCGGGCAGGGCGCTGGGCAAAATCACATGGCGAATCAGTTGGCTGCGGCTAGCACCGAGGGATAACGCGGCGCGCAATTTGGTCGGGTCAACGTTGCGTACCCCGGTCGCAGTCGCAATAGCGATAGGCGCGAAGATGGCCAGGTAAATCAGCAGCACTTTGGACAGCTCGCCAATGCCGCACCAGATCACGATCAGCGGCAGATAAGCCAGCGGCGGAATAGGCCGGTAGAACTCAATCAGCGGGTCGAGAATGCCCTGGGCAATACGGTTACGGCCAATGGCGATGCCCACCGGAATGGCGGTCAGCACGGCAATCAACAGACCCAAACCAATACGCCCCAAGCTCGCGCCCAGGTGTTGCCAGAGCGTGGACTCCATATAGCCGGTGGTGGCCAGCAACCACCCTTTTTGTAGCACGGCCGAAGGGGGCGGCAAGAACAGCGGTTCGATCAAACCGAACGCCGTCACGGCCCACCAGATGGCCACCAGCGCGCTTAAGGTCAGCGCACTGATCAGGCGTGTGCTTAACGTCGGTTTCAATGCATTGGCGGTGCCAGCGGGCAGGGCGCCAAGCACGTCGGCGGTGCTGTCTTTGTGGGTGCTTAAGCTCGCTTCGTAGCTGCTCATACGTGGGCCTGCGCTTGAATTGCCAAACGTTGGGAAAACACCTGCGCCAGCACATGCTCGCGGGTTTCGATAAAGCGCGGGTCGGACTTAATCGCCCGCGCCGGTTCGCCAGCGGCATAGCGCTGACCGAAGTCCAAGTGCAGACGCTCGACGATCTGCCCGGGGTTGGGGGCCAACAAAATCAGGTCGGTGGCCAGAAACACGGCTTCTTCAATATCGTGGGTGATCAAAAACACCGGCTTGGCGCTGCGTTGCCACACTTGCAGCAACAGCTCCTGCATTTGCTCGCGGGTAAACGCATCGAGGGCACCAAAGGGTTCGTCCATCAGCAGCACGCGTGGGTCGGCGGCCAGGGCGCGGGCCAAACCGACACGCTGCTTTTGCCCGCCGGAGAGCTGCCAGATCTGCCGCTGTTCAAAGCCGCTAAGGTCGACCAGGGCGAGCATCTCGCGGGCTTTGGCTTCACGTTCCGGACGCGCTACGCCAGCCAACTGCAGGCCGAAGGCGACGTTATCCAGCACGTTTTGCCAGGGCAGCAGGGCGTCGTCCTGAAACACCACACCGCGCTCGGCGCTGGGGCCGTTGACGGGTACGCCGTCCAGGGTGATGCGCCCGGCGCTAGGGCTAACAAAGCCAGCAATCAGGTTTAGCAGCGAGGTCTTCCCGCTGCCGGATGGACCAAGGGCCACAAGCAATTGCTGTGGCCCCAGGGTCAGGGAAATGTCGGCCAGTACCGGAGCGGTTGTGCCCGGATACTGTGCGCTGATGCGCTCCAGTTCTAGTAAGGCCATGTGCGTTGTCTCGCTGTGTGTGGGCCCCGCAGCGCGGGGCGGTGGCGATGAGTTACTGAACGAACTTGCTGCTGACGTACGGCGAGTAATCCGCCAACACACCATCGGCCTTGCCCTGTTCTTTAAGGAAAACAGCGGTAGCGGCGATGTCTTTAGCCGTCTGCCCGTTAAGCAACGTCTTCTGCTCAGCGCTTTCCGGGAAGGTCGAGCCGGCCAGCAGTTCCGGCACGTCTTCGGCGTTGGCGCCGGTCAGTTTGGCGATCTCTTTGACCTGCTGGGAGTCGGCAGTCCAAGCGGACTTGTTGGCGTTGTAGGCGGTGTACGCGTCGATGCTGACCTTGGCGAACTGGGCCAATACCTCCGGGTGCTTCTCGGCGAAGTCTTTACGCGCTACCCACACTTCGAAGGTGGGGGCGCCCCAGGTGCCGACTTCGGCGGCGTCGGTAAGCACCTTGCCGTCTTTCTTGATTTCGCCCAGTGCTGGCGACCACACGAAGGCGCCATCGATATCGCCACGCTTCCAGGCTGCGGTGATTTGCGCTGGGTTGAGGTTCACCACCTTCACCTTGCTAGGGTCGATGTTCCAGTGCTTCAGCGCGCCCAGGAGGCTGTAGTGCGAGGTGGAAACAAACGGGGTGGCGATGGTTTTGCCAATTAGGTCTTCGGGTTTTTCAATCTTGCTGCCTTTGCGCACTACCAAGGCTTCGGCGGAGTTGATTTGCGCGGCGACCACGAAGGTGACGATCGGCAAACCGCGCGTTGCCGCAGCGGCCAGCGGGCTGGAGCCAAGGTTGCCGATCTGTACGTCGCCGGAGGCGATGGCGGTCACCACCTCGGCGCCACTGTTAAACCGGCGCCAGTCGAGCTTTTCGCCAATGGCTTTTTCATAGCCACCGTTGGCTTGCGGCACTTTGCTGGGGTCGATACCGGTTTGGTAGCCAATGATGATGTCGTCGGCTTGGGCG
>LNAP01004246.1_pt1 | contig 14874 bp, 10 predicted proteins | sample 602601 | NCBI WGS metagenome assembly LNAP01 (sample SAMN02440304, study PRJNA202911) | soil metagenome | biome: Subtropical and temperate rainforests or woodlands; isolation source: soil samples (1 kg each in a 20% v/v slurry with milli Q water) were... ...
CGCTTGGCTTGATAGAGGGCATCATCGGCCCGAATCAGAAGGCTTTCCACATCGTCACCAGCGTTGGCGAGGGCGACACCAAAGGACGCAGTTACGGTGTCTAGCACTTCATCCGTGCCACGAACCTTGATCCGCAGCGCCTGAATTTTTAGGCGCAACTGCTCAGCAAAAGTATGAGCGCTGGTGAGATCAAAACACTCTTGCAGGACTACACAGAACTCTTCACCGCCATAGCGTGCCGCCAGGGCCTGAGGCGGGATTGAGTTCCGCAACACCTGACCAACATGCACAAGTACGCGGTCGCCCAAAGGATGGCCATACCGGTCATTGAACTGCTTGAAATGATCGATATCCAGCATGACCAACGCCACCCCTTGAGGTGCGTCTTTCAGCAATTGCTCCAACAGACGAGTAAACGTGGATCGGTTCAACACCTTAGTCAGGCCATCCAGCGTCGCGTCCAATTGCGCTCGCTCCAGTTTTTCTCTTAGGCTCTTTATCTCCTTTTGTGCAGAGTGCAATTGAGAAAGAAATAGCGCTTGCTGATCCTGCATGAGCTGGGTGCTTTGTTGCAGTTCGTTGAGTATGGCCGGTAACCCCTTGTCAACCGGCTCTTCGAGCATTTCCAGGCAATGCCAAAGACTGGTTTGAAAGTTGACGCTGCCATTCATGCTACGCGAGACATCGCGCTCCATATTGTCGACCAGTTTGATCGCTTGCTGCTGCCCCGCACGGGCGTCCTCCAATTCATCGCGAATTATGAACTCGCGAAACAACTTGGCAGCGGCCTCTGGGGGGAAGCAATTGAAGTCTTTGACCACCCTGTCCAGATGGCGATTGAGCTCGGGCTCCCGGCCTCTGCTGTAGGTGTACCAAAGCGCGTAGTGCACCGGATTTGGGGGAATGTTATGACGCACCATCAGTGGTACAGCTTGCTTCAGCAAGGTTGCAGCCTCGCGGGAGTCCTCTGGATACAGCGCTAGGGCAGTCGCACGCGTCTCTGATTGGCTCATAACATCACTATGGTTGGTTTTTTATTGGCATATATGAAGTCGGGGTGCAGCATATCCTTATGCACAGTAAGCAGCCATACATAAGTCCATGAGCAAAACATCCAGCGTTCCTGGCGATTACGAAATCATCCCAGGCATGTTCCCAATTTGACACGATCGCCGTGTTGGAAGAAATTGATGATCCGCTTCTTCTCTTCGAATGCCGCTCAAATCTTCGACACGATCGATTGGATATTTCCCTACCGGCCACCAGCTCAGTCGATTACTGGGCGCCTGGTTTCTTAATAGGAATCACAAATTGCTGACTCGGCCCGACAAAGATGCGCTACGTGCGATGCTGGAATCGCAAGTTCAAGAAAAGCTACAACACGACCCTGATGCAGTAACGACTTATGCAGCACAGCCTGAACCTGAACGAAAGCCATACACGAGCAAGCCCACGGTTCAGGACAAGGCATTTCACAGAGAGCTCGATCAGATGCGTGCGGTTGCTGAAGCCGGAGTGACACATAAATCAGTGCGCGAACCAATGGACGATGGTGAGTCTAGCCTTGCGCTCGATGACTACCCTGGTTTGAAAAAGGCAGGCTCGGCACCAAATCGATGGTGATGTTTTGGCACCTTTACTACCGCAATCGGTACCTAGCCGCCCTCCTCTCATGCAGCCTGTCGACGCATGGTCAGTATGGCCGCTCCAAAGCCGATGAACGTAGACCCAACTCCACCGGGATAGCTCGGAACGGGTCAACACGCCCTTGAGACCAGTGCGGCATACAAACTAAGAGACGTCACCGAGACCGATCAAGCGAGCCTTATAGCTCCGCCCTGGATATCGTCACGCGCCATTCGTAAGTCAATAGCGTCCTGGTTGAGTCGGTGAATCATGTTGAGCAACCGTTGGCGTAGCACTTCGTCTTGGAGCTGCTCTACTGCGCGCATCATATCGAGCGCCGCTACCTCATTGTTAGTGGCGACGGAGTCGAGGAGTTTGCGCATGCTTCTTGATGGTCGATTCATCTCCAACTCCCTGGATTTCAGTGACGCGAATCATATGACCAGAATGTTTCATCGATGTTTCAGCTGCACGAACTGGCTTGAATCACCGGCTCCGGCTCATTTGACGCTAGCTGGAGGGGTGCCCTGTGAGGTGTCAATTACGCTTGTCGCGCCAATCCATGATGTAGCTAAAGCGCTACCATTAAGCCGGGCCTTGCCCGAATGAGCGATTACAACAATCAACATCAGGTGCTCCCAGACTGAGGCACGTGACGAAATTTAAACGAGCACTCCCCTCTCCAGTCGACCGATAACATCGAGGACAGCGTTCGTTTCCACCCTCGTGCAAAACATGTCGATTGGACGCCTCGAACCAAGTCCACGACACCGGCGAGCACATCCATTTTGTTGCAGCGGACACGTCGTCTTCGACCAAGGACAAAGCTTGCTCAAAGACAGCAATCAATCCGACCAAGCGGTCGCTTTCTACGGTGTTCAAGCGGCCTGTTTTTGCTCTACGCGCCAATGATGCAGGGGATACGCCGATGGCCTGAGAAATGACCTTTGGACACAATCAGCAAGAACGAAGAGTTCGTCAATATGATACTCGCGGGTGCTGATGTCGCCGGAGTGAGTAGGTTCTATTTTGTTAGGGCCAGCAGACGATGAGATCGAGCTGACCTTTTCGATACAGCTGAGAGATGGAAGGTCGTTTCTCTGTGCGGCTGATAAACGCACTTACCAATCTATCGAGGCGACGTAGATAAGCAGTTGGTAACAAAATATTTCAAATAGCATTGAATATGCTGACCACAACACCCTTGAGCCCCATCAGGCGCCGGGCTTTTCGCTCTCATCAACTTCTTCGACTACGCTTTTACTCTCTATGGAGGAAAGCCATGTCTCTGCCTGACGACCCTACCCCTGCACTGCTCAGCCGCCTAAACCAAAACATCACAGCCCTCAAGTGTGCGATTGAAGAGATAAGTACTTGGATCGATCAGCAAGGTTCTAAAGTCGTATCCGACCGAATCAATGAGCAGATGAGGGTGCTGGAAGGTAACAATGACGCCGTTGCAGAATTGTTGGTTGACCTAATCGCCAGATGGACTCCTGAGGAAGAGAAAGATCCAGAAGATTGAACCTGGCCGAGCGCCGCGCTATCCGCTTCCGACTTGCGCGTCGGAATACTCCATCTACAATGACCTCAGCTGATGGATCGGCGCCCCCTTTGTGAAAAAAGCAGCCCGCCTCCGTGCGGGCTTTTCCGATCCTGCTCTACAGCCACATTTGCCTGATGTGTGGAGGCTCCACTCCGAATCACACTGATCAAATTTGACCAGAAAAATAAAAAACCCGGCACTTGGCCGGTTTTTTACCTGTGCTTCTCAACTACGCAGTTCCCAACTGAGAGGGATGGAGAACTGACAGAAGAAGCGCAGGCGAGTGATATTGCCAAAAGACCTTTCTCAAAGCAAACCGCCCAAAGTGAGGTGGCGGGTCGCAATCGACGATAACTTGACTGTATACTTCCCGCCCAGTCTGACCCTTTGAGCTACAGGAACACCAGCATGACTGTACTCCAAACGATTTACTGGCAGCCTACGCCGCCTTAGCGCTACGCCCCCTCGCAACACCTTGCTTCCGCTAGCTTCGCTCGCGGGCGCGCACTGCTGTACGCCTGGTTTAACACCTTAAGCACACAGCAAAAAATCCTCAAAATTTGAATTTGTATCGATTCGCTCGCCATCCATTTGGCGTGCGCGATGCTTTGCCTTGGATATTTTCTATGCTGCAAAAACTCAGACAAACGTGGCTTTCCAACGTCCGTGGAGATGTGCTCGCGGGGCTCGTGGTCGCACTCGCGCTGATCCCGGAAGCCATCGCTTTTTCCATCATCGCCGGCGTCGACCCCAAGGTCGGTCTTTATGCCTCCTTCTGTATCTGTGCTGTTATCGCATTTGTCGGCGGTCGTCCTGGCATGATCTCAGCGGCAACTGGTGCCATGGCACTGCTCATGGTCACCTTGGTAAAAGATCATGGGCTTCAGTATCTGCTAGCAGCCACCTTACTCTGTGGGGTACTCCAAATCCTCGCTGGCTACCTGAAGCTGGGCTCACTGATGCGCTTTGTTTCACGTTCGGTGGTCACAGGCTTTGTGAATGCATTGGCAATTCTGATTTTCATGGCGCAGTTGCCTGAACTGACCAACGTGACCTGGCACGTCTACGCCATGACAGCAGCGGGCCTCGGAATCATTTACCTGTTCCCGTATGTACCGAAGATCGGCAAGCTGATTCCTTCGCCTCTGGTGTGCATCCTGACCCTGACCGCAATTGCCATTTACCTCGGGCTGGATATCCGCACTGTGGGTGACATGGGCCAACTACCGGACACACTGCCGATTTTCCTCTGGCCTGAAGTCCCGCTGAACTTTGAAACCCTGCGCATCATCTTCCCGTACTCAGCTGCCTTGGCCATAGTGGGTCTGCTTGAGTCCATGATGACCGCGACCATCGTCGACGATTTGACCGATACCACCAGCAACAAAAACCGCGAATGTAAGGGCCAGGGTATCTCTAACATCATTGCCGGCATGCTTGGTGGGATGGCTGGCTGTGCCATGATTGGCCAATCAATCATCAACGTGAAATCCGGTGGCCGCACCCGCCTGTCGACACTTTGCGCCGGCGTCTTCCTGCTACTGCTAATCGTCTTTCTTGGCGAGTGGCTCTCCAAAATTCCCATGGCCGCACTCGTGGCTGTGATGATCATGGTGTCCATCGGCACCTTCAGCTGGGATTCTTTGCGCAACCTCAAGCAGCACCCGCTTTCGACCAACATTGTCATGGTCGCGACTGTTGTGGTCGTCGTCGCAACGCACAACCTGGCCTACGGCGTATTGGTAGGCGTGCTTCTGGCATCACTGTTCTTTGCGAACAAGGTCGGACATTACCTAGATATCAAAAGCAGTCTTGAAGAGGCGGGGTCGCATCGTATTTATCGCGTTGTTGGCCAAGTGTTCTTTAGCTCAGCAGACAAATTCACCGACGTTTTTGACTTCAAGGAGGCGCTTAACAAAATCACCATCGACCTGACCCAAGCCCATTTTTGGGATATCACTGCCGTCGCAGCGCTGGACAAAGTGGTTATCAAATTCCGCCGCGAGGGTGCTGAGGTTGAGGTGCTGGGCCTGAATGAGGCCAGCGCCACTATCGTTGACCGCTTTGGCGTGCATGACAAACCTGACGCCACCGACAAGCTCATGAGCCACTAAGGAGATCAAAAATGACCAACGTAATGGCATGCATTGATAACTCACAATCCTCATTGGCGGTCTGCGACTACGCGGCATGGGCGTCGCAACAAATACACGCGCCTCTTACTTTGTTGCATGTATTGGATGAAGAGAAATACCCGGCGGCCGTTGACCTGAGCGGAAATATTGGACTCGGAAGCCGAGAGCATCTGCTGGAGGAACTGGCTACGTTGGATGCCCAGCGTGCCAGAATCGCTCTGGAGCAGGGTCAGCATATGCTTGAAGCAGCCAAGGAGCGAACTGTCATCTCCGGTGCTGGCTTTCCTGAGTTGAAGCAGCGCCACGGCCACTTAGTAGAAAGTCTGAGCGACCTTCAGGAGGATATTCGGCTATTGGTGATCGGAAGAGTGGGAGAAGACAGCACACGCAGTACGCGCCCCCTTGGTAGCCAGATAGAAGCTGTCGTGCGGACAATTCACCGTCCTATTTTGATCACAGCCAATAGCTATAGAAAACCAGAAAAAGTAATGCTCGCTTTCGACGGCAGCCCCACAGCCTACAAAACCGTTCAGATGCTTGCCACCAGCCAGCTTTGCGAAGGCCTGCCCATTCATCTTGTTATGGTTGGAGCAGACTCAGAAGATAATCGTGAGGCTCTGAGGAGGGCCGTAAGCGTGCTCCTTTCTGCAGGCTTTGAAGTCCAAGCCCAGATCCTACAAGGAGAAGTGGAAGCGGCTCTGCACGTTTATCAGGCCGAGCACGGAATTGATCTTCTCGTCATGGGGGCCTACGGCCAGTCGCGCATCAGACGATTTCTGGTAGGAAGCACGACTACTACGATGCTTCGGTCAGCCACCATGCCTGTATTGCTGCTTCGTTGACGCTGGTTTCTAAACCACAGTATTTCTTTACTACAAGAAATACTGTGGTCATCTCAAGCGAGATTATTTGGCTACGGCAGCACTCGCTAGGACGCTGCTGCGGCGAAGGACTATAACACCGCCTAATGCAGCCAGAATCGAACCGATCAATACCCCTACTTTGACTTCATCAATCAAAAGAGCTGATCCGGCGAACGCCAGGTTGCCAATGAATAGGCTCATGGTGAAGCCAATGCCGCATAACAGTGCTACGCCGTAGAGCTGTACCCAGGTACTCCCTTCCGGCAGCTTGGCCAAGCCCATACGAATGGCCAGAGCAGCCAACAGGAAAATACCGACCTGCTTGCCCACCAATAGACCCAGAGCTACACCTAGCGGAACCGGATCCACTAGGTTCCCCATTGAAATACCGGCCAATGAAACACCCGCGTTGGCGAAGCCAAAAATCGGCACCACAGCGAACGCCACCCAATAATGCAGCTTCTCTTCGAGATAGAGCAGCGGAGATCGAACTTCTTCGTCAGGCCTGCCCATGGGGATACACAGTGCCACTGCGACCCCCGCCAGCGTGGCGTGTACGCCCGATTGCAGTACGAAGAACCACAACACGCCCCCGACCAGGAGATACGGGAACAACCGTCTTACGCCCAGTCGATTCATTGCGATCAGAATAACCAGGGTCGCAAGCGAGGCCAGCAACATCGGCATGGAAAGGCCGGTCGTATAGAAAAAGGCGATGATTACCACCGCGCCCAGATCGTCAATGATCGCTAGGGCAGCGAGGAATACCTTGAGCGAAGTCGGGACTCGCTTACCCAAAAGCGACAAGACGCCCAAGGCGAATGCGATGTCGGTAGCGGCTGGGATCGCCCACCCGCCAAGGGTCTCAGGATTCCCCCAGTTGATTGCGATGTAGATCAGCGCAGGAACAACCATGCCGCCCAAGGCACCAAATCCCGGCAAGGCGCGTTGGCCCCAAGTAGAAAGTCCACCTGCCAGCACTTCTCTTTTGATTTCGAGGCCGACCATCAGGAAGAAGATCGCCATCAGGCCATCATTAACCCAGTGCTCGACAGACATGCCCATCCAGACACTGTGCAAGGCTGCAAAGTAACTCTGGGATAGAGGCGAGTTAGCAACAATCAGAGCGGCCAGAGCTGCGCCCATCAGCATAAGACCGCCAGCGGATTCCGACGACAGGAAGCGGGCCAGAATCGCGGCTGCTCTAGGGGTTTCGGCTGTAGCTTGATGCTTGGTCATCAACGTCCTTGGGATCAACTTAAAAGGCAATATATTAACATCTACCCCGCGCAAGCACGGCGGCGTTAAACAGCCTGAAACAGTTATGTTCATGGCTATAATCAGGCATTAATGCTTTTCACTCAGTGCTCTGGAATGGGGTTTAAGACCAGAAGCTATTTGCATGCGAAACAATACTCATGCCGCCCATCGACTCAATACCCCGTGCCCTTTTCGAATATCCCGATCAGTCTTCCCATCGCTTGATACCATCCAGCACACTTGTATGAAGATTTAATGTCTGGAAGGTCTTTTCGTGAACGTTATCCGTCACTGGCTACGACAACCCTATGCGCGTCTTATCGCTCTGATCGGATTGGTTCTGATCGTGCCTGTGTGCCTGCGTGCGGCACTGGGTTGGTCGAATCCACTGGGCTACCTTTCAGATCTCGGAATCGCGAGCCTGCTCATCGTACTCCTGCATCGCCGTCCCTGGTGGTTAGCACTTCCAGTGTTGCTGGTTTGGGGACTGATGACGCTGGCGACTGCCGAACTGGTCAGCGCGGTCGGTAGGCTTCCAAACTCCTCAGATTTGCACTACCTGATCGACCCTCAGTTTTTGGAAAACTCTACCGGTGGTGGTTTCGCCCAGCCGTGGCTAGTCGCCACTCTGTGCCTTGGACTGGTAATTTGGCTGATAACACAGTGGATAGGACGCTCCACAGCCGCTCCGGGCTTACCACGAGGCGCGTGGGCAGCGCCGCTGCTGCTATCAATCGCCCATTGGGGCACTCAGCATCTATCCCCCTCCGAAGAAGACCAGTGGCGATTGTTCAACCTCCCGCATCAGTTGCTGGCCGCGAGCATTGGCGATGTGCAAATGCGCGCAGAAGAATGGTTGGAGGGCGATGTAGTCGAAGTCCCCCCACAAATGGCGGGGCTCACTCAACTCGATCTGGACGGACAGCAACTACTTGCAGCACCGGGGCGTGCGCGCAACGTGTTGATCATCGCGTTGGAAGGTGTGCCTGGTGCCTACGTCGGCGTTAACCGCCAGGCCCTGCACAGCAGCTATCAAGAAAACCTTATGCCCAATCTCAGTCGCTGGGCAGAACGCGGCATGAATACACCGGACTATGTGCTGCACAGCCACCAAACCATTCGTGGCCTGTACGCAATGCTCTGCGGTGATTACGACAAGCTGGACAACGGCACGCCCAAGGGGGTCGAAATGTTGACCCAGAACGAACGCAACCAAGCGTGCCTGCCGGCCCAGTTGCGAAAGAACGGGTTTGCCACGCATTACCTCCAGGGTGCGGGCCTACGCTTCATGGCCAAAGACAAGATCATGCCGCACATCGGCTTCGATGCTACCCATGGCTTGGAATGGTTCACTAACAGCAACTATCTGGAGTTTCCCTGGGGCAAAGATGACAAGGCGTTCTTCGAAGGGGCACTGGACTACGTTGGCCAGCTGAAAAAGCAGAAAAAACCGTGGATGCTGACGCTGCTCACCGTTGGTACCCACCAACCCTATTCAGCCCCTGAAGACTACCTGCAGCGCTATGACACCCCCAAGCAAGCCGCCGTCGGGTATCTGGATGATGCCCTTGGCCAATTCCTCAGCGGCCTGGAACGTCAGGGCATCTTGAAAGACACCTTGGTAGTGATCACCTCGGACGAATCCCACGGCATTGAGGGTGTACGCCTGGCATCTTCCTGGGGCTTCAACCTGATGCTAGCGCCCGAACAGGATCAGTTGCCCAAGGTGAAGTCTGGGGTCTACGGTCATGTCGATCTGAGTACCTCTATACTCGACTATTTCGCCTTGCCAGTCCCCTCCGCCTTGAGCGGTCGCTCCCTATTTCGTGACTATGAAACGGGCCGCGAGATCATGTCGTTCACCAACGACAAGCTTCGCTATCACGATGGCCAGGGAACGTTGACCGAATGCGACTTTCAACAGCGCTGTCGGTTTTACGCCAGCAAAGGCTTTATTGCCGAGCGTGCGACCTTGACTGGTCAGTACGGCGGTAAACGCGCCCGACAAATCACAGCAAGAGCGACGGCGCTGGATCACTCGCTGCTCCGGACACCATTGAACCAGCACTACCAGTTCGGCAGCCCCGCTATCATCCCGCTTCAAGCGCAGATCAAGGATGACTGGGCCGACAACCTTATCGGTGCTCAGTACCTCGAAATGCCTAAGGGCTCGCACACTCGCGTTCGCCTGACCGTGCGCTCGGTAGATCCACAACAGAACGCCTACATACTGCTCAAGGCCAAGGAGCTGGAGCAGGATGTCCAGCTGGGCCTGCCAGCCGAAATGGTCGTCACTGCAGACCAGCCACTGGAGATGGACTTCAGCTTTGACAATCCGCAGTCGCGTAAGGCGTTTTCGTTCCACTTGTTGGGCTATGGATTGGGTGCCGTTGAAGTGAGCGACTTCAGCGTGATTACCGAGTTGCCAGAAGCACTAGAGGTGCTGGATGAGAACCCGGTCGACAGCAGTGCTCAATCAAGCTAGGTACCTCATTGCTTGCACTCTTACTATGAGTGCAAGCCCTATGTGGACTGTAACGTAATGATTTATAAAAGTATTGCAGCAACTGCATTCCAATACTCTTAACAGATCGAACTTACTAAAAGCAATATCAGGGTGCTGCGACCATAAATCACAAGAGGCTTAGATCGAAGAATAGATTGCTCCGTAAATATCTTGTCACACTACCGTCTGCCAACAATTTGATTTAAGTCAATAATCATCAAGCGCTTGGTTGCATGGATCTTTTAGTTCGTATCAGCTGGTTAATAGAGTGAATGTAAGAAAATCCAACGATTTTTTAAGCGTTCTGCTATACCCGCGCCCGCCCATGACCAACTCAGCCCAGTTCAGTCGAGCTATGCGCACAGGAGATATTCATTGAAGAAGCCGGTGGTCGACGCAGCAGCTGAGCTAACACTAGTTCCCACGCATTCCGTGGCGTGGCATACGCTGCCTGCAGAGCAAGTGATGAACCTGCTCGAGGTGAATGAGCATGTCGGGTTGGAGGCAACCGAAGTTCAAGCCAGGCTTGCCCGCACTGGTTTCAACAGGCTACCAGAAGCCGCACGTCGGCCTGCGTGGCTCAGATTCTTGCTGCAATTTCACAACATTCTGATTTATGTGCTTCTAGGATCCGCTGCGATTACCGCGATGCTGCAACATCTGTGGGACACGGTGGTGATTCTTGCGGTAGTAATTGCAAACGCAATCATTGGATACGTCCAGGAAGGCAAAGCGGAAAAAGCCATGGACGCTATCCGGCAGATGTTGGCACCGCACGCAGCAGTAGTTCGCGCAGGCGAACGCTTGAGTGTTGTAGGTGAGGCGCTAGTACCGGGCGATATTGTATTGCTGGAGGCCGGAGACAAAGTACCTGCTGATTTACGCCTGCTGCACGCGAACAGACTGCAAATTCAAGAAGCAATTCTCACCGGTGAATCCCTACCAGTAGAAAAACATACTGAACCAGTAGGTCTTGAAGCTGCCCTGGGTGATCGTACATGCATGGCATTCAGCGGCACCCTCGTGACTTGCGGGCAAGCAACAGGGGTTGTAGTTGCTACCGCAGCAGTTGCTGAAATCGGACGCATCAGTACGCTGCTTGCAGGAGTAGAAACGCTGACCACCCCGCTGGTGCAGCAAATGAACGTATTCGCGCGCTGGCTGACGATCTTGATCTTGTTAGTCGGTGGCCTTTTGCTCGTGTTCGGCCATTATGTCGGGCACTACGCATTCACCGAGATCTTCATGGTCGTGGTGGGGATGTCGGTAGCGGCGATACCTGAAGGGCTGCCAGCAGTCCTTACTATTACGCTGGCTGTAGGAGTACGGGCAATGGCTCGCCGCAACGCCATCGTGCGTCGCCTACCGGCCATCGAAACGCTAGGTTCGGTATCCGTCATCTGCACTGACAAGACCGGCACTCTCACCCGCAACGAAATGATGGTGGCATCGGTCGTCACGAACGATCTCCTCTTCACCGTCGATGGCGCAGGTTATCAGCCAGCGGGAAGCATCAGTCTTGCCGATCAGTTAATCGACATATCGTCTCACCCCGCGCTGTCAGAATTGGGGCGAGCAGCAGGTCTTTGCAACGATGCCGTGCTGCGCCTGCATGATGACTTATGGAAGGTAGAGGGCGACCCGATGGAGGGTGCCTTGCTAGCATTTTCCGGAAAGACCGGAATCGATAGAGATGAAGACCATCGGGCTTGGCCCCGCACCGACGCCATACCATTTGACGCTAAACACCGTTTCATGGCGACACTGCATCACAACCATGATCGACATGCCTCTATCTATGTGAAAGGCGCGCCAGAGCAAATACTGGCCATGAGCACGCAGCAGTTCGTAAACGCCGGCGGAACTGAACCGCTCAATGCGGAATACTGGCACGCACGGGCAAACGCCATTGCTGCCAAGGGGCAGCGTGTATTGGCGTTAGCAGTGAGATCGGTTCGGCCCGAGCACACCGTGTTGGAGTTCGGGGACGTGCAAGGAACGTTAACGTTGCTGGGCATGGTCGGCCTGATTGATCCACCTAGACCCGAGACGATAAAGGCAGTTCAGCAATGCCAAGGGGCGGGCATTGTCGTAAAAATGATCACTGGCGATCATGGCGGCACCGCCGCTGCTATCGGTCGCCAGATTGGCCTGCAAAATCCCGACAAGGTGCTGACTGGCGTGGACCTGGACGCCATGAACGATGCTGCCCTCAAGGAAGCGGTAAAGGACGTCAATATTTTTGCTCGCACCAGCCCCGAACATAAGCTCAGGTTGGTAATGCTGCTGCAATCGAACGGCATGACAGTGGCCATGACCGGCGATGGCGTTAACGACGCACCAGCGCTAAAGCGTGCCGATGCCGGTATCGCCATGGGTGGAAAAGGCAGTGAAGCCGCCAAGGAGGCCGCAGACCTGGTGCTGGCAGATGACAACTTCGCATCCATCGTGGCTGCAGTACGCGAAGGCCGGACAGTCTACGACAACATCAAGAAAGTGCTGAGCTGGACGCTGCCTACCAACGCGGGCGAGACCATGACCATCATCGTCGCGCTGCTACTCGGCATTACCCTGCCGGTGACGCCGATACAGATTCTGTGGATCAATCTGATAACCGCAGTGACGCTCGGCATCGCGCTAGCGTTCGAGCCCACCGAAGAAAACACCATGCGCAGACCGCCTCGTTCACGCAAGGAACCACTCATAAGCGGAGCCTTAGTCTGGCATATGGTGCTTGTTTCCGTTCTTTTCCTCTGTGGTGTTTACGGCATTTTTTCGTATGCACTCGACCGCGGCTACTCCGTGGAGTTGGCCCGAACCATCGCGGTGAACACGTTAGTCGTGATGGAAATATTCCATCTGTTCTTCATTCGTAATCTCTACAGCACATCGCTTACCTGGAAGGGCATTCGCGGCACCAAGGTCGTGTGGATGACCGTCACAGTGATTACCTTCGCTCAGTTCGCCATCACGTATGCGCCACCGCTGCAAAAGGTGTTTGCAACAGAGGCAGTCCCCTTCCTTGATGGCCTGCTGATCATCGGGGTTGGTGTTGCGCTGTTTGCGGTAATCGAGATAGAAAAACAGATTCGAATCCGCTTGTCCGAGTAGAACGGGTTGCATACTGGGCATACCCTAAACGACAAGCATCTTCATGCCACTGAAAGAGGATTTGGAAAATGCATAAAATACTTGTAGCGATCGATGGTTCCGAGCATTCGGAGCGCGCGGTGCGTTACCTTATTGGGCTGATCCAAGATGGCGGATTACTGGGCGGTAGTGTTGAGGTACATCTGGTGAATGTGCAGCCACTTTTACCAACTCGAATCGCACTCGACATGAGCGAGGATGAGCGTGATCGTTACTATGGGGATAAAAGTGCTGAGGATTCACAAAAAGCTGAGGTGCTTCTGAAGCATCGCACTCCATACCTTACAAGGCGATGCAGCCAGCCAAATTGTGGCGTGTTCGCGTTCCCTTGGATGTGACAGCATCATCCTAGGTTCGCATGGCAATGGTTTTTTGGCGGGGATTTTTCTGGGCTCTGTCGCGGCAAAGGTGATTCAGCTCTCGGATTTACCAATCACCCTAGTCAAATAGGAGATCGTGAATGGTTTGACAGCACGGCACCCATAACTGGATTGTCAAAGACAGTTGTTGGGGAAAGGTTTTGATGGAGCTTTGCCCTTTCGCCGACCATGAAGCCCTATGACGAGCGGGGTGTTGATACTTTTTGAATCAAATGCCTTCTCGACAATGATTTGATATCGATTAGCCTAGGATTGCTCCCCAACAGAAGACCCTCGGCGAATTCAATAATGTCTAGGGCCTTTGTGACCATGTTCTCGCGTTGCCTGCGTTATGGGCGGGGTCGCGTCGGCACCCGAAAGGGTGGTCGGCCTTCGTGGTCGGCACTCCAACCTTCGCGGCTTTGCCCACCACTCATTATAGTGATATCGCGCTCAATCAAGCAGAGGCATCACGCCTGGAAATGCTTAAAGCGCCTTTGCTTACTCATGCCCTTCGTTCCGGCACGCACACAGTGGAGCGTCGAAGCGTTGATGAAACTACATGGGCATGTAGATTGTACTCGGAACCCAGCAATACCCCTCCTGCACCTCTTAATAGCGCATGCCCAGCTACGACGTCATGAGCTGAAACAGGATAGAGCGAGACACCACATACAGCATCGCCGACGGCAACTCTTGCTAACCTGTATGCAATTGAAGGCATTGCATGAAAACACGCTGGTGCGCACAGCTCACGATTGAGCTCCGGTTTATTCACCGCCGCAGCGCTGACCATTACTCTACTGCCTTTCGAGAGCTTTTTATCAGCAAGACCAGCGCTTACTGGTTGGCCGTTGCGAATCAAGTGTGAAAGACCTTCCGTCCGACCGATACAATCAGGAGCCCCCTCAGGAGTAACAGTGGCATACACGACCCCAAGCACTGGGATAGTTACATGCAGCAGACCCACCGACAGAGCAGCCCCCTTCAACCCCATCAAAAAATCCTTGTCGACCCACTGATTCATTGCTCAGGGAGAGCGCCATGCCTTTAGACATCCTGCTGTCGGAACATGCAACGGAAGAACAGCGGTCAGCCATTCTGACCCCGTTGCTGGCCCACAATCTGGCCAAGGGTGGAGACGACGCCCATGAAACTTTTGCCCTGTTGCTGCGAGATCCTGACAGCAATGAAATCATTGGCGGGCTGTACGGAAAGGTTTCCTATCGATGGCTCCTCATCGATCTTGTCAGTGTTCCCGAGTCGATGCGGGGCCAGGGTATCGGACAACGGCTTATGCACATGGCCGAAGACATCGCGCAGAAAAAGTACTGCATAGGTATCTGGCTGGAGACATTCAGTTTTCAGGCACCGGGATTTTATCAAAAGCTGGGCTACTGCGAATTTGGGCGCCTGACGGATTATCCGC
>LNAP01003560.1_pt1 | contig 14873 bp, 18 predicted proteins | sample 602601 | NCBI WGS metagenome assembly LNAP01 (sample SAMN02440304, study PRJNA202911) | soil metagenome | biome: Subtropical and temperate rainforests or woodlands; isolation source: soil samples (1 kg each in a 20% v/v slurry with milli Q water) were... ...
CCCCAGCCCACGTGGCCGGCGAAGTTGGCGTGGTGTTGGTCAAAGCATTCCAGGCGCCGCCACGAAACGCCCACCGGCAGGTCGAAGCGCTCGGCAAAACCTTGCACCTGGGCCAGGGCCTCGGATGTCCAGCCGCTGCCACCTACCAGCAGGAAGGGGTTGTGGGCGGCTTCGAGGCGCTCGCGCAGCGCGTCCAGATCGGCTGTGCCCGGTCGTGTCAGCACGCGGGTGTAGCGTGGCAGGTCGGGCACCTGGGCCGTGCCCCACAGGGTGTCTTCGGGCAGGGCCAGCACCACGGGGCCGGGCCGGCCGCTGGTGGCCACCGTGAACGCGCGGGCGATGTACTCGGGAATACGGTCCGTGCGGTCGATCTGCGCCACCCACTTGGCCATCTGGCCGAACATGCGGCGGTAGTCGATTTCCTGGAAGGCTTCGCGTTCATAGAAATCGTTGCCCACCTGGCCCACAAAAAGGATCATGGGCGTGGAGTCCTGGAAGGCGGTGTGCACGCCGATGCTGGCGTTGGTGGCGCCGGGGCCGCGCGTGACGAAGCAGATGCCGGGCTCGCCGGTCAGCTTGCCGTGCGCCTCGGCCATGTAGGCGGCGCCACTTTCCTGGCGGCAGACCACCGCCTGGATGGCGTCCTGGTGTTCGTTGAGCGCATCGATGCAGGGCAGATAGCTTTCACCGGGCACCAGGAAGACACGGCGTGCGCCGTGGTGGCGCAGCTGCTGGATGAGGATCTGGCCACCGTTGCGCGCGGCCGGGAGGGTGAGGTTAGAGGACATGTTGGGGAAGGGCTCAGGCAAGGGCAACGCTGGCGCCCACCGGGCTCCAGTGTTTGCCAGGGATGGCGGCGATGAGGCGCTGCGTGTATTCGTTCTGCGGACGGTCGAAGACCTCGGCTGGCGTGCCGTGTTCGACGATGCGACCCTTGTGCATGACCACGATCTGATGACAGACCTGGGCCGCCACGCGCAGGTCGTGGGTGATGAAGATCATGGCCAGGTTCAGGCGCTGCTGGATGTCCTGCAAAAGTTTGAGCACCTGGGCCTGCACCGACACATCGAGTGCCGACACGGATTCGTCCGCCACCAGCAGTTGAGGCTCCAACGCCAGGGCGCGGGCGATGCCAATGCGCTGGCGCTGACCACCTGAGAACGCGTTGGGGTAGCGGTCGAAGGCGGACTCGTCCAGCTCCACCAGGCGCAGCAGTTCGCGTGCCTTGCGTTCCGCTTCGGCGTAGGGCACGCCGTTGGCTACCGGGCCATCGGTGATGCTGCGGCCCACCGTGTGGCGCGGGTTGAGCGAGGCGAACGGGTCCTGGAAGATCATCTGCAACTGCTGGCGCATGGGGCGGAACTGCGCTTGCGTCAGCGGGGCGATGTCGGTGCCGTTGAAGACCAGCTGGCCACCGTCGATGTCGGTCAGGCGCAGCAGGCATTTGCCGATGGTGGACTTGCCCGAACCCGATTCGCCCACGATGCCCAGGGTCTGGCCCCGGCGCACCTGGAAGCTCACGCCGTCCACCGCGTTCACCACCCGCTTGCGCACGAACAGACCCCGCTCGGTGACGTAGGTCTTGCGCAGGTCTTTCACGTCCAGCACCACCGGGTCGGTGCTGGCTGCTTCGGCGGTGTGGTCGCCCTCGCGGTGGGGCACGGCGGCGATGAGGCGCTGGGTGTAGGGGTGTTGTGGGTGGTTGAGCACCTGCTCGGCCGGGCCTTGCTCCACCAGCACCCCTTTTTCCATCACGGCCACGCGATCGGCGATGTCGGCCACCACGCCGAAGTCGTGGGTGATGAACATCACACCCATGCCCATGCTGGCCTGGATGCGCTTGATCAGCGACAGGATCTGGGCCTGGGTGGTCACATCCAGGGCGGTGGTGGGCTCGTCGGCGATCAGGATGGCCGGCTCCAGCGCAAGGGCCATGGCAATCATGACGCGCTGGCGTTGGCCGCCCGAGAGGCGGAAGGGGTAAGTGTGCTGGAGCGTGGATGGGTCGGGCAGGCCCACGAAGTGCAGCAGCTCCAGCACGCGCTGCTGGCGCGCCGGGCCGGGGTAGGCGCCGTGCACGGCCAGCACTTCGGCGATCTGGTCGCCCACGCGCATCAGTGGGTTGAGGGCTGACATAGGCTCCTGGAACACCATGCCGATGTCCTTGCCGCGCAGCGCCAGCAGCTCGTCTTCGCGCAGCTGCAGCAGGTCGCGCCCTTTGAACAGGATGCGGCCGGCCTGCGGCTTGAGGTAGCTGGGCAGCAGGCCCATGATCGCGTTGGCGCTGATGGACTTGCCCGATCCGGACTCGCCCACGATGCACAGGATTTCACCGGCACGCAGGTCGAAGGAAAGGTCCTTGACCGCGTGTGCGCGGTCACCCCCGGCGGGCAGGGCCACGGTCAGCTGCTCGATGCGCAGCAGGGGGGTGTCGGTCTGGGAAGGGGAGATGGTCATGGTTCATTCCCCCCGCTTGCGCAGTTGGGGGTTCATGGCGTCGTTCAGGCCTTCACCGATGAGGTTGATGGCCAACACGGTGAGCAGGATGGCGATGCCGGGCAACACGCTCATCAGCGGTGCCTCGCGCAGCATGGTGCGGGCCGCGCCGATCATGAAACCCCAGCTCATGAGGTTGCGGTCGCCCAGGCCCAGGAAGGAGAGAGAGGACTCGGTGAGGATGGCGGTGGCGATCATCAGCGACGCTGTCACGATGATGGGCGACATGGCGTTGGGCAGGATTTGCGTGAAGATGATGCGCACCGGCCTCTGGCCGATGACGATGGCCGCCTGCACGAACTCGCGCTGCTTGAGCGAGAGGAACTCGCTGCGCACCAGCCGGGCCACCGGTGGCCACGAGACGATGGCGATGGCGCCCACGATGGAGTAGATGGAGGGCGTGAAGATGGCCACCAGCACCACGGCCATGGCAAGCTGCGGAATGGTCTGGAAGAACTCGGTAAAGCGCATCAGCAGGTCGTCGATACGTCCGCCGTAGAAGCCAGCCAGGGCGCCGATGAGGATGCCGAAGATCACCGCCACCAGGGTGGACACCACGCCCACCAGCAGCGACACGCGCGCACCGTAGGCCAGGCCGGCGCCCAGGTCGCGGCCCAGCATGTCGGTGCCCAGTGGGTAGTCGGCGTTGCTCAGGGGCCGGAGGAGGGGCTCGGCCACCATGGACCAGGGCGACTCCTCGTACCAGACCGAGCACAACAAGGCCGTGAGGATCACCAGGCACAGGATGACCAGGCCCGCCAGCGCGCCTTTGTTGGCGGCAAAACGGCGCATGAATTTTTTCATCTCAGGCTCCCAATTCAATGCGGGGATCGACCAGGCGGTACACCAGGTCGGTGATCAGGTTGAACAGCACGACCATGGTTGAGGTCACCAGGAACACGCCCAGCAGCAGCTGGTAGTCGCGCTGCATCAGGGCGTCGAACATGAGGCGGCCGATGCCAGGCCAGCCGAAGACGGTCTCTGCTAGCACCGCACCTCCGGCCATCTGGCCGAGCTGAATGCCGGCAAAGGTGACCACCGGCAGCATGGCGTTGCGCATCACGTGGCGGTGGATCACCTGGCCGGCCGGCACGCCCTTGGCGCGGGCGGTCTTGATGAAGTCCATGCCCATCACCTCCAGCATGGATGCGCGCGCTAGGCGGGCATACACCGCCATGAAGAAGCAGCCCAGCGACACCACGGGAAGCACCAGGTGGGCACTGATGTCGGCCACGCGGTTCCAGCCGGTGAGGCCGGTGCCAACGCTCTCCATGCCGAAGGCAGGAAGCCAGCCCAAGGTGACGGAGAACAAGATGACCATCAACAGCGACAGCCAGAATAATGGCGTGGCGTAGAAGATCAGCGAGACGGACATGATCAGGCTGTCCAGCCAGGTATGACGGTTGGTGTAGCGGCTGCGCGCGGCGAACACACCCAGCATCCCGCCCACGAGCAGCGAGAACACGAAGGCCAGTGCCATCAGCAGCAGCGTGGCGGGCAGGCGCTCGGCGATCAGGTCGAGCACCGGCAGGTTGTTGCGGAAGGAAAAGCCCAGGTCCAGTTGCAGGATGCCCTTGACGTAGAGCCACAGTTGCATCCACAGCGGCTGGTCGAAGCCGAACTGTTCGCGCAACTGCGCCAGGTAGGCGGGGTCGGAGGATGCCGCCTCGCCGGCCATGATCGCGGCAGGGTCACCCGGGGCCAGGCGGATGAGCAGAAAGTTGAAGACCACCACGCCCAGGATGACGAAGAAGGCCTTGCCCAGTCTGGCAATGAGGAAAGAAATCAGTTTCACGGTACGGCGCCTCGGTGTGCAAGGCGCAGCTCGACCCGGGCCGCGCGCTGTACGAGCGGCCGAGAGCTGCGATTGGGAGGGGGCCCGCGCGCGGCGGGCCAGTCAAGGCTTACTTCTTCTCGAAGTAGACGTCGTCGAAGGTCTCGTTCAGGCCGATACCGGTTTTCACGAGGTTCTTTACGTTTTTGGGGTAGAAGGTGGCGTATTCGATTTCGAAGAGGACACCGTTGGCCACCTCGTTCATCAGAATGGTCTGCACTTCGGTGTACAGCTTCTGGCGCAGTTCTGGAGTGCGCGCGGCGGCGGCGGTAGCGAACAGCTCATCGACCTTCTGGTTCTTGTAACCCTGGTTGTTAACGAAGGGCGAGCCTTTGACCGCGTTGGTCGACAGGAAGTGGCGTGCCACGCCCAGCGCCGGGTCGCCGTATTGGTAGGTGAAATTGAAGGTGAGGTCGAAGTCGAACTCACCCGAGCGTTTGGCCCAGCCACCGGCATCGGCCGGATCGATTTGCACCTTGAAGCCGATCTGCTCCAGGCTCTGTTTGGTGTACTCGGCCAGACGCTCCCAGGCCGAGCCGTAGGGGAAGGACAGCAACTTGACCGGCGTAGCACCGACGTTGACGCCCGACTCCTGGATCAGCGCACGTGCTTTCTTGAGGTCGTAGGCATACTGAGGCAAGTTCTTCTCGTGGTACAGCGTGGTAGATGCAATGGGACTGGTGGCGACCTTGCCCATGCCGAAGAAAATGTTGTCGACAATAAACTTGCGGTTGATCGCGTGCATCACCGCTTGGCGCACCTTGACGTTGTCGAAGGGGGGCTTGCGCTGGTTCATGCTCAGGAAGGCCAGCGGCGCATACATCTCCCAGCCCTGGGTCGTCATCTCGACGTTGGGCAGGGCGCGCAGACGTTTGACGTCCACGTTATCCACGTCGCCACCACGCAGCAGTTGCACGTCGCCCTTCTCGAAGGCCACAGCGCGCGAGGCCGCATCGGGGATGACGCGGAACACGATCTCGTCCAGGTAGGGCTGGCCTTTTTTCCAATAGTCGGTGTTGCGGGTCAGCACGATGTGCGAGCCCCTCTTCCACTCCTTGAATTTGAAGGGGCCGGTGCCGATCGGCGTCTGGTTGGCGGGGTTAGTGCGGTAATCGGTGCCATCGTAGATGTGCTTGGGCACCATGGGCATGTTGTCCACGACGAACAGACTCATAAAGGGCGAGAACGCCTCCTTGAGCTTGAACTCGACCGTGTGCTCGTTGATCGCGGTGACCGAGTCGATGTATTTGTTGATGACTAGGCGGCCGCGTGGGTGGGTTTCGCGCAGGAACTTGTCAACGCTGAAGACCACGTCGGCCGCGGTGAAGGGCTTGCCGTCATGCCACTTCACGCCACGCTGCAGTTCGAAGGTGTAGCTCAGGCCGTCGCTGGAGGTCTTCCATGACTTGGCCAGGGAAGGCTGGGGCTTGAGCTGGGCGTCGTAGGTCAGCAGGCTTTGGTAGATCTTGCCGGCCACGTACTGCGTGGGGGCCTGCTGGTTCAGGCCCAGCATGAGGATGGGCGGCTCTGGCTGGACGATGGCGGTCAGCGTACCGCCGGGCGACTGGGCTAGAGTGGCGGCCGAGCCGAACAAGGCGGCGGCAACCGCCAGTACGGCGCCGGCCTTGCGAAAGGTGGAACTGGCCATAGTGTGTTTCATCAGGTTCTCCGGGACGTTGAAGAAGATAGGCGAGAGGTCAAGAGGGGATGGGTACAGGCACCGGGGGGAGAAGGCGTGGGCTCACATGTCCTTATCCTCGCTGGCATCGAGGCCAAGGCGGCTGCTGATGCCCAGCAGGTGGTCTCGCATGGCACGCTTAGCGGCAGCCGGCTGGCGCTTTTGCAGCGCTCTCAGCAAAGGCAGATGCTCTTTGTGAGCAACTTCCCACACCTCGTCATAGACGAAATGCTGGTTGAGCTTGTTGAAGATGGCGCTGTTTTCGCTCAGAGTCCAGAGGTTCTGCACCGTGCTGGCAAGAGCAGCGTTGCCGCTCGCTTCGGCAATCAGTAGGTGCAGCCTGTCGTTGTGCTTGGAGGGTTGCTCGGAACCTGGCAGTATCAAGGCGGCCGCTTCCATGTCCTTGAGCTGCTCAGCGGTGGCATTGCGCGCAGCCAGTTCGGCGCAGTAGGGCTCTACCAGCAGTCGGGCCTGAATTAGGTCGGCTGCGCCTATGTCCATCGGAGCGGCTGTGCCTTGCGCGGCGCTGGCAGCCTCCCCGATCGTGAGACGTGATTCTGGTGCCGTGACGTAAACGCCGCTGCCCACCCGAACATCTACCCAGCCCTCAATCTCTAGAGCGATCAGCGCCTCACGCACCGACGGACGGCTCACCGTCAGCATTTCGGCCAGTTCGCGTTCGGACGGCAGGCGTTCGCCAGTGCCATAGCTCCCGCTGCTGATCTTGTCCTTGATCTGGTTGGCAATCAACCGGTAGAGGCGAGCAACGCTGATGGCTTGAAAAGTGGACATGAAAAAACAGTGATATTTGTTAGCCTAGTAGCCTAGTAGCCTGGTGGCCAAGTGGTAAGGCCAATGTAGTTAAAGCAGAGCAGCACGTCATTAGGGAAATCACCATGCGTTGTTCATTTCCATCCAGAAGTGATGGGGGTGCGGATAAAAACTTGGACTGGTTTATGCCGCAAGTCCAAGGCTCTCCCGGTATTCGATAGGGCTGAGAGCGCCCAGGGAGATCTTGATCCGCCTCTCGTTGTACCAACGGATGTACGAGTCGACCACCCCAATGAATTGCTCAACGGTGGCCTGATCCCACCCAAGCGAGCGATACAGGGTGGCAAAGCGATACGCAAGCTGGGCGCGGGTGTCCGGGTCAAACCGCCTTGCCTTGATGCACTGCGTGACTAGATACGATGTATAGCGGGACAACCTGAGTCAGCCTTCTTCGCTATCTTTTCCATAGCTGAAATCGAGCCTTCGTTGTAGGAAATATCCGACACTGCCGCGCCTCCACCGGCTCGCGCCTTTCCCAGAATCTCCCGGAGTAGGTGTCCCTTTCTGCCATCGGCGTTCCGGTCGATGATCGCGTGAATTGCAGCTTCTCGTGCGTCATCGCCTGCAATGTCTGCAAGCTCTGCGGCCAGTTCTGGCGACAGGGGGCGCTTTCCTTGTCGGAGCTTCGTTACCTCGGCTCTATCAATTCCCATCTTGCGCGCAAGCTCTGCCGCGCTGCCGCATGAATTTACGGCTTTGTCAATAAGTGATTCTGCGTATTGCATGTTGTAATCCTTTACAACGATAGTCCGGTCTGTTGTAAATTTTTACAACGCAAACCGGAGAACTCCATGATCCAAGTATCGGTGACATCGACCGAAGTCCGCAATCAACGCGGTATCGCCAAAGCAAGCGGCAAAGCCTACGACATCAACTTCCAAACCGTCTGGTTCCACACCCATGACCGGACCGGCCAAAAAAACCCTTACCCCGAAAAGTCCGAGATTATTCTTGAAAAGGACGCCCAAGGCGCTGCGCTGTTCTGGCCCGTGGGCGAATACACGCTTGCGCCTTCTTCGGTGTACGTGGATCGCTCCGGCTCCCTCGCCATCGCGCCCCGTCTCGTCCCCCTGAAGCCCAAAGCCAACGCGCAGGGCTGACTATGGAACAGGCCATGCACGCGGCCCGCCTTGTGGCGGCGCAATCTGCATTGCTTGCCCTGCTCATTGAGCAGCAGGGCGAACAACCTAGCAAGGTTGACGGCGTGTCCGTCACTCTGGCCTATGACGGTGAGTCCACCGGCTTGGACATCATGTACACGGCGAACGGCCTTCCAGTGACAGGGGAGGGCGTATGAGCGACAACGCCCGCCGCATCCTGGTTCTCCGGCACTGGCTGGAGCACATGGAAGAACTCCCGGCCTCGCCCTGGCGTGATCGGGAAATCTTCATCACAGCGCTCAAGCTCCGCGAAGCTGCGGCCTACGTCATCGGCTGGGGTTGCTGATGGTCGCCGCTCTGTTCGTCCGCAAGGTCAATCATTACGCGGCGCTCGGCTGTGATTGCTACGACGCCGATCGTGACGCCTTGAGTTGGCCGGGCGGTGTACCTGGTGTCTATCACCCGCCTTGCCGTGCATGGGGCCAGCTCTCGCACATGGCAAAGCCAAGACCTGGCGAAAAGGAGTTGAGCCTTTGGGCAATGTCAAAGGTTCGTCAGTTCGGCGGCGTGCTTGAGCATCCATATTCATCGCGCCTTTGGGCAGTGTCCGGCTGTCTCGGCTTCGGTATCCGCGACAACCATGGCGGCGTATTGCTGCCGGTCATGCAGAGCTGGTGGGGTCACCGTGCCCCCAAGAAAACATGTCTCTATGTTGTCGGCCCGGTACCTGAACTTCCGTACCTGGCGGATGCGCCTGCATCTACGACTGTTGAGCGCATGGGCAGGCCGGAACGTGAGCGCACGCCCGAAGCATTCGCCGCGTGGCTCGTGGACCTGGCGAGGGCTTGCTGATGGCCGCGCTCGCCTTCAATTCAATGCACACAACACCGGGCATGGCTCGCGCCGAACGTCGCGCCCATGCCCAGTCCTGCGCCCGATTTGAGGCGCTGCGCTCGCGCCAGGAAAGCCGCGCAGCGGCTGGGCTTGTCTCAGTATCAACAACTTCAAAAGTTGTGTTCACGATGGCAGAAAACACCATCGTGATCGACCCGAAGCAGGCCCGCGTTACCCGCCTGCGAAAAGGTCTCGGGATTGCTGCGAAGCAGCTGCACAACCAGGGCCAGCAGAACCAGCAAATCTGGATGCAGACCCTGACCTATGCCGGGGACAACCGAGACTGGCGCCCGGAGCACATCACGGCGTTCATCGTGGCCCTGCGCAAGTGGCACTACAGTCGCACCGGCTCGGCCAAGCTCCGTTACTGCTGGGTCGCTGAGTTGCAGGGTAGGGGGGTCATTCATTACCACTGCATCGTCTGGCTGGCTGCTGGCCTAACGCCTCCGAAAGCCGATATGCCGTGGCGTCGAACCGATCACTGGGGCCACGTCCACCATGAACCCGCAATGTGGCCGCATGGCATGTCCAACCGCATGAAGTCAACCGCTCCGGTTGCCTACCTCATGAAATACGCATCGAAAGTGGAGTCTAAAAATGTCGGCTCTTTCCCATATGGCGCTCGCATTCACGGCTGTGGCGGGCTTGATCAGTCTTCTCGCTGCATTCGCCGCTGGGTGCTGTGGCCTGCTTATGTGCAAGGGAATGCTGCGGTCTCCGACAGCTTCAGACCTGCGAAGGGAGGCGGTTTCATCAATGCTGAGACAGGCGAACACCTCCAGTCTGACTACGCCTCAACGGGCGGCGGTTTTACGCGCTTTCTGCGCATCAGAAATACGCCAAGGCGCATCGAGCCATCCGGCCCGTTCTCGTGGCTCCCTGAGGCGTCCAGTGTCCATTGAGTGATTCCAGCCTGTGGCCTCGCGTGCGGGGTCATGGGGTGCAATTCCGCGCCATTCCTCAACCCGTTCAACTGGAGAAAAACCATGAACAAAATCGCTACCCGTCTTGCCCTCGTTCCCGCTGCTGTCCTGGCTTCTGCCGGTGCTGCCCATGCTGCCTTGCCTCCCGAGGTTGCCACCGCCATCACGGGATATCAGACCGATGCCACCACCGCTATCGGCCTGATCATGGCCGCTGGCGTGGTCATTTGGGGCCTCATGAAGCTCGCTTCGAAGCTGGGCTGGCGCTAAGCCGGGGCGGGTTCCATGGAAGAGTCAACAACAACCGTTGTTGTGCAAGTGGAGCCCGCACCGCCGAACCCCGAACACATTGCAGACATAGAACTGTTGTTCGGGTTCTTTCTGGTGGCTGCGGTCGTTATCACCTGCGCACGCGGCCTCTTAAAGCTATTCAGCGTCGATCATGCAAAAGACTAAACGCCATGCCATCATCAATCGAATTCATGTTCGCCTTGGGCTCGCTCTTGCTCTTGTGGGTGGCTTTTCGCTGAGCGCCAACGCTGGTTATGCCCAGCTTGCGCCGCCGTCCGGTTTCGGTGGCTCCGCTGGCAATTGGACCTTCGCGCCATCTGCGAATCAAGCCTCATATGGCAACGTTTTGCACCATCCTGGCGCGCTGCGTGTGCCTGTGCCGGGTACCACCGCGACAATGCCCGCCGCCTATAGGCTCGCCGCCAATGCCCCGCGCATTGCCGCTGCGGCCATCTTCATGAATCCATACGTGCGCGCTGGCGTAGGCATTGCTACATGGTTGGGCGTTGCCGGTATTGTTTGGGATGCTGTCAATAATCGATGGGCCAAACCCGACAATTCATTTCCTGTTTCTGACGGGATGGAATATAAATTGTATGAAACATGGCATTCTTCTAAGGCTACGGCATGTGAAGAAATGCGAGAGCATGTTTCACTTCCTGCGGGTCATTCTTTTGTCATTTCTTCATCTGACCCGGTTTGTGCTACTTATGCTGTTAGCGATACCGGGCAGCAATATGGTTGGTATAACGCCCAGTACACGACGCGGGGTAGTTCTTGCCCTGTCGGCTGGTACGTTACTCCCGCTGGTTGCGTTCAAAATCCGCCACCGAAAGAAGTCACAAAACCAGAATTCGAAGATTTATTGGCACCGAAGCCAATGCCTGAAACTGTCCCGTTCGAGATTCCGAGGCCGACACCTTTACCGGTTGAACAGCCCGTTATCAATCCAGAACCCGGACCTAATCCGACACCTCGCCCGCTGTTCGTTCCGACTGGCAACCCTGTTCCCAATCCGAACTATGACCCGAATGCATCGCCAAGCCCTGAAAATCAACCATGGTTGCAGCCTGCTGTGCGCGTTGTTCCTTCGCCTACACCGACAGAGCCATGGCGCGTTGATCTTCAGCCGGTGAACCGTCCAGTGCCGGGGCCTGAACCTATGCCGGAACCATTGCCAGAAGTTGACCCGAACGCGCCAGCAAGTGACAAACCTTCACAAGAGCAAACGGACTTTTGTGCAAAAAATCCTGACGTTCTGGCCTGTGCTAAACCTGAGTTAGATACTCCCGAATATGAAATTCCCAAATCAGATAAAAATATCACTCTGATGGAAGAAAATCTATTTGGTCCTGGCGCTTGTCCTGCCGATGTTTATTTCGCGCCCCATGGTTTGCAGCAATTCAAGGTCTGGGATTGGAACCAGTCTTGTGGATATATCACGGAATATCTCAAGCCGATTTTGATAATTTGCTGTACTTTTGCGGCCTTCATGATTCTGATTCCTGGGAGAACTGAATAATGAAAATCGGCACATGGTTGCTATCTCTGGTCCAGCCTTTTATTGCAAAAGTGCTGTTAGCGCTGGGTTTCTCGGTTGTCACAATTACCGGATTTGAAGCCGCTGTAGATCAGGTCAAGGCGCAACTGGTTGGCTCTGTCAACTCGTTGCCCATGGACATGCTCAACGTGTTTTTGCTTGCTGGGGGTGGTAAAGGCATCGGAATCATTTTGGCGGCGGTCGCTGTCAAAGTGATGCTGTGGCAGATCACCAGCGCCACGAAAATTCTCGGAGTTAATTCGCAATGATCACCATCATTTCTGGCACTCCAGGCGCTGGCAAGACCCTTTACACCATAGAAGAGGGTCGGCAGGGATTCATGTAAAAAATCGCAGAAACAGGCTTAAGTCCCTGTCACAGTTGGTTTTTTCTCATTCCTCTTCACCGATTTTTCGACCCCTTCAATGGGTCCTTCGCGGCCGCATCAGGACTGGGCACCGTAGCGCTGAAACGCTCCAGCAGGCTGGCCACGACCTGCTCTTGCGCCGTGACGGATGACTTGGCTGCTACCAGCGCCAGTTCCAGCTGTTGCTTTGCTGTAGTCAGGTCGTTGAGCCTGGTCTGCAACTGATCATTCGATGCGTTGAGCTGGTGGATGGCCGCCTCCTGCTCAACCAAGCGCCGACCCAACTCCTCGGTACGCCGTTGTGCAAACCCAAGTTCATCCTTGAGCGGCCGCAGGCTCCGCACCTCTTCTTGGATCTGGTGCAGATCGCCTTGGGCACGCGACAAATCGCCCAACAAGCGCGCGTTTTCTTGAAGGGTCTGGACGGCTTGCTGCTGCTTGGTTGCCAAGGCTTCGTTCACGGTGCGCAACTCAGCCTGCAGGTACTGCACCTGCTGCTCATGCTTGCGCTGATCCTGATCGCGTTGCTCTTTCGTCGATGCTCGGAAATGCTCCAGCGCCTGGCGGGCATGTTGGTGTTTTTCTTCCAGCGACTGGCGATGGCCTTCTTCGGCCGCGATGCGCTCCTGCAGATCAACCACCTGTTGCGAGAGCTGCGTGCCCTCCAAGGTCTTGCCGCGCAGTGTCTCGCTGGTTTTTGCATGCGCGGATTTTTCATCAGCCAATGCCCGCTGGGTTTGTTCCAGTTGCTGGCGCGTGGCCTGCGCCTCGGTTTTCAGGGCCGACGCGGCTTGCTGATGTGCGGCGAGCTGCTCGGCGTGCCTGGCTTGCATCGCGATGACCCGCTCCTCGGCTTCTTCGTTGACCCGGGCGGCCAGACGGCCCACCAGGTCCTGGATCGCCTCGCTGACGGCCACCCTGGTGCCAGTGGCCCCGCCTTCCTCTTCTTCGATCTCCTTCAGGTAGCGATGGATCGTGGTTTTGGAGCCGCTGCCCAGCTCTTCGCGCACTGCATCGATGGACGGATTTCGCCCCGTGGCCAGCAATTTATCGCGGGCGCGCAGCACTTCAGACTTGTAGATTCCAGCTCTGGCCATAGCTCACCTCTTTATTTCGTACCATAGTATGTACCATGATATTACATACTATTTATGAAGTCTGTATATTCAATATTTCCATAAAAATCACATTTGGTAATAGTAGATTATCCAATGTGATCTCCTCTCCCGCGTCTATGCTACAGAGGCCAATATGGGAAGCTTGGAGCCCAAAGGCTTCGTGTTCAGCGAAACCGACCCGACCGAGCCGGCGCTGTTCAAGGGCGCATTGATCCAGAAGATGCTGTAGGCAAGGGGACTTGAACCCCTAGGTGTCAGCGATCAGCCCTTGTGAGCTCAGCCGTGACACGAGAAAATTGATCACCGCCCTCACGCGCTGTGGCATGTGGCGCTTGCCAGGGTAGATGAGCGAGAACGGTCGGGACGCGCCCAGGCAATCGGGGAGCAGCTCCACCAGGCCGCCTTCGGCCAGATCGCGCTCCACCAGAAACCGGTAGGTCTGCAACACACCGCCCCCGGCCCGTGCCAGCGTGACCGGCCCCAGGATGTCGTCCGAGCAGGAGAGCCGGCCCAGCGTCACCACCTCTTCGATGCGCGCACCCAACTTGAGCAGCCAGGGCACGTTCTGCCCGGTGCTGGGCAGCACGAACTGGATGCATTCGTGCCCCGCCAGATCCTCGACACGCAAAGGCCCGGGGTGACGACGCAGGTAGGCCGGTGAGGCCACGACCACCAGTTCGGCGTCCTCCAGCTTGCGCGCCACCAGACCGGAATCGGGCGGTGCGCGCCCTCTCACGGCGAGGTCAAAACGCTCGTCGGCGAAATCGACATTGCGGTTGGTCAGCTGAAGCTCCAGCTCGATGTGCGGACACAGCCTCATGAACTCCGGCAGCACCGGGAGAACGCGGTGGTGCGCGTAGGAGGTGGGCAGGCTCAGCCGCACCCGGCCCGAGGCCAGTTGCTGCTGTTCGGTGGCCTCCCGCTCGGCCTCCTGCAGCTGGTCCAGCGCCTCGCGGCAACGCGCGTGGTAGCGCTGACCCGCTTCCGTCAGCCGCACGCGCCGCGTCGTTCGCGCCAGCAATTGCACACCGAGGCGCGCCTCCAGACGGGCCACCGAACGGCTGACCGCGGCCGGGCTCATGCCGGTCACATGGGCCGCTGCCGTGAACCCCTCGTGTTCGGCGGTCAGACAGAACAACTCGATGCTGCCCAGCTCGACTTCGTCAAACAAACGGCTCATTCCATATCTCCATGTAAACAGTCAATTGCACATCGACCCATTTATTGAATTGAAGATCATAAATACGATGCAGGCTCCGAAGCACCACCCAACAGGAAATCCCATGAATCTGTACTTTTCGCCCGCTGCCTGCTCGCTGGCGCCCCACATCGTTCTGCGCGAGACCGGCACGCCGTTCACCGCGCTCAAAGTGGACACCGCCCAACACCTGACCACCGACGGCGCGGACTACCACCACATCAATCCGAAAGGCCAGGTGCCCCTGCTGGAATTGGACGACGGTGCCCGGCTCACCGAGGGCCCGGTGATCGCGCAGTACATCGCCGACCAGGCCGGCGCCACCACCCTGATGCCCGCCGCCGGCACCATGGCGCGCTACCGCGTCATGGAATGGCAGAACTACATCACCTCCGAGCTGCACAAGTCGTTCACCCCCTTGTTCCGGCCCGAGCTCGACACCACCGCCAAGCGGTCGCTGGTGGGCCTGCTGCGAAAAAAGCTGGAATGGGTCAACACGAAACTGGAGGGGCAGTCATTCCTGACGGGAGACGCATTCACCGTGGCGGATGCCTACCTGTTTGTCGTCGCGAACTGGTCCAAATTCGTGCAGCTGGACATCAG
>LNAP01003561.1_pt1 | contig 14867 bp, 11 predicted proteins | sample 602601 | NCBI WGS metagenome assembly LNAP01 (sample SAMN02440304, study PRJNA202911) | soil metagenome | biome: Subtropical and temperate rainforests or woodlands; isolation source: soil samples (1 kg each in a 20% v/v slurry with milli Q water) were... ...
GCATCGGCCGCGTCGCGGTCGCCACCGACACGCCGGAGATCGCCGCCGCCGCCACCGCCCACGGCTTCGAGGCGGTGATGACCCGTGCCGATCATCCGTCCGGCTCCGACCGGATCTATGAGGCGCTTTGCAAACTGGACCCGGCCGGCGCGGTGCGAACCATCGTCAACGTCCAGGGCGACCTGCCGACCATTCCGCCGGGAGACATCGGCGCCGCCGTCCGCCTGCTTGATGACGCCAGCGTCGATATCGGGACGCTGGCCGCCGTGATCCGCAAGGATGAGGAGCATGGCAATCCCAGCGTGGTGAAGCTGATTGGCTCCCCGATCGATGCAAAACGGCTGCGGGCGCTGTATTTCACCCGCGCCACAGCGCCTTACGGCGACGGACCGCGCTACCATCACATCGGCCTCTATGCCTATCGCCGCGCCGCGCTGGAGCGCTTCGTCCGGCTGCCGCCCTCACCGCTCGAACTGCGCGAGAAGCTCGAGCAGTTGCGCGCGCTTGAGGCCGGCATGCGCATCGATGTCGCGATCGTGGACTCGGTGCCGCTCGGCGTCGACACGCCGGAGGACCTGGAAACCGCGCGGCGGGTTCTCGGCGCCTGATCCGCTCGCACGGCCAACCGCCCGAAACCGCGTTATCCAACGTTCTAAGCTAGCAGGCAAAGGGCCTGCGCAGCGGGGCGTGGATCGATGGCCGTCAATCGTCAGAAAATGTTGGCTCGGGCGCTCGCGCATTATCAGGCCGGCAACCTGGCGGATGCCGACGATGCGTGCACCGCCATGCTGGCGCGCTGGGCTCACGACGCTGATGCGCTCAACCTGGGCGCGGTGATTGCCTGCCGGTCCAGCCGGTTTGCGGACGGCGCGGCGCTGCTCGAACGCCTGCTGAAGCGGCATCCCGACAACGTGCCGGCGCTGACCACGCTCGGCGATGCGCTGAACGCGCTCGGCGACAGCGCGGCGGAGATCGTCGCCTTCGAGCGCGCCGTGAGGCTTGCGCCGCGCGATGCCGCGCTGCATTCGCGGCTGGCCACCGCTTTGCTCGAGGCCGGACGCATCGCCGAGGCCGAGGCGGCCTATCGCCAGTCGGTCACGCTGAACGGCCGGGTCGCGCAGGCGCACTTCAATCATGGCGTCGCGCTGCGCCGGCTGGACCGGGCAACGGAGGCCACCGACGCCTATCGCCGGGCCATCGCCCTCGATCCGCGCCATGTGGCGGCCCATCTCAATCTCGGCAACCTCATGATGGACCAGAGCGCGCTCGACGACGCCATCGCGCTGTACCGCACAGCGATCGCCCTGCATCCGCGCGGCGCCGAGGGCCACAGCAATCTGGGCCTTGTCTTGCTTCGGCAAAATCGCCTCGATGAAGCAGCTGCCTGCCAGCTGCAGGCCATCGCCTGCGACCCGCTTTATGCCGCCGCTTACGCCTCGCTCGGCGCGGCGCGGCGCGAGCAAGGCCAGTTGCAGGACGCCATCCTTGCCTGTGACCGGGCCATCGCGCTGCAACCCGATCTCGCCGAAGCCTATGTCACCCTCGGCGCCGCGCGGCTCGATCTCCACCAGCCGGAAGATGCCGTCGCCTGCTATCGCCGGGCGCTGGGACTGACGCCGACCGACGCCCGCATCCACGCCAATCTCGGTGTCGCCCTGCTCCGCCTCGACCGCATCGACGAAGCCGCCGATTGCTGCCGCATGGCGATCGCGCTCAATCCACTGCACGCGCCGGCGCACACCAATCTCGGCGTGGCGCTGCAGCGGCAGGACCGCGTGCCGGAGGCCATTGCCGCCCACCGGATGGCCATCGCGCTCGACCCGGCATTCCCCAAGGCCTGGTCGAATCTGGCGGAAAGCCTGAAGGACGAAGGCCGGCTCGACGAAGCGCTGCAGGCCAGTTGCACGGCGGTATCGTTTCCTACCTGCGAACCGATCCAGCGCTTCAACCATGCGCTGGCGATGTTGATGGAGGGCGACTATGCGGCGGGCTGGCCGGCCTATGAAAGCCGGCGGCTGGCCGGCGTGCTGGCGCCGCACGAGCGCAGCTTCGCGGTGCCGGAATGGCGCGGCGAGCCGTTGCAGGGCCGCACCCTGCTGCTGCATGCCGAACAGGGGCTCGGCGATACCCTGCAGTTCGTCCGCTTCGTGCAAGATCTGCTCGTCCCCGGCGTTTCCATCATCCTAGAAAGCCAGAAGCCGCTGGTCGGCCTGCTGCAGGCGTCGCTCGGCGGCGTGCGCGTGGTGGCACAGGGCGAGGCGCTGCCGCCGTTCGACCTGCACCTGCCGCTGATGAGCCTGCCGCACGTGCTCGGCACCCGGCTCGACACGCTCCCCGCGGCCGCCCCCTATCTCGCCACCGACCCGCACAAGGTCGCGCGCTGGCAGGCCCGCATCGGCAATGCCGCCGATCTCGCCGTCGGCGTGGTGTGGTCCGGCAATCCCGACCACAAGTCGGACGCGCGACGCTCGCTGGCCGCCGCCGCGGTGTTGCCTGAACTGGCAATGCCCGGCCTGCGGTTGTTCAGCCTGCAGAAGGATGCGCGCGCGGCGGACGCCGCGCTCCTCGATGCCATGGCCGGCGAGGTCACCGACCTGTCGCCGTGGCTTCTCGATTTCACCGAAACCGCTGCGGCACTGCAGGCGCTCGACCTGGTGATCGCCGTCGATACCTCGGTGGCGCATCTTGCCGGCGCGCTCGGCCGGCCGGTCTGGATGATGACCCCCTACGCGCTGGACTGGCGCTGGCTGCGCCATCGCGAGGACAGCCCGTGGTATCCGTCCATGCGGCTGTTCCGGCAGGCCACCCCGCGGGTGTGGGACGACGTCATCGCCCGCATTCGCGGCGATCTCGCGGACCGTGTGCTGGCAAGGTGCAGCCCGTTGCAACCGGGTCCGATGACCGCAGCCGCGGCCGGCCCGGCATGCCAACTGGAGACGATTTTCTGACCGGCCGCACTGGCAAAATCCGTGGCGATTGTTACAAGGCGCCATGACAAGACCCATGAAAATTGCCTTCCAGGGCGAGCCCGGCGCCAATTCCCATATTGCCATCGTCGAGGCCTATCCCGACGCCGTTCCGATGCCCTGCCCGACCTTCGAGGATGCGCTGGCCGCGATCTCGTCGGGCGAGGCCGATCTCGGCATGATCCCGATCGAGAACTCGATCGCCGGCCGCGTCGCCGACATCCACCATTTGCTGCCGGCGTCCGGCCTGTTCATCATCGGCGAATGGTTTCTGCCGATCCGGCACCAGTTGATGGCGCCCCGCGGCGCCAGGCTCACCGACATCAAGACGGTGGAAAGCCACGTTCATGCGCTCGGCCAGTGCCGCCGCATCATCCGCAAGCTCGGCATCAAGCCGATCGTCGCCGCCGACACCGCAGGTTCGGCGCGCACCGTCGCCGAGCGCGGCGACAAGACCTGTGCCTCGCTGGCATCGAGGCTGGCCGCTGACATCTACGGCCTCGACATTCTTGCCGAGGACGTCGAGGACGAGAGCCACAACACCACGCGCTTCGTGGTGCTGGCGAAGGAAGCCAAGTGGGCCAGGCCGGGCCCGGGTCCGCTGGTCACCTCGTTCGTGTTCCAGGTCCGCAACATTCCGGCTGCGCTCTACAAGGCGATGGGCGGCTTCGCCACCAACGGCGTCAACATGACCAAGCTGGAAAGCTACATGGTCGACGGCAACTTCACCGCAACGCAATTCTATGCGGATGTCGATGGCCATCCCGACGACACCCGTCTCTCCTTCGCGCTGGAGGAGCTGAAATTCTTCTCCAAGGAATTGCGCATCCTCGGCGTCTATCCCGCGCATCCGTTTCGCGCGACGTTCGGCGAAACGCAGACCTGACGCCAGCTGCCGGCGTCAGGCTGTCTCGACGTCGTCCGCGGCAACGGGCACGCCGGGCAGATACAGCGCGACCGGCCGGATCTCGTAGACCGCCGTCGGATTGGCCTGGCGCAGATCGCGCGCTGCCTTGATCGCGGCGTCGCGCGAGGCGCAGTCCACGACATAGAAGCCCAGTAACTGTTCCTTGGTTTCGGCAAACGGGCCGTCAATCACGACGCCGGCACCGGGACCGCGCAGGGTGAAGGCCGACCCGGTCCCACCCAGCCGCGCCGCCGGCCCGAGGCGGCCGTCGCGGTTCAACTGGTCATGAGCCTTGCGGAGATCTGCCATGACGGCGGCGTCTTCCTCCGCCGTCCAGGACGTCACCACTTCCTCAACGTGATAGGCCAGAATCGCATACAGCATCGGTTTCACCTCCTGTCATGACTGCGGCGCAGATCCGGAGGACGTCCCGGTCGCCCCGATTCCGACACGTCACCGGACGCTGGCATCGACGCCGGCCTGCAGACGCCGTCATCCCGGGTCGCGGATGGCCGGGTCGACCGCGACCAGTTCGACGATATTGCCGTCGGGATCGGTGACATAAATCGAGCGCCAGCCAATCCACCGATGTTCGTAGGTGTTAGGCTCGAAGCCGGCCTGCGTCAGCGCATCGAGCGCGGGCTGATAGTCGGACAACGCAATCTCCAGTGCGAAATGATGCAATGTGGGTGCGCTGGGATCGGGAGCGGCCCAATCGGTTTCGGCCCTGTTTGAGGGCTGGTCGCTCCGGAACAGGCCGACGATCCGGTCATGGCCTTCGAAGCCGCTTGCCACTTTCAGGAATGCAATTCGATCGTCGAAGGCGTGCAGCAGGCTCAGGCCGAGAATATCCCGATAAAAACCGAGCGCACGCGACATATCGCGGACACGCAACACGACTTCACCAAGCCCGCGCGGGTTCACCAGAGGCGCCATCACTCCCTCTCGTCGTTGCGGCCAGTCGTGCTGCGCCGATTACGCCGCCTCGCTCTTCGCCAACTGGAACACATCGGCCAGCAGGCTGTAGGAACGCTTGCGCGCTTCGTGGTCGTAGACCGCGGTGATCACCATCAACTCGTCGGCCTCGCTTGACGCGATCAGCGGCTGCAGCTTGTGCAGCACGGTCGCGGGGCTGCCGACGAACAGCCGCGAGCGGTTGCGTGCGATCCTGGCACGGTCGCTGTCCGTATAGGGATAGGCCAGCGCCTCCTCGACATCAGCCAGCGGCAGATATTCGCCGCGGTCGCGGCGCAAGCGATTGAGATCGAACGACGTCGCCAGCCGCTCGGCCTCGGCGTCGGTGTCGGCGACGATCGCCGCCACCGCGAGAATGCCGTACGGCGTCGCGCGCCAGCGCGATGGCTTGAAGTGGGCGCGGTAATGCACCAGCGCGTCCGCGGCATCGAACGACGCGAAGTGGTGCGCGAACGCAAAGCCCATGCCGAGCTGCGCCGACAATTCCGAACTGTAATCGCTGGAGCCGAGCAGAAAGATCGGCGGCAGCGGTGTGTCGTCGGGCATGGCAATGACGTTGTTGTAGGGATGGCCATCAGGGAATTCGCGGGTCTCCCACAGCATCAACTCGCTGAGCCGCTCCAGAAAATCGTCGCCGTCGCGGGCATCCAGCCGGCTGCGCAATGCATGCGCGGTGGCGCCGTCGGTGCCGGGGGCACGGCCGAGGCCGAGATCGATACGCCCGGGAAACAGCGCCTCCAGCATCTTGAAGCGTTCGGCCACCACCAAAGGTGCGTGGTTCGGCAGCATCACGCCGCCGGAGCCGACCCGGATGCGCTTCGTCACCGCGGCGATCTGCCCGATCATGAGGTCCGGCGCGGGGCTCGCCACCGAGGCCAGGTTGTGGTGCTCGGCCAGCCAGTAGCGGACATAGCCGAGGTCATCGGCATGGCGGGCCAGATCGATGCTGTTGCGCAGGGCTGCCGCGGGCGGCGTGCCGGAGGTGACGACCGACAGGTCGAGAATGGACAAGGGGATCATGGCGGTAACCTAGCGCGTCCTGATCGACGCACAACCCGGGCAGAACGCCATGATCGCCCCCGTGATCGCCGGTGCCCGCGGCTAAGGAGATGGGACATTTTTGGTGAAGGATCTATTAAACCATTTCCTGCCCACATCCGAACCGACTCGGAAAGATCACGGATGCCGTCTAATTTACCGTAAAATGCGCCGAATTTCGCGGCCATCTCCCGGAACGACTGGAGGCGGCGGCCTGCCCAACATGCATATTTTGACAGCAAATTTAGAGCTTACCGGCCTGATAGTGGGCAATTTCCCACACAAATCCAAGAGCCAATGGGCTATTTTAAGCTGTCCGCCCGCCCTATCATATTGCGGTGCAGCGAGCGGATTTCAACAGCACGAATTTGAAGCCGGGACAGCCCGTGGAGTTTGGTCACATGAGCGAGACGACGCAGCCGCCGAAACTGCCCGCCATCTCCTTCGAGTTCTTCCCGCCGAAGACCGAGGAAATGGAGCGCAGCCTGTGGGAGACCATCACCCGGCTGGCGCCGCTGAGCCCCAACTTCGTCTCAGTGACCTATGGCGCCGGCGGCTCGACCCGCGAGCGCACCCATTCCACCATCACCCGCATCCTCAACGAGACCGCGCTGATCCCGGCCGCGCATCTCACCTGTGTCAACGCCTCGAAGGCGGATATCGATGACGTCGTCGCGCAATATCACGCGGTCGGCGTCCGCCACATCGTGGCGCTGCGCGGCGATCCCACCACCGGCATCGGCACGCCCTATGTCGCCCATCCCGACGGCTACCAGACCTCGGCCGATCTCGTCGCCTCCATCAAGAAGCGATATCCGGACATCGACGTCACCGTATCGGCCTATCCGGAGAAGCATCCGGAGAGCCTCGATTTCGCCGCCGACATCGACGTGCTGAAGGCCAAGGTGGATGCTGGTGCCACCCGCGCCATCACCCAGGTGTTCTTCGACAACGACCTGTACTTCCGCTACCTCGACCGCGTGCGCGCCCGCGGCATCGAGATTCCGATCCTGCCGGGCATCATGCCGATGCACAATTTCAAGCAGGCGCGCAACTTCGTCACCCGCGCCGGCACCACCGTGCCGGCCTGGCTCGATGAAAAATTCGACGGCCTCGACGACGACGCCGAGACCCGCAAGCTGGTGGCCGCGACCGTCGTCGCCGACCAGGTCCGGAAGCTCGCCAAGAACGGCATCACCGACTTCCATTTCTACACCATGAACCGCGCCGATCTCGTTTTCGCCATCAGCCATTTGCTCGGCTTCCGGCCGAACGGCGCGCAGAAAGCAGCCTGATATGACCGTTCCCATCTCGATCAAGCGTACCGAACTGCTCAAAGCCGCTGCCGAACGCATCCTGGTGCTGGACGGCGCGATGGGCACCATGATCCAGGGCCTGCAGTTCGACGAGGCCGCATTCCGCGGCGAGCGCTACAAGGACTTTCACCGCGATCTGCGCGGCAACAACGACCTGCTGATTCTCACCCAGCCGCAGGCGATCGAGGACATCCACGCGCAGTATCTGCGCGCCGGCGCGGACATTGTCGCCACCAACACCTTCTCCTCGACCTCGATTGCTCAGGCCGATTACGACCTCGCCGACATCGCCTACGAGATGAGCCGCGATGGCGCCCGCCTGGCCCGCAACGCCGCCAACCGCGTCACCGCCGAGGACGGCAAGCCGCGCTTCGTTGCCGGCGCCATCGGTCCGACCAACCGCACCGCCTCGATCTCGCCGGACGTCTCCTCGCCCGGCTACCGCGCCGTCACTTTCGACGATTTGCGCATCGCCTACAGCGAGCAGATCAACGGGCTGATCGACGGCGGCGCCGACCTGCTGCTGCTGGAAACCATCTTCGACACGCTGAACGCCAAGGCCGCACTCTACGCCATTGCGGAAATCTGCGAGGCGCGCGGCATCGACATGCCCGTCATGGTCTCCGGCACCATCACCGACAAGTCCGGCCGCCTGCTCTCGGGCCAGTTGCCGGAAGCGTTCTGGAATTCGGTGCGCCACGCCAAGCCGATCACGATCGGCTTCAACTGCGCGCTCGGCGCCGAGGACCTGCGCGCGCATATCGCCGATATCGGCCGCGTCGCCGACACGCTGGTCTGCGCCTATCCCAACGCCGGCCTGCCCAACGAATTCGGCCAGTACGACGAAAGCCCGGACTACATGGCGCGGCTGATCGGCGAATTCGCCGCCAGCGGCCTCGTCAACATCGTCGGCGGCTGCTGCGGCACCACGCCGGACCACATCGCGGCGATCGCCAAGGCGGTGGCGCCACACAAGCCCCGCGTCGTGCCGGCCATCGAGCCGCGGCTGCGGCTCTCCGGCCTCGAGCCGTTCGATCTCACGCCGGCAATCCCCTTCGTCAATGTCGGCGAGCGCACCAACGTCACCGGCTCCGCGAAATTCCGCAAGCTGGTGACGGCCGGCGACTACACCGCGGCGCTGCAGGTGGCGCGCGACCAGGTCGAGAACGGCGCCCAGATCATCGACGTCAACATGGACGAAGGCCTGCTGGATTCCGAGCAGGCGATGATCACCTTCCTCAACCTCGTCGCCGCCGAACCGGACATCGCCCGCGTGCCGGTGATGGTCGACAGTTCGAAGTTCAACGTGATCGAAGCCGGCCTGAAATGCGTTCAGGGCAAGCCGGTGGTGAACTCGATCTCGATGAAGGAAGGCGAAGCCAAGTTCATCCACGAGGCAAAGATCGCGCGCCGCCATGGTGCCGCGGTCGTCGTGATGGCGTTCGACGAGGTCGGCCAGGCCGATACCTTCGCGCGCAAGACCGAGATCTGCAAACGCGCCTATGACATCCTGGTCGGGCAGCTCGATTTCCCGCCGGAAGACATCATCTTCGATCCCAATATCTTCGCCATCGCCACCGGTCTCGAGGAGCACAACAATTACGGCGTCGACTTCATCGAAGCGACGCGCTGGATCCGCCAGAACCTGCCGCACGCCCATATCTCCGGCGGCGTCTCCAACCTGTCGTTCTCGTTCCGCGGCAACGAGCCGGTGCGCGAGGCGATGCATTCGGTGTTCCTGTATCACGCCATCAAGGCCGGCATGGATATGGGCATCGTCAACGCCGGGCAGATGATCGTCTATGACGACATCGATCCCGAACTGCGCCAGGTCTGCGAGGACGTGATCCTCAACCGCGACCCCGGCGCCTCCGAACGCCTCCTTGAGCTGGCGGAAAAATTCCGCGGCCAGGGCAAGGAGGTCAAGGAGAAGGATCTCGCCTGGCGCGAATGGCCGGTCGAGAAGCGGCTCAGCCACGCGTTGGTGCACGGCATCACCGAATACATCGACGAGGACACCGAGGCAGCACGCCTCACCGTGGCGCGTCCGCTGCATGTCATCGAGGGCCCGCTGATGGCCGGCATGAACATCGTCGGCGACCTGTTCGGCGACGGCAAGATGTTCCTGCCGCAGGTGGTGAAGTCCGCCCGCGTGATGAAGCAGGCGGTGGCCTGGCTGATGCCGTTCATGGAGCAGGAAAAGGCTGACAACCTCGCGGCCGGGATCACCGGCGATGAACGCAAGAACGCCGGCAAGATCGTGCTCGCCACCGTCAAGGGCGACGTCCACGACATCGGCAAGAACATCGTCGGCATCGTGCTCCAGTGCAACAATTTCGAGGTCATCGATCTCGGTGTCATGGTGCCGGCCTCGAAGATCATCGAGACGGCCAAGGCCGAGAACGCCGACATCATCGGCCTGTCAGGCCTGATCACGCCGTCGCTGGATGAAATGAGCTTCCTCGCCGGCGAGCTGGAGCGCCAAGGTCTCAAGGTGCCGCTGCTGATCGGCGGCGCCACCACCAGCCGTGTGCACACGGCGGTGAAGATCGACCCGAACTACAAGAGCGGGCCGGTGGTGCATGTCAACGACGCCAGCCGCGCCGTCGGCGTCGCCTCGGCGCTGATGTCCGCGGATCGCCGCGACGCATACGCCGCGGAAGTCCGCGCCGACTACGCCAAGATTTCCGCGGCGCATTTCCGCGCCCAGGCCGACAAGAAGCGGCTGAAGCTGGCCGACGCCCGCGCCAACGCCGTGGTCATCGACTTCGCGAAGACGCCGCCGAAGAAGCCGACCTTCTTCGGCACCAGGAGCTTCAGCGACTATTCGCTGAAGGAGCTGGCGGACTACATCGACTGGACGCCGTTCTTCCAGACCTGGGAATTGTCCGGACGCTATCCGGCCATCCTCACCGACAAGGTGGTCGGCGAAGTCGCCTCGTCGCTGTTCGCCGATGCACAGAAGATGCTGAAGCGCATCGTCGACGAAAAGTGGTTCACGGCCAAGGCAACCATCGGCTTCTGGCCGGCCAATGCCGAAGGCGACGACATCCGTGTCTATGCCGACGACAGCCGCACCACCGAAATCGCCACCTTCCACACGCTGCGCCAGCAGCTGGAGAAGCGCGAGGGCCGCTTCAATTCGGCGCTGTCGGACTTCATCGCGCCGGGCGCCTCGGGCATCCCCGATTATATCGGCGCCTTCGTGGTCACCGCGGGGATCGGCGAGGACGTCATTGCCGACAAGTTCAAGAACGCCAACGACGACTACTCCTCGATCCTGTGCAAGGCGCTGGCGGATCGTCTGGCCGAAGCCTTCGCCGAGCGGATGCACCAGCGCGTCCGCCAGGAATTCTGGGCCACCGATCCGGACGAGGCGCTGTCGCCCGACGATCTGGTCCTGGAGAAATACAAGGGCATTCGCCCGGCGCCGGGCTATCCGGCGCAGCCCGACCACACCGAGAAGACGACGCTGTTCCGGCTGCTCGACGCCGAGAACACCGCCGGCGTGACGCTGACCGAAAGCTACGCGATGTGGCCGGGCTCCTCGGTATCCGGCCTGTACTTTGGCCATCCCGAGAGCGCCTATTTCGGCGTCGGCAAGATCGAACGCGACCAGGTGGAAGACTACGCGGCGCGGAAGGGCTGGAGCGTGGCGGAGGCCGAGCGCTGGCTGGCGCCGGTGCTGAACTACATTCCGACGCGGGACCAGTCCGATCAGGACCGCCGCGTCAAGGAAGCCACCGCAAGGCCCGCCGCCACTCCGGAGCCGGCCAATGACGTCGCGTCACATCCGCCCGGCTGCAACTGCGCGGTGCATCTGAAATATCGCGCCAGGGCGGTGGGCGCGAAGTAGTCGCGCTTCCCTCGCCCTGAAGCTCATTCGGTCGCCGCGACGTGGGCGGCCGCGGTGTCGTAGAATTCGAAGAATTCCACGGCCTTGCCGTTGCGCATCCGCCAGAAGTCCAGCTTCGGCGTCTTCATGATCTTGCCGGTCCGCTTGTTGGCCCATTGGCACGAGCCGCGCATCACCACGGCGTCGCCCTGCGCGACGAACTCGTCGGTCACGTAGTCGATCATGTCCCATTCTGCCGCGAGCCCGTCAAAATACTGGCTGAGGGCTTCCTGGCCTTCATAGGCACGGGCGAAGGTCAGCGGCTCCTTGCCGTCGGCAAGCGAACCGAACCGGATCTCCGGATCGACAAGTTTCATGAAGTGCTCCGGCGCCCCCTTGCTCGTGCGCCATTTGTCGTAAGCCTCTTTCAGGACGGCGACGTTCGACTCTTCATCGGACATGGCGAACTCCCTGTTTTCTCCGCAGGCTGCTGTCGCCCGCCGGCAGATGATAGCAGCGCCTCGTGAAACCACCAGAGATTGTGCTTAACCTGCGGCGCGGCGGGCAAGCGCATGGGTCGGCCGCGACTCCCGTTTGATCCGGCGGATTGATGGGTCCCCGAATACCATTCCTTCGCCGCGCAAATTGATTTGCTCCCCAACCGGAACAATGGCGTCCGCAATTGCTTGTTGCGCGCGCCTGTTGCGCCTTGAGGGATCACATGAAGCGAACGATCATCGCGGCCGCGGCCGCAGGACTACTCGGCCTCGGCCTGATGTTTCCGGCCGTGGCAATGCCGGTGAGCCCGCTGGCGCCGGCGACCACCAGCGAAAGCGACGTCATCCAGGTTCGCGGCGGTCATGGCCACGGTGGTGGACACGGCATGCGACGCGGCGGACGCGGCCATCACTATGGTTGGCAGCGCGGACGCGGACACCATTACGGCTGGTCGCGCGGCCGCCATCGCGGTTGGCGCTAAGCAGCGGCCATCAACCACCTCAAACCGGAGACAAACATGAAGAAGCTCATCCTCTCGATCGCCGCGGCGACCGCCCTGCTGACCACGGCGGCAATCGCCGCACCGCTCAGCCCCGCCGCCATCGGCGCCGATGCCGGCGCCAGCGCCGAACAGGTGCGCATGGTGTGCGACGAATACGGCCGCTGCTATCGCACCCGCGGCCCGCGTTACGTGCGGCCCTACGGCTACGGCGGCGGCTATGATCGCGGCTATCGCGGCTATGATCGTGGCTACGAGCGCCGCGGCTATTACGGCGGCGGCGGACCGAGCATCGGCTTCAGCTTCGGCGGCGGTCGCGGCTGGTAAGCACGTCATTTCGGCACCACGCCGTACCAGAAGGCCGCCCGCGAGGGCGGCCTTCTTGGTTTGAGCGATGCGGCAGCGAACCGCAGGAAAATATCGGAGACCGCTTTCTACCCTCCCCTGGAGGGGGAGGGTAGAAGGAGCAGCGCGTTACGCGCCCTCGATCAGCGTCAGCCATTCGTCTTCGGTGAGCACTTTGACGCCGAGTTCGGCGGCTTTCTTCAGCTTGGAGCCGGCGTCTTCGCCGGCCACCACATAGTCGGTCTTTTTCGACACCGAACCGGCGACCTTGGCACCGAGCCGTTCGGCAACGGCCTTGGCCTCGTCGCGGGTGAATTTCGTCAGCGAGCCCGTGAACACCACGGTCTTGCCGGCGACCGGCGTATCGCGCCTGGCCTGCTCGACCGGCAAGACCTCGATCTCGTCGAGCAATTCGCCGAGCGCCTTGACGTTGCGCTTCTCCGCGAAGAACTCGACCACGGCGTCGGCGACGATTTCGCCGACGCCACCGATGTTGTTGAGGTCCTGCCAGGCCTCCGAGGTGTTGCCCTCGGCGCTCTGCCCGGCGGCGGCGGCCAGCATCGCATCGCGAAAGGCTTCGAAACTGCCGTAATGGCGCGCCAAAAGTTTTGCGTTGCCCTCGCCGATGTGGCGGATGCCGAGCGCGAAGATCAGCCGGTTGAGTTCGATCTTGCGGCGCGCGTCGATGGCGGCAAACAGGTTGCGCACCGAGACCTCGCCAAAGCCTTCGCGGTCGACGATCTTTTTGGTCGACCGGGCATCGCGCTTCGCCAGCGCAAAAATGTCGACCGGATGCATGATCAGGCCGTCGTCATAGAATTCCTGGATCTGCTTGTCGCCGAGGCCGTCGATGTCGAAGGCCAGCCGCGACACAAAATGCTTGAGCCGCTCCACCGCCTGCGCCGGACAAATCAGCGCGCCGGTGCAGCGGGTGACCACCTCGCCGTTCTCGCGGACCGCATGGCTGCCGCACACCGGACACTTGGTGGGGAATGCGAAAGGTTTTGCAGCCTTCGGACGTTTCTCCAGGATGACGCTGACGACTTGCGGGATCACGTCGCCGGCGCGCTGGATGACGACGGTGTCGCCCTCGCGGATATCGACGCCGTCGCGGATCGGCTCGCCGTCATTGCCGATGCCCTTGATGTAGTCCTCATTGTGCAGCGTGGCGTTCTGCACCACCACGCCGCCGACGGTGACCGGCATCAGCCGCGCTACCGGCGTCAGCGCGCCGGTGCGGCCGACCTGGATGTCGATCTTTTCCAGCACCGTGGTGGCCTGCTCGGCGGCGAACTTGTGCGCGATGGCCCAGCGCGGCGCCCTGCCGGCAAAGCCGAGCCGGGCCTGCCAGTCGATGCGGTCGACCTTGTAGACCACGCCGTCGATGTCGTAGCCGAGCGAAGCGCGCTGCTCGCCGATCCGGCGATAGAAGGCCAGCGCATCCTCGACGCCATGGCACAGGGTGATCAGCGGATTGACCGTGAAGCCGGCGTGATCGAGCCACTTCAGCATGCCGTGCTGGGTCGGCGCGTCGATCGGATAGTCCGACATCTCGCCCCAGGCATAGGCGAAGAACTTCAGCGGCCGGGACGCGGTGATCGCGACGTCCTTCTGGCGCAGCGAGCCGGCGGCGGAATTTCTGGGATTGGCGAAGGGGTCTTCGCCGGCCTCCTCCTGGCGCCTGTTGAGCGCCAGAAAATCCGTCTTCAGCATGTAGACCTCGCCGCGCAGCTCGCAGGCGGCGGGGATGGCGCGGCCCTTCAGCGTGTTCGGAATGTCGCGGATGGTGCGGACATTGGCGGTGACGTCCTCGCCGGTAAAACCGTCGCCGCGGGTGGCCGCACGCACCAGTTCGCCATGCTCGTAGCGCAGCGACAGCGACAGCCCGTCGATCTTCGGCTCGGCGACGATCGCCGGTACCTCGTCGAGCTTGAGGAAGCGCTGGATCCGTTCGACGAATTCGGCGATCTCCTCGTCGCTGAAGGCGTTGCCGAGCGACAGCATCGGCACCGCGTGCTGCACTTTGGCAAAGCCGCGCGAGGGCGCGGCGCCCACCGTCTGGGTCGGCGAATCGCCGGTGACGAGTTCCGGAAATTTGGCCTCGATCGCCTCGACGCGGCGGCGCAGCGCGTCGTAGTCGGCGTCGGAAATTCTTGGTGCGTCCTTTTGATAATAGGCGACGTTGTGCCGTTCGATCTCCAGCCTGAGCCGCATCAGCTCCACCTTGGCCTTGGCCTTGGTGAGGGTGGCGATGTCGGGGGGAGATGTCTTCGTTGCTCTAGCCATACGCGCGTCACCAGTGTTCGTCATGGCCGGGCTTGTCCCGACCATCCACGCCTTGGCGCTCCGTTTTAAAGACGTGGATGCCCGGCACAAGGCCGGGCATGACGGCGCGTGGGGCTCTTTACGCCGCGCCCTTGAGCAGCCGGTCCGCGGCGGCGCGGGCTTCGGCGGTGATCTCGGCGCCCGCCAGCATGCGGGCGATTTC
>LNAP01003562.1_pt1 | contig 14865 bp, 7 predicted proteins | sample 602601 | NCBI WGS metagenome assembly LNAP01 (sample SAMN02440304, study PRJNA202911) | soil metagenome | biome: Subtropical and temperate rainforests or woodlands; isolation source: soil samples (1 kg each in a 20% v/v slurry with milli Q water) were... ...
GCCAGGGACGACGCGCCGCAATGCCCGGTAGGCGCAGGTCCCCGGAGCAGCAGCAGCCATCATCGCCAAATCATTTGCAACACCGGTGGTCACGCTGGCTGAATCCTGGCGGCTTACCGCTGCCATGAGGTCGCTAGCAGACTCCAGGTTCGATCGCGCCCAGCCGGCAGGCGCCGGATAGTTTGCCCCGGCGTTCAAGGCCACGGCCGTCTCCACGGCCTTGGCGCCTTTCGCGGCAGACGACACCTTCAGCAACTTCGCGTCCAGCAGTTGTTGGCGCACGCGCGCGACCATTTCTCCCGTATCCAGCGGATGGCCTGCCCCGCGCATGGCCACGAACGGATCGCTGTGCCCGGCGAATCGCCAAAGCGGGGCCGCCAGGACGTAGGTGGACCGCACAGTCTCTTCCACTCCAGTGCGCTTGCTGATTCGCGAGAACTTCAAGTCCTTCTTCTTCCCGCTGGGACGCAGTTCGGCATGCAGGTTCAAGGCGGTCGCAATGGCTGGCGGAGCTGCCGACCATGAGGTGAACACTAGGGTCTTGGACGGATCAACGCCTGGAATTCGATCTAGATCACAGATGTAGGGGACAGTCGGCGCAAGCCACAAGCGGTGGTCCTGCGCATCACGGCCCATTGCCCCGATCAGGGCGCGCAGCCGAGGATGCCCAATGTCGCCGAGCGAGCTGTTGCGCTCCAGTTGCCCGACCGTCAGGGCCGACGGCGCTCGCAGCCGCCTAGGCTCCTTTTTCAACAGCTCGCGAATGTCGCGGCCCGCCGCGTACTTGTCGCCGAGGGCGCTGAGCAGGTACGGCGTGGACTTCCACAGCTCGACAAACTCAGCGAACCGATGCCGCCGATCCTTGGTAGTAGGACTGGCCGCCTTCAGCAAGGCGATCGCTTGCCGGAGTGCCGCGAGGTCGTTCTTGTCAAGAGCCGCGTTGACAACGACCCGTTCCACGTGCGCGTCATGAGGTCGCTCAGTCCTGGCCATGAACAAGCGCAGCAGCTTCTCCAGCTTTCCAGCCGCAGCGGCCACGCGCTCCCTGCTGACCTTTTCATCCTGCAAGGACTGTTCCATCTCCTTCAGAGCGGTTCTGACACGCGCCGCTCTTCCGGATATACCGTGATTGAGGAACCCTACAAGGTCCATGAAGCCCTTGTGCGGCTCAGGCTCGCCGCTTGGAGCATCCGCCTGATACGGCGTTGCGGAAAGAACGAGCAGTGGACGCTCCAGCATGTAGGCAACCTGAGGCGTTGGCACGCCGGCCATCAGGTCTGAGGAAAACCGCTGGATCTCGTCTACGACGACGATCGCCGGATCAAGCTTCTCCAACGCGCATCTCGCCAAAGCCGCGCGCAGGCCACCGACGATCAGCCGCCTGTGCTTCTCACGGTATGTCCGGTCCGAGAGCGCCTGAACGATGTTCTCGGGGAGGTGCCTCTCGAAATCGTCGTGCAGGGAAGGCGGTATGGCCGTCTTGAAGTGGCCATCGAAAGTGACGTCCTTGGCTCGCCCCTGGAACATCTTCCTCACTGGCGGCTGCGCCATCAGCGCCCGATGCTTGCGCCACAGCAAGCGATACAGCAGCGCCCGCTCATGGGCTGACCCGAAATGGTCACCCCGCAAGTCTTTGATCGGCGTCAGGCCGATCAGCTCGCCTTGCACGACATTACCGTGCACCCGCATTGCCAGCAGGCTCAACGAACCCTGGGCCGCAGGCACGACCGCCCCAGTCGCCAGCTTGCGAAGGTTCTGGCCGACGATATGGCTGCTCGATGCGAGGTAGAGGACGTTTCGCGGCTTCCCGGCTGTCGCGAGCGCGATGACGCCCTGTGCCACCTTTGTCTTACCCAACCCAACCTCGTCTGCAACGAGGAAACGCCGTTGCCCTTCAACAAACATACGCTGATGCGCGTAGTCGATGGTCCGACGTTGGAACTCGAGCAGGTTTGGGTCAAGAAGGGCGCGGCCTGCGGGCGTCACAGCGATGCCTTGATGAGGTTCCACATCCCAGCCAGACTCTCGAATTCAGGGTCGTTCTCGACTCCGGAAAGCAAGCTGTCGATCATCTGGATCTCGTTCTTCGCATCGGGGCCATGAACGCGCAGCAGCACTTTCTCCAGGATGGGAAGGATGGCTTCGTCGCTGGCCTTGGCCTTCGTCGCGTTCGCGGGCGGCGTCTTCGCGGCGGACTTGCGTAACCCGCCTCTCACGCCGAAGTGCCACAGCAGTTCTTCGTACAGCCGCGGCTTGACTGCGCGTGACAAGCTGGCTCGCGCATGCTCGCGGCACCAGTCGATATCGCCCTCCAGTTTCATGGCGAGCACCACCTCCAGAGGTTGGTCTTTGGCGGTGTGGATTGTCAGGACCACAAAGGGGACCAGTTCGGCCCCCGCCTCGACGGCTATGGAGGCGACAAGTTCGCTCCGGTGGACCACCATCGGGCAGTCGTCAATCGCTTGACCGAAAGGGCGCATCGACACTGCTGCTTCAGCAGGCCACGACCCGCGGTCAGGCGGATACTTGGCGACGACCTGCAGCATCCTCGGCGGACCCTTGGTAATCGTCCCGACGCAGGTTGCACCAGCCAGGCAACGTTGCGCTTCCTGCATCCAATCAGGGTCTCGCGGCCCTGCTTCGATCGCCTCCAGGTTTAAGGGATCAAGCAGGTCACGGAATGCGAGCTCGTCGTCCTCCGCCGGCTTCGGGTCGGCCGGCCGTTCCATGAGGGCTGGCACAGAGAATGCCTTGGCCCGGGCAAGACCTGTCACGGCGACTTCGACGTTGCGCGTCCAACCGGCAGTGGTCGCATTGGCACTGGTGACCACAATGCTCGTGCCTTTCTTCTTCGAAGTCGACATGTAGATCTTCGCGTGCAGGCCAACCAGCCGACCACGTGCACCGCCCGTCTCCTGCGCTTGCGGAGCATCTGGCTCGTGCCCCTCACCCGCGAAAGCGTGCGACGGGATCGCTCCATCGGTAAGCTGGAACACCTGGTAGCTTTTAAAGGCCGAAAGCGGAATGTCGACCGGTCGAGTGACAAGCCAACGCTTCGCGGTCGCGGCGCCTGCCTGTCCTGCAAGCTCGTCCAGTAGTCCCGGACTGACGAACGGCGAGATGACCAGCAAGTTGTCGCCCGTGAGCATCGCCTTCACATTGGAAGCGTTGGGGCTGCCGGGTTCGAAGAGCCGGACATCAAGACCATCGATGCCACGCAATGGCTGAAACTTCACCGTCTCAAGCTTCTTTGCGATCCGCTTGCAGTTCTCGACGGCTGGATGGCTGCTGTCGTTGATGTACCTCGCCAAGCCGCCAACGGCCTCCGCCAAGCCCGCGATGGCAACTCCGCCCGCCATCTCATCGAGCACGACGATCGAGTCCCAAGAGTTGTCAGTGGTCAGGTTGCGCGTGGTGACGACAACCCGGCACAGCTGGCGAGATGGGTCGTCACGCGCCGTGAACTCCGCGACAAGCAACTTGGGGTGGAAGGAGCCGCCCCTTACGGAACACGGAACGACAGCGCCGCCAACAAGCTTGAGCAGCTCGCGCGACGACGCCAAGCGGTTTGGAATCGAGATCCGGTCGCCTTGGACAAGCAGGGTCATTCGCTCGCCGAGTTCGAAGACCCTAGCGATGCCGACCGGCGTGGCTACCCCCTTAGCGTCAAGTCCGGCAGCGAAGAGAGGCATGGTGATGAGGGTCTCCGCATCGAGGCTGTAGGCGGTTGCCAAGGCCTGCTCAAGCCGATAGCCGGGCGGCGGCAATAGCGCGCGCCGCAACGTCGACCGCGCATATGGATCGAGTGGGCCTGTGCGGCTAGCCATGCGGGTTCTCCGCGTCGAACATGAAGGCCTTGACGCAGGCCTTCCAACGGAAGTCCCATCGGTTGGCCATCTCCGGCGTTCCGGACCAAGTCGCCAGGTGAGTTGCATGGGCCAGCTTCGGCGCCGGATTTACGCTGTTCTCCCTCTTCCTGACCGAATCGGCCCAGTCCCGGGACGTCAGGTCCCTCTTGCCGTCCACGAGTCGCTGCGCGCAGGCAGCAAGAAACCGTCGCGCGCTTCGGTCGCCCAGAGGCTCCCACGTTTCCTCCTTCGTCCACGGACCCAAGTCGGAAAGCTCCGCGACAACAGCCTTTTGCCAGTCGCCCAGCAGCTTGTCCAGCTTCTCCTGCATCGCGTCCAGCTGCCCGGCCTTCTTCTGCCATGCCGCTTCTGCGGAGTCTGCCTCGAGCTTTCGAGCCCGGCCGACAAGTGCGCAGTTGTAGGCCAATTGCGCGGTCCAGCACACCATGCTGATGGCCTTCGCGCGCTGCAGGTCGTCTTTGGCGCGAGCGTGGCCAGTCATGGCAACGTCCCAGGGATAGGCGGCCTTCGAGACAACTCGGCCGGCCTTCACCTGAGACGCCAGCGCTGCAAGCGCTGGCTCCTCGGCCAGCGCAAGCCATCGATCCAGCAAGTAGTCGACCTCCGCTTTGGTGCAATGAATCTTGGGACTCTTGGAATCCTTTCGCATCCAAAAATCGCCGGCAAGCTTCACGACCTTGGGGTCCCAGCGAACGCGCGCCTCCGATAGCGGGCTGCCATCCTCGTCAGCCCGCCCCGAGAAGCGGAAGGCTTCCCACCCGTTTTCCACTGTCACGTCGCGCCGGTCCCCGCCCACTGACGTGAGGAGCTTCCACTCCCCGATCGCCGTCCAGTACAGACGTACGAAGTCACGCTCGCGCTTTCGCCGCCCAATGACACCCTTCTCGCTGCGGTTCGCAAGGTCGATCGCCGTGTTCAACGCAGCCTGGCTTCCCTCAAGCCCTTCAAGCGTCACGCCCCGCTTGCTCAGCAGGGCCGGCGCCAGGATGACATAACGAAGACGCGTGTACTGAGTGGATGTTCCCGGAAACAGGTTATCCGCCATGCGATCCCGAACGCTGGCACCAATGCGCAGCGGATCGACCCCCTCGCCTTCCGCCTGGTGGCTCAGGAAGTCGCGAATCTGCCGCGATTCTTCCTCATCGAAATCCAGCCATTCCCAACGGCTCGCCGCTGTCGTCATGCGGCGAAGTCCTCTCGTCTCTTGAGCATCTCGTCTCTCCCTTCTTTTCGGCTATTGGGCGACGCGCAAGGCACGGATATCGGCCGAAGCAGCCATAGTGACCGCCGCTAGCTCGGTTTTTCCATGCCCGTCTGGACCGGGCACACCTGAAAGGCGGCTACGCAGCGGGTGTGGCCGGTCGGCTTGAACGGGCGAGCGCACGCTGTCTGCCACTAAGCGGCTGTTCGCTTTCGCGTCGGCCCCGCGAAGGGTAGTTGAAGGGGGCTGTGTCACACGAACGTAACGCCGAAGGTCAGTGTCTCGTCAAAGCGGTCGAGGCTGCTCTTTCTGTGGAGCGTTCTTACACGCCAGAAGTAGAACGACCGTACAGCAGGTACTGCCCCATCGAGTGATGTGCGATAGGCCGTACCTTGGGAAACGAGAGCCGTGCCGCAATTTCCGTCGAACTGCATCGGGCGAAACGGTCCCCAGCCGGCATTCCAGTAGCCAAGATCGGCGACGACCTCACTACCCGATCTGACCTCCAGCATCCCACCACAAGGCGTGACCTCCAACTGGCTGCGCCCAGGCATTGTCGGCAAGAAGAGCCGGCCGGGATAAAGGTCGTGCTGCAGGTAGCCTAGACGGTCGAAGTCGAGCGGCTTGGCCAGCGGCCAGGCCCTGCTCTTCCCATCCGTTATCGCTTGTGGAGCCGGCAGCGCCAGTACGGTAGTCGTGCCTAGTGGCTCTGAAAAATCGCTGGAGATTAGCCGTCCGGTTCTCCACAAGCACTTCAGGTGTTCCGCCAAGCTTTCATCAGCAACGCTGCCATCTGCGGCTTGCGCCCACCGGACGACCGAGACCTCCACGCAGCGGTCCATCGAAACCACAATGGGTGACGAGAAGGCCACCAGCTCGTCACCAGGACGCTCAAGCTGAACCCGCTCAACGAGGCCGCGGACAGCTCCTTCTATTGCGTTGTCATCACCGTCGAAGTCCGTTCGGCCAGGAAACCAAGCTGGACGCCTAGGCCTGAGCAGCGCAAGCGTCGGGTGAACAGGCAAAGCCAACAGAGCCCTGTCCTCCGCCCGATCGGGAGGCATTCCCCAGAACTGCTCAGCAACCGCCAACGCGCGCAGGTAAGCGGAGATCATCCGCAAAGCGGTCCGAGATGAGATTTGACCGATGAACCCATCGCCCAGGGGCTGCGAGAAATACCAAGGGTCGCCCGGAAAAGGAGCATCTGGGTAGGCGCCTTTGTTCACTGACCACTCGAAAGCCATCTGGCGGACGAATGGAAGCCCCGTAGCGGCATCAAGCTCCGTCATGGAGGTGCGGAATATCCGTGGAAGGTCCGAACCTTGCACCCCGGTGAAATCCTGCGGAATCTCGAAGTCCTCAGGCACTTCTTCCAGGGCTTCGTCCGGGGTGCGCGCCCATAAACCGAGGCTCTCCAACAACAGCTCCGAGAGGATGGACGTCTTAGGAATGCTCTCAGCCAGTTTCGGGCTGGCCTCGTAGCCATGCGCCTGCGCGGCTATCCAGAAGACAAACAGCACCTCCACCAATTCGGCCTCGAGCTTTCTTGAGACCAGGAACTCAAGGAGCACAGCCTCCGTCGCCGCTTTCGCCGCCGGCGCGCCCAGCCGACCAGCAAGTTCCTGCATGGTCCACCACCGTGCAGCGGTCGACGGCCAACCAAGCCTGGAGACAAGGATGCGAAGGTCGTCCATCACTTGCCCTCCGTCTTCGAAGCATCGAGTTCTGCAGCCCAGCGCGGTCGTTCCAGCGGAAGTGTGCGGGTGTCCTCAAGCACGCAATTGACCATCGTCTCAGCAAACTTCACGGCGTCGGCAACGCGCTTCTGCCGTGCATAGAAATAGACCATCAGATCCGTCGGCGCTACACGCGGCGGCTCGGGCTCTCCGAACATGGCGTACGTCGTCGCAGCGACGAACTCGTCGCAACGGCTCGGGAAGTGCTTCACGACCAAGTCCAACCGCTTGCGCGTCTTCTCTTGGCTCTCCGTGAAATTCAGCCATGCACCCTTCCGGATCTGCGCCTGGACGAGGTACTTCCACGCAGCCTTCGAGCCGCTCAGCTTGCGCCTTGTCTCAAAGGCCAGGTCAGACAGTTCGAGGATGCCATTGGTCCGCCCCTTGTCTGACTGTAGCGAGCCGTCCAACGCCGCGAGAAGGCGCTTGCCCTGCCCGGCCTTATCCCAGTGCTCGTACCATGCTCGAAGCAGCCTCTTCTTCTCGTTGTAGCTGGTCGACAAGCTTGCCAGCAGGTCGTCGACCTGCTCCGGCGCAAACGTGGTTACGTCGCCCGTATACGGCTTGCTGTCAATATCGCCGCTAGACGAGTCTGCGCGCTGCAGCACGCCAACGTCCCAGCCGGCATGCTCCCTGAGAACACGCAGCCGCTCGGCGGCGCCATCCTGGCCATTGCGTTCAAGCCGCATCAACGCGTCCTGGACCTCTGGGTGAACACCCGTGCGCACAAGCGCGTCAAGCGGCCAGCCGTCCTGGACGCCCTGCTCCACATACGCCCGCAAGCTGTCCTCTGCATGCGACCAATCGCCCGCGTGCGTGTGTTCCTCGTATTTGACGACCAGGGCCGCGGGGCAAAGCTTCGCCAGCAGGCGGTCCGCGGCTGAGAGCACGTGCCTCGTGCCCTTTCCGTCGGTGAAATCCAGCACGTGCCGGATCAGGGGCGAAATTAGGCTGAGCAGCCGTCGAGCGTCATCTGGCGCGACCTCAATCAGGTAGTCAATAGCATCGACCGTGTTGTTCAACGTGGGGTCCTTGCGGTGCCCATAACCAGTCGTCAGCTCCCAGGTCTGCGTGCACAGCTCACGCGCGCCGGCATTCAACCCGTGCCTCAAAGCGATCCCACAGAGTTGCAGCGGCATCTGCAGATGGACGCTGGTCTCGTGGCGGATCTCAGCATCAAGCAGGACGCGTTGGGATTGGATGAAGGCCGCTGCGGCTTCATCGCCCATTCTGGTCAGCAATCCTGCCGCGTACTGGGTGCGGAAGGATGCAGAGTCAAACCACTCGCTAGTACCCGCTGCAACCATGGTCGCCGCCGTGAGGTCCACATCGTCGCAACCGGCGAGCAGGCAGCTTCCTAACCGGATGTCGCAGGCAATGCGATGCAACCCAGCCCGGAAATCCTCCGCGGCCGAGCTCGCATCGTAGCCCTGCCTGAAGCGCATGAACTGGACAGGTTTGAGCAGTTCGAACAGCTCATGAAAGTCAACGAACTCCCCACGCCACCAGCGCTTCGCAACCTGAGCAGCAATCGCTGAGAGAGCATTCAGGAAGTAGCTGATGTTCCTCCTGTCCTCGTAGTTGGGCGCCCGCACGAACTCGAAGTCGGTTTGCCCTTCGGCCTCCATGCATAGGCACAAGTGCACGCCGCTGAAGAACCAATGGTGCACGAGCTCGCTCAGGTCGTCCTTGCGCTCGTAGTAGTCACCCTCAAGCCACTCGATGGGAATGGGCTCGTTCAGCGGCTTCGAGCCCCGTGTGCGAGTCGCCTCCAATGCTGCAACGAACGGGGTTCGCGCCAGCTTGCGGAAGTCATCGCGGTCAAAGATGCTCACCCCGGCCGTTGCAGCCGCACGGACGCAGACGTCGCTGAGAACACTCTTGTCCGGGTCGTCGGGCGGCAGCGAGGAAGTGGCGTCCATCAGGTCTTCCAGGACGCCCTCATCAACAAGCATCCGGGCTCTTGGCATCCATACGACAGGGCCGTTTTCGCGAACTAGCTTGGCAAACGCCTCCGAGGTCGCACCGATGGAACCCAGGCGCGCGAACGCATCGACCAGGAACTTGAAATCGGCAGACCCCGTGTTGGACGAGTACCGGGTCGAGAAGCGGCTGAGGCCTTTGAAACGCCGCAGTGCCTCGGCACCACAAGTCTCGGCCAGTACCGCTTGGCCTCGAGCCTGCAAGGCCAAGCCAAGGGCGGCCACGCGCAGGATGTCCGTGTCGTGTCGCGAAGCCACGGCCTCCCGGACGACCCCATCATCGGCTGTCAGCTTCAGCGTGAACGACACTAACCGAGCCATATCGTCGTCCTGCATCTGGAATTCGCTCCCGCGGACCATCCGCGCCCTGAGATGGTCAAGGCGATAGGCGTCGGAAAACGCGTTCGCATCCAGCGACGCGACCAGAGCCTCCGACAGCAAAGTGTCAAACAGCGACTCTGGGTAGCCCTCTTCCAGACGGAGCATGATCCAGTCGCGAGTCAGCCCGGCGATGAGGTTCGTAGGGTCACCGAGCCTTGCCTGGACCGTCCAGAGCCAGTTGACGCGCAAAGAAGGCGGCGCCGAAGTCTCCAGCCAACTCGCCACCGCTGGCATCAGCTCCTTGATGCGCTCGTCGTAGCCCGGCATTGAGCGCACGAAGACAGCCAGGCTCTCGTGAAAGACCTTCAGGCCAGCAGCCGAAGAGTGCAGCAGGTGCTCCACCTTCGCCACATCGGGCTGTGCCGCTCCGAGCTTCGCCGCGATCTCCGAGAACGCACCCTTCGGCCAGAAGAAGGGGAACGCGCATACCAAGCGCAGCGTGTCCTTGAGACTTGGCGGCAGCTCTTCCCACAGGGACCCGTAGTAAAACTTCACCTCCTTGGTCATGTCCCCCTGCAGCCGCTCAATATTCCACCTGTCCAGGTTGCCTCCGGCGTGTTCAAGTTCAGCGGTGGCATAGATGACGTGCAGCGGGTGGCCGTTGGTCTTGTTGCGAAGCGCGGTCGCCGCCTCCTGCAGCTGGCGCTTCGACTGCCCCTCATCGTCGAATCGGATCGACAGCCTGCCCTCGTCAACAGCCTTGCACACGTACGCCAGCACTGCGCTCTCAGACATAGTCGGCAACTCTCGCCAACTGGTCTTTGGTGCTACCGCCAAGAGGTCCCTGGGCAGCTGCGTGTCGTCGACCGGCTGCGTGCCCACCAACAGGACCATATTGTCCGGACACGGCAAGACCTGGGAGAACAGATCGTCCAGCGGACGCTTGTCGGCGGCATTGATGCGCCAGACATGGTCCAGGCCGTCCAGGACGAGCACGAAGGGCTTGCCCTTCTCCTTGTAGTAGGCCGCGCAAGCTTCGAGGAGTCCTCGCAAGGCACCGCCGGGTGCCTGAACGCCTGGATGGAACTGCTTGACCTGAGCCGCGATGGACTGCTCGACCACGTAGCTGTGCACGCGGTCGCGCCCCCGCTCGGTCGTCGAGAGGAAGTAGTGGTGCCGCACCGTGGGAATGCGCAAATCAGCAAGCTTGTCGCACAGCGCGCTCAAGTACGTGCTCTTCCCGCGTCCAGGCGGACCTGTAAGCACCATGGCCTGTCCGGCACCGGCAGCGGTATCGCGTATGAACTCTCTGTGGAAAGTCTCATCCGGCACCTCATACTCGAGCGGCACGAAGAAGTCCTCTGGCAGGGGTGCCGGCGGCGTCGCCTGCAAGATGGTGCGGACCTGCTCCAGGGAAATCCACCCGTCCGGCGGAGGGAAATTCTTCCGAATCGCCCAATTTAAGGCGACGTTCTTGAGGTTCGCAGCGCCCTCCGCCGTGCCGTGCAAGCGCAGTCGCGCATCGACCTCGTGCTCGAGCGATTCGAAGCCCTTGTCGCTGTGAAAAATCTGCAGCTGACTGAAGAAGGCTTCGCACTTCTTCTCGTCGCCCAGCTCCGCGATCACTGCAGAACGACGCGGCTCTGGAACCTTGGCGAAGTCGATCTTCCCGCAGGACAGGCATGACTCAATGTCTGCGTCTGGTCGTCGATTCGTCTTCAGCGAGGGCACGCCAATCCGAGCCGGGTCCAACGCGGCGAAGGCGTCAAACCACTTCCGCAGCATCGACCTCGAGCGTGTGGTCGTACCGGCCTTCTCAAGCATCCATTCCCAGCTCAGCGCATGCAAGGCTGGGTTCGGCGTGTACTTGACCTGCTCGATGTCAACGAGGCCGTCGGAGCGCTCGGCGACGATATCGTCTAGCCCTTTCGGGGCAACGGCATCGTCATCGCACTCAAACTTCATCCTGATGTAGCGCGTCGGCGCGTCTAGCCAATCGCACAGAAGCCTAAGCCCCTGCCGATTTTGATATACATAGCCCGCAGCGGTTATCGCGGTGTTCTTGATCTCTTCTGACATGAAACGACGTGGTCGTCAAACGCCACGCTGTGCAGCCGTGGCGCTCAACGTCCTAGCCACAGCTCCCAACGATCTGAAATGGCTCGGCCAGAGCCACCATTTAGGTTGACTTTCCAAGCTAGATAGTGGTGCGCCAGCAAATCGACATGGCCATCTTGCTGTTACCGTCCAGGCAAACAACCTCACACATTACCTCATAGGCCTCTATGAACGCCGACGACCTGCTGCACCTGACGCGCAAGCCTGAAGATCCAGCCAATTCCGAGACGACCACGCAGGCGCCTGATCTGATCAGCTTGCTCCAAGGGCAAGCGCAGGATGGGCGGGTAGTCCTATACGCGACTGCCACACACGGAATGACCTCCATCATCGTGCACTCAGTACTAGTCAAAACGGCGAAGCTTTCAGGAGACCTCACTCACATCGTCGACTGGGAGGGAAATCCCTACGATCATCCCGGATGCGGGTTGGTCTTGTATAGCAGCAAGGGGCCATGGGTGGAGATGAGCGACCCTTGGCTGGAGCGGCAGCCTGCCCCCCTTATTGGCGCAACACAGTTGGTGTTCGGGCGGTCGTTCGACGGCAGGCTCGGAGAGCGGTCATATTTCGAACTCTCACACGAGTTGACCCTGCGGCACGGCTTGCATTGGCTTGAGGAGAAGAGCGGCTGGTGCCGATATGACGAGGCGGGCGAGGTCGTAGTACTGGCAGGTGTCGAACGAGCTGGAACTGACGACTACGGCGCATCGGCAGCCTTGGTCTGGTTCGACTACGACTTGCTCCAGCGTCACATGTCGGCCAGCGGAATGACCTTAGTTCAGATGTTTGACGCCATCCCGATACCGCCGAGCCTGACCGTGTCCGCGCTCGCCGAGGGTGAAGAGGTGATCGACTCGGCGACCGGCTTCACCTTCCGCTGGGGGATGAGCGGCGCCGGAAGCTATGCCAAGGGTCTCTGTTTCATCGGGCCAATCCAGACGGCCCAGGAGCGTGGACAGTCAGAGGCTTCAGCGGAGGATGCGCCTAAAGAGTATGAGACTTTCACCATCCTCGACTGGAAGAACCATCGAGTGGTCGAGTGCAGCGCTTCTCCAGACGCTCAGGCCTCGTACTTCGAAAAGGACTCACCGCTGCCGTTCGAGACCTCGCCGGTGTTCTTCCGCCCGGACGTCCTCGACCGTTACAAGGCGGATCCCGACAAGTATCAGTTGCACCACCGCTCCATCACGTGCCGAAACGCGTGGTCGCTGCAGACGTACGACTTCAACTCCACCGGCCAGGTGCACACCTACATTCGCTATCTGGGCTACCTTCCGGTCGGCGAGCAGCGCTACTGGAAGTCGTTCAACGAGCCTCCGAGAGGAACGATCTCCGAGCGATCTTTCAAGACGGATTTTGAGGGAAGTTGGGATGTCGAGCCAGACAATCTAGATGCACTGAAGAACATCCTCAGTAAGCTTGCGCGCGCAGGCGCGCCCTGGTACCAGCTCAAGCAGCCATCTCTCATTGAACGGCTGCACTACCCTCTGACCGCTTCGACGAAGATCTGGGACGACACGCTGATCGACATGAACAAGGCCGTCAATGAGGGCTTGGTCAAGGACGAGCTGAGGCGGATTGCTATTGCTGGAGGCAGCAAAGGCGAGCCCACCATGGGTTCAATCAAGTGGCTTCGCGAAGCGCTAATAGGCAAGGGCACGGATATTGACCACGCGGACGACCTTGTGAAGCCGTTCGGGGAGCTCCAGTTCCTGCGCACGCGCTTTTCCGCTCACGCTGGCGGTACGGGAGCCGCGCACGAGCGGCGAAAACTGCTCAAGGAACATGGCACGCCTAGAAAGCACATCGACTCTCTGGCCGGCAGGCTCGTTGCTGCGCTGAAGGATTCGCTTGCAATTCTGAATTCCTAAGGCGGCCCGAGTGCAGCCCGCAGGCAAGCAACCAGTCGCGCAGGCTGTAGTCGAAGGTCAGGTATTGATGTGAGCCGTCGCTCGGTTTGACCTTTGCGAATGGCCGAAATCAGTCTGAAGCAAATTCCATTTGCTCGCCGTCGAATTCGGCGAGCATGCCTAGGTGACGGTAGTGGATTCAAGGCTTCTTTATCAGGTCGAACCGGTAGCTAAGGATCCCTCGGGTGAGCGGCCGTCAGCCTCAGTCGCTTTCCGGAAAAGCTTCCTGGTTGAGGCCGCGGGTCAGCAAGCGCATACGGGCCCAGGCCGTGGCGACGTCCTGGTCGGCGCAGGCATCCAGCTGCACCCGACACCCCGCCTCCTGCGCCGCATAGAGGTCATGACGCTTTCGAGCGATCACCAGGGCTTCCAGCAGCTCCCAGGGCGGTAGGCAAAGCGCCTCACGACGCGGCAGCCCAGCGGCCATCAAAAGCCCCTGCGGATCGAAGTCGAAGAGTCCGAGAACGGGTCGCGTGTCGCCGGCCACCAAGCGGCTGGCCGGACCTATCCGGAACCAATCGGGCGCGCCGCGGAAAAGGACGAGCGCCCTTCGCCGTCTCCCGCCTTCAAGAAGGTAGGGCTGCAGCCACGCATAGCGATGAACCCGCTGCATTGGCTCTAGGTTCTCGCACACCACCAGCACCTCGTAGGGTAACGCCAGTGCGTCGCGCCACTTCATGGCGAGGAAACTGCCTTCGGGGGTGGCAATGCCCGGCATCCCGATCGCAACTACCGCGACCAGGCCTTCAGTCACCGGCGCTGCAAAGGCTTTCTCGGAGCCGGCATCGTTAGCGTCGGAGCGTTGCCGCCCGACTGCTGGCGCCTCGACCGAGTACCCGGCGTTGCGCAACTTCGTCTCGGCCTTGATGAAATCCGCTTCCTCGTAGAGGACCGCGCGCCCGCGAACCCGCCCTAGATCCTGCGTGTCCGCCATTTCCTTGGCAATCGCAGAGCTCAGCTTAGGCGACCGGTTGGCCACCAGGTTTCGCATGAAGGAGTAGTGGGCGGGCGTCATGGAGCAGGGATTGCCTCGACAGGAGCCACCGGCGGCGACTGGCGCTGGGCTTTCCCGACCTGGCGCCCGAGCGTGCGTTTGAAGAGCGCGATGGCGTCCGGCGTGGGCGCCACCAACGCGTCGCTGAAGGTGTGGCGGAACCGCTCACCTGGTGCAGCAGGATCGGCAACCAGCACCACCCGGAACTTGTACGGACGCAATGCAGACGCTGCGAAAGCGAGCCAGAGCGCCGGCGCCATCGAGCGCGCCGCCGCGTCGCCGGCGCGCCACTCCATCACCGACAAGGACTTGGCCCCTTCGGTCTTGGCGTGTGCGATCGCGGCAGCCGCCAGGCACGCGAGAGATCGCATTGCGGACGTCTCGGGGGCGCTGCGCGCTAGCTTGGGGTCCGCGCGCTTGATGCGCGGTGCCTTCTCCACCGGCGGCGCTGCCACCAGCACCTTCGGGAGCGAATGCACCTCGTCGCGCATAAGCTCCTTCATGCTGCGATCGTCGTCCTGCGGATCCATGTGGATGCGCAGCGGCGGGACGGGTGCGCCGACGAAGGGCCTGGACAGCAGAAAGGCCGGTAGATCCTCGGACATGCCAGGCTCTTCAATCCCTCGCCAGGCGGGGTGTTGAGTTCCATGCAATCCTGACCCGGCGGGGCTGCGGCGGAAAACTTGGACTACCTGGAGGGGTAGTTCATGTTTTCATACGAGGATCGGCTTCGA
>LNAP01003563.1_pt2 | contig 14864 bp, 10 predicted proteins | sample 602601 | NCBI WGS metagenome assembly LNAP01 (sample SAMN02440304, study PRJNA202911) | soil metagenome | biome: Subtropical and temperate rainforests or woodlands; isolation source: soil samples (1 kg each in a 20% v/v slurry with milli Q water) were... ...
CTATCAGAAGAACTTCGCCAACGTGGTCAAGAGCAGCGAAGAGGCCAGCAGCCTGGTTCGCGTGAACACGGCTGCTGATGATCCGGTTGGCGCTTCGCGTCTGTTGCAGTTGGGTCAGCAGGCTTCGATGCTGAACCAGTACACGACCAACACCAATACCCTCAAGGCGACCCTGGGTACCACCGAGGCGGTGATGACCAGCATCAACAACGTTTTGCAACGCGCCAAGGAACTGGCCGTGAGCGCCGGCAACGCCGGTTACACCGACGCCGATCGCCAGGCCACGGCTTCGGAGTTGGGTCAGATTGAAGAGCAACTGCTGAGTCTGATGAATACCAAGGATGAGAACGGCAAGTACATCTTCGCCGGCTCGAAGGGCGATACCGCACCGTTCTCGCGCAACAACGACGGCACTTACAGCTATAACGGCGACCAGGTAACACTAGATCTGGCAATCGGCGACACCATGTCGATGGCGACCAACAGCACCGGTTGGGATGCATTCCAGCAGGCGATCAATACGAGCCGCAGCCAGGTCACCATGACTCCACCGACCGTGGATGATGGTCGTGTGACCCTGACCAATGGTCAGGTGTCGTCGAACGTCAGCTACAACAACAAATTCCGTAGCGGCGAGCCATACACCGTGGAGTTTGAGAGCGGATCCCAGTTGAAAATTACCGACTCGGCCGGCAACGATGTGACCGCCGAAGCCACTCAGGGCGGCGCGTTCGACCCGAGCAGCAATAAAGCTCAGGCCATTTCTTTCCGTGGTGTCGACCTGACCCTGAACATCAATCTCGCAGCCGGTGAAGACGCTGACGCAATACTGACAGGTCGCGAGTTCACGCTGGCCGCCAAACCGGACACGTTCAACGTTTCGCGCAGCCCGGGCAACCCGACAGCAACTCAGGTGACCGGCACGAGCATTACCGATCCGGCCGCTTATCACGCCAGTTTCCCGAGTGGTTCGGCGGTTCTGAAGTTCACCAGCGACACCGCTTTCGACTTGTACGCCGCACCGATCACCGCCGACAGCAAGCCGGTCTCCAGCGGCACCCTGGTTGGCAATGTCGCTACCGCGTCAGGTGTGAAATTCACGCTGAACAACACCGCGGCTGACCCCTTGGCTGCAGGCGATCAGTTCAGCGTGGCGGTCAATTCCCACGAAACCCAGAACATTTTGGATACCGTGAGTCAGTTGAAAACCGCGCTGAACACACCCACCAATGGTGACCCGATTGCCACCCAGAAGCTGCAAGCCTCTCTGGCCTCGGGTTTAGCCAATCTGGCGAGTGGCACCGATCAACTATCCAGCGCTCTGAGTTCGGTAGGCGGACGCGGTAGCGCGCTGGACACACAGATTGATACCAATCAGAGCCTGGTGCTGGCCAATGCCCAGACCCAATCGTCGATCCGCGATTCCGATCCGGCCGAAGTGATGACCCGTCTGACCCTGCAACAAACCATGTTGCAGGCCTCGCAACTGGCCTTCAGCAAGATTGCTCAGTTGGGCTTGTTCAACAAGATCTGAGTCTGTGCCAGTCGAGCTGCCAGCCGTCATTTCCTAAGCGGTTCCGGAGTCTCTGCCTGAAAAGGTAGAGGCTCGCCGCTCGAGAGTTTCCTGCCGTGAATCAACAGCCCCTCGTCAGTATCGTCATCCCGGCTTTCAACCCGCGCTTCTTCAGTCAGGCGCTGGAGAGTGCGCTCGCTCAAACTTACCAACTGATCGAAATCATCGTTTGTGACGACTCCATGGGCGATGAAATTCGCGACATTGTCGAGTCATTTGCCGAGCCGGCTCATCCGGTTCGCTACCTGCGTAATCCGCAACGTCTGGGGTTACAGAAAAACCTATTACGTTGCGTTGAAGAGGCTCAGGGCGAATTCATCAAAGTGCTCTGCGACGACGACCGTCTGTTTTCTCCCAGCATTGCATTGCAGGCTCAGGTGCTGATCGATCATGCTGATGTCAATCTGGTGTTCGCGCTGCGCGTGTTCAGCGATGCAGGTAATTTCATCCTGCCGCCACGGCTCGACAACTGTTGGTTCTCGCCAAATGACGCCTTGCTCAAGGGCGATGACATGCTGGCGATCTTTGAAGGCACGCCGAAGAACTTCGTCGGTAATTTCAGCTCCACCCTGATGCGTCGCGCCGATGTGTTGGAGTTGTTGCCGACGCTGATCCAGGAAGGCGCCGGTTTCATCGCCATGCTCGATTTCGCCCTGTTCGTGTGTCTGATGCGTCGCAGCAATCTGGTGTCGCTCAACACCGTGCTGAGCACCGAGCGGCTGTACCCGGAACGCCTGAGCAAAACCCCGGAAATGCTCAAGGCTGCTGCGGTGGAGTGGAGCTGGCTGGCACAGATGCTCGCGGTACGTAGCGGCGAATCGGCACCGGCGTCGGGCTGGGTCCGTTACATCGACCTGGCCAATGTCACGGATCAACCCCACGCCTGGCAAGAACTGTGCGTGACGCGCATTCTCGGTAACCGCAACACCCTGGTCAGTGGCCGAGTGGGTAAAGAGAGTGAGAGTTACGAAGATTTTTATCGTGAATGGCTGGCGATCCGGCGGTTCTCGCAGGTCGAGCAACGCCTGATGCCACAGCGCATCGACAGCTGGTCGTCGCGTCCGCAAATCGTACCGATCGTGATCGACAGCGGCGCTGATGCGGCGGCGTTGGGAATGACGTTGCAGAGCCTGCGAGCCCAGCTCTATACGCCGCAGGCGGTGGTGGTGCTGTCTGATGCTCATTGCGAAGCCGATGAGCGCCTTCTGCAGTTGCCGTTCCAGGCAGACTGGTCGCAACAGCTCAATGCCGTGGTGCCACAACTGGAGGGTGCTCACTGGTTTTACTTGTTGCGGGCAGGCGACATCTTGCGCGAGTCGGCGTTGTTGATTCTGGCCGAGCGTGTTGCCGGATCGCCGGGCATTCTGTGTGCCTATAGCGATGAAGGTGCATTGACCGATGGTGAGTCGATCGACCCGGTGTTCAAGCCGGATTTCAACCTTGATTTGATGCGCGCCTATCCCTACATCGGCCGAACCCTGGCGTTTGAGCGCCAGTGTTTTATGGCATCGGGCGGATTTGATCCTGTGCACGGCGAGTTGGCTCCCCATGACCTGATGTGGCGTTTAGTGGAAGAGGCCGGGCCACAGGCCATCGAGCACATCGCCGAGATTCAGGTAGAGTCGAGCCTGGCCTTTGCCGACTGGCTGTCGCTGCCCGAGGTGATCGAGTGCAACGCCGGTATGGTCGGGGCGCATCTGGACCGTATCGGCGCGCCGCACCGGATACGTCACGAAGCGCTGCCGCTGATCAATCGCATAGACTACCTGCACGCCGCGCGGCCGTTGGTATCGATCATCATCCAGACTGGCGATTCGCTGTACGCGTTGCAGCGCTGCATCGAAGGTTTGATCGAACGCACCGCTTACACCCAGTACGAAATTCTGATCGTCGATAGCGGCAGTGACGACTCGGCGATGCTCGACTGGCTGGCGGCAATGGCACAACTGGATGCCGCCATGTTGCGAGTGCTGCGTTACGCGGGTGATGCCAACGACGCGACGATCCGCAACTTCGCCGCGAGCCTGGCGCGTGGCGAGTACTTGCTGCTGCTCAGTCCTAAGGCGTTGATCTGCGACAGCGACTGGCTGGACGAATTGCTCAACCATGCTCAGCGTCCCGAAGTGGGCGTGGTGGGTGCCAGGCTGCTGAGCCCTGAGGGCGCCATTGTCAGTGCCGGATTGATCCTGGGGCTGGCCGGGCCGGTCGGTTCGCCGTTTGTTGGCGAGGCCGCCATTGGCCGTGGTTACATGCAGCGTTTACAGGTCACCCAAAACTGGAGTGCCGTGAGCAGTCAGTGCCTGATGGTGCGGAAACAAGTCTTTGAAGAACTCGGCCAACTGGATGAGGTAACGTTCAGCCTCGGCTTGAGCGATGTCGATTTGTGTTTGCGGGCGAGCAAGGACGGCTATCTGGTGGTCTGGACGCCGTATGCCAGCGTGGTCTTGGTGCCTGAGGCGAGTGCGTCACTGTCGTCTTCGCCGGTTGCGCTGCATGAGCGTGAGGAAGAGGCGTTCTACCGTAAATGGTTACCGCAGATTGCCAAAGATCCGGCTTACAGCCCCGCGCTGAGTCTTGGGTTTTCCAGTTTCAGCCTGGAGCCGTCGTTGCGCGACAACTGGAACCCTTTTTGCACCCGTGCCTTGCCGCTGATTCTTGGTCTGCCGGTCAACCGCTCGGCGGTCGGGCACTATCGCGTCACCGGACCATTGAAGGAACTCGAGGCGGCGGGACGAGTGATTGCCCGGATCGCCTATGAGTCGCCATCGACCGTGGAGATTGAGCGGTTATCCCCGAACACCATCATTCTGCAATGCCGCTATAGTGAAGGGGCTGTCAGTGACATTTTGCGCATGAAGAAGTACTCCGGTGCGCTGCGGATTTTCGAACTGGACGACTACATCGTTAGCGCGCCGAAGAAAAACACCCACGCCCGCAATAAGCCAGTCAACACTGAGCAGATGCTGCGTGAAGGTATCGCTCTGTGTGATCGTGTGGTGGTGACTACCCAGCCGCTGGCCGATGCGTTGTCAAGCATGCACAGCGAGATTCGCGTAGTACCGAACATGCTATCGCCGGACCCATGGGCGACGCTGACCAGCCGCCGCCGAACCTCCAGCAAGCCGCGCGTTGGCTGGGGTGGTGGCACCAGCCACAGCGGGGATCTGGAGATCATTGCCGACGTCGTGCGAGAGCTGGCGAACGAAGTCGAGTGGGTGTTCTTCGGCATGTGTCCTGAAGGGTTGCGGCCGTATGTCCACGAATTTCACTCCGCCATCAGTTTGCAGAGCTATCCGTTCAAACTGGCGAGCCTGAACCTTGATCTGGCGCTGGCGCCGTTGGAATTCCATATTTTCAATGACTGCAAAAGCAATCTGCGGTTGCTGGAATACGGCGCCTGCGGTTACCCGGTGATTTGCACCGACACCGAGGCCTATCGCGGTCATCTGCCGTGTACCAAGGTCTACAGCAACAGCACGGACGAATGGCTGCAAGCGATCCGCATGCACCTGGCCGACCCGGACGCCAGCTACCGCATGGGCGATGAATTGCGCGAAGCGGTTCATCGGGACTTCATGCTGCGTGGCGACAACCTTCAGCATTGGCTGTGGGGCTGGTTGCCGGACTGATTGCTCGCTCGCAATCAACCTTGAAAAAACGTCCGAACGCAGCTCGTGTTTGGACGTTTTTTTTGTCCTGCGCAATTGGCTCACTTCCTGCAGGTCACCCACATATCGCCATAAAACCTTCACCCCAAGGGCGTGAACGGTCATTGGCTGCAGGCAAATGATGTGCATCTGACGGTTCACCTACCCCAGCGGGGGCGGGCCGCACGAAGAGCAAGAGGGCAGCGATGAAGGCAGTAATTCTGGCAGGTGGTCTCGGCACGCGGATCAGCGAAGAGTCGCACCTCAAGCCCAAGCCGATGATCGAGATCGGCGGCAAGCCAATTCTTTGGCACATCATGAAACAGTACTCGGCCCACGGGATTCATGACTTCGTGATCTGCCTTGGCTACAAGGGCTACGCGATCAAGGATTTCTTCGCTAACTATTTCCTGCACACCTCCGACGTCACTTTCGACATGCGTGAAAACCGCATGGATGTTCACCAGAATTACAGCGAACCCTGGCGTGTCACCCTGATCGACACCGGTGAGGAGACGTTGACCGGCGGGCGTTTACGGCGTGCCGCGCGTTATCTGGAAAACGAAGAAGCCTTTTGTTTCACCTATGGCGACGGTGTGTCGGATCTGAACATCGGTGCGCTGGTGGATTTCCACCGGTCTCACGGCAAGCTGGCAACGGTGACAGCCGTGCAACCACCAGGCCGTTATGGCGCCCTGGAGCGCAATGGCGACACGGTGTTGGGCTTCACCGAAAAACCTCGCGGCGATGGCGGCTGGATCAATGGCGGCTTCTTCGTGCTGTCACCCAAAGTGCTGCCGTACATCGCAGATGATCAAACTTCCTGGGAAGCCGAACCGCTGACGACTCTGGCGGGCGAAGAACAATTGCATGCCTTCCAGCACGACGGCTTCTGGCATCCAATGGACACCCTGCGCGACAAGAATCATCTGGAAGCGTTGTGGCAGAGCGGGGAGGCCCCATGGAAGCAGTGGGACTGAGCGCGGAGTTCTGGCGGGGCAAGCGAGTCCTGATCACCGGTCACACCGGTTTCAAAGGCAGTTGGCTGACATTGTGGTTGCAAAGCCTCGGTGCCCGAGTCAGTGGATTTTCCCTTGATCCTTCCACCGACCCGAGCCTGTTCGAACTGGCACGAGTGGCCGAAGGCATCAACGATCAACGCGGCGACTTGCGTGACCTGGGCGCCTTGCTTGAAGTTATCGCCGAAACCGAACCTGAAATCGTCCTGCACTTGGCGGCCCAGCCGCTGGTGCGTGAAAGTTATCGTGACCCGTTGGGCACCTATTCCAGCAATGTCATGGGCACCCTCAACCTGCTCGAAGCGATCCGCCAGGTCGGTGGCGTCCGTGCCTGTGTGCTGGTGACCACCGATAAGGTTTACGCCAATCAGGAATGGCTGTGGCCGTACCGTGAAAACGAACCGTTGGGCGGGTATGACCCCTATAGCAGCAGCAAAGCTTGCTGTGAGCTTCTGGCACAGTCCTATGCCGCCTCATTCTTCGCCGCCGAACGTTATGACGAGCATGGCTTGGCCCTGGCAACTGCCCGCGCCGGCAATGTACTGGGCGGTGGTGACTTCGCCCCGGAGCGGCTGATCCCGGATGTACTCAAGGCCTGGTCCGCAAATGCCCCGGTCACCTTGCGCAACCCGCAAGCGGTACGTCCCTGGCAACACGCGTTGGAGCCTCTGGCCGGTTACTTAATGTTGGCTGAGCGATTGTACGATCAGGGCCCGGCGTATGCGGGGGCCTGGAACTTCGGCCCGGGTGATGCCGACATGTGTACGGTCGGAGAAGTGGTGAAGCGGCTGGCCAGCCGCTGGCCGCAGGCGCCCGGGTTGCGTATCGAGGCCAGCGACATGCATGAGGCCGGCCTGTTACGGCTGGACAGCAGTCGTGCGCAGCAATTGCTCGGATGGCGCCCTTGCTGGTCGCTGCAGCAATGTCTTGAACATACGCTGGACTGGCATCTGGCCTGGAAGAATGGCGAGGACATGCGTGCGGTTACCCAGAATCAATTGAATCTTTACAAGGACCGGTCATGACCGAGCTCACACTCCAGGCGCTGAAACTGGAAGGTTTGTTTCTGATCAAGCAGAAAGTGTTCTGTGATGATCGCGGCCGGTTTGCCCGATTGTTTTGTCAGACCAGTTTGACGTCACAAGGCCGACCGTTCGCGATTCGTCAGATCAACCATTCGCGTACCGCGGAGCAGGGTAGTGTTCGGGGTTTGCACTATCAAAAAGCCGGGTTCGCAGAGTCGAAACTGATTACCTGCGTACGCGGCGCGGTTTGGGATGTGGTGGTAGACCTGCGTCCGCAGTCGCCCACGTATTTGCACTGGCACGCCGAAGAGCTACGTGCCGATGATGGGCGCAGCCTGTTGATCCCGGCGGGTTTCGCCCATGGTTTCCAATCCCTGACCGACGACTCGGAAGTGCTCTATCTGACGGATGCGGATTACGCTCCTACCCATGAAGCCGGCCTGTCGGTCAACGATCCCGCGCTGGCTATCCCTTGGCCGTTGCCCGTCAAGAACTTGTCGGTCAAGGACGCCTGCCATCCCCTGCTGGATGAAACTTTCCGCGGTGTCGAGCTGTGACGGCCCGCGCCATGAAAGTGTTGGTCACCGGGGCTAGTGGCTTCGTGGGGCGGCATCTGGTCAGTGCCTTACTCGCCAAAGGTTTCAAGGTGCGCGCGGTTGCACGCAATATCGAAGCCGCTCGTGCATTGCCATGGTTCAACGATGTGGAGTTCGTCGCGGCGGATATCCAGGACCCGAATCTGGATGTGCCGGCCTTGACCGAGGGGATCGACTTCATTGCACACCTGGCCTGGACCGGCTTACCGAACTATCAGGCGCTGTTCCATTTCGAGCGCAACTTGCCGCTGGATTACGCGTTTCTGAAACGAGTGGTCGAGGCCGGCGTCAACCAGGTGCTGGTCACCGGAACCTGTTTCGAGTACGGGCTGCAAAGTGGCCCTCTGAGTGAGGCGGTAGCGGCACAACCCAATACCCCCTATGGCTTGGCTAAACATACCTTGCGGTTGTTTCTTGAAGCCTTGCAGCGAGAGCGTCCGTTCACCTTGCAATGGGCTCGACTGTTTTATCTGCACGGCGAGGGGCAGAACCCCAACAGTCTGTTGGCCAGTCTCGACCGGGCCATCGACGCCGGTGATCCGCAGTTCAACATGTCGGCGGGCGACCAGTTGCGTGACTACCTGGAAATCAGCCAAGCCGCCAGCCTGCTGGCGTCGCTCATCGCCCGTCGCGATGTTGAAGGCGTCATCAATTGCTGTAGCGGGCAACCGGTTTCAGTCAGGGCGCTGGTTGAGCAGCATGTTCGTCAGCGTCAATCGTCCATCGCCCTGAATCTGGGGCACTACGGTTACTCCGCCCATGAACCCATGGCGTTCTGGGGTGTGGCCCAGCGGATTTCGCAACTGGCAGGAGAAGAACATGCAGCGTGAGCTATATCGAGTGGCCGGGCTGCCGGTACTCCAGAACCGCACGTTTGCCAGCGCCGAGCAGGCCCGGGCTTCGAGCAGAGCCGATATCGTGCTGGTGCAGGACAGCCAGAGCGGGTTGATCTTCAACCAGGCGTTCGACGCCAACGAACTCAGCTACGACGCCGACTATCAAAACGAACAAGCCCATTCGGTTCAGTTCCAGCAGCACTTGAATGATGTCGAGGCCATCCTTGCTCATCATTTCAAAGGCCAAAGTCTGATTGAAGTCGGCTGCGGTAAAGGTTATTTCCTGGAGATGCTGCGCGGGCTGGGCTATGCCATCACCGGTATCGACCCCTCCTATGAAGGTGACAACGCCGAAGTCATCAAGGCGCCCTTCACCCAGGAACTGGGACTGGCCGCCGATGCGATCGTCTTGCGCCACGTTCTGGAACACATCAGCGATCCGGTGAGCTTCCTAGCCGAAATTGCCAGCGCCAACCAGGGTGGGCAGATTTACATCGAGGTGCCGTGTTTCGACTGGATCGTCGAGCACAACGCCTGGTTCGACGTGTTCTACGAGCATGTGAACTACTTCCGCCTGGCGGACTTGCGCGGTCTGTTCGGGACGGTGCATGAGGCGGGCCACCTGTTTGGCGGTCAGTACCTGTACATCGTCGCGGACCTGTCGACCTTGCGCCGAGCGCCGGTCGAGGCGCCGCGACTGCTCACGCTCGCGGACAACTTCACCGCCAGCATCGGGCGAGCGGTGCAGATCATTCAGGCCAGCGGCAGTCAGGGCGCAGGCATCTGGGGAGCCTCGTCCAAGGGCGTGATTTATTCGCTGTTCCTGCAGCGCGCCGGTGTGACCGTCGAGCATGTGGTGGACATCAACCCCTCCAAGCAGGGCCGTTATCTGCCGCTGAGCGGGGTGCGCGTTTCATCGCCGCAAGAGGTCCTGGACGGTCTGCCGGAAGGCGCGAATCTGTTTGTGATGAACTCCAACTACCTCGAAGAAATCAAGCGGATGACCGGTGGACGCTACGTCTATCACGCCGTCGACAGCGCTTCGTTCCAGTGACTATTGAGAATTCCAACATGACTGACAACACCATTCATAAAGCCTTCGAAGCCGAATGCCAGGCGGAAATCGCCCGTCAGGGCGACGACCAGGCGCTGACCGCTCTGGCCCAGGATTTCTTTAACAAATCGGCTAAACACAAATACAGCTACCACTTCTCGTGGATGGGCCGTCCGATCATCCAGTTGCCGCAAGACATGATGGCGATGCAAGAGATCATCTGGCAGGTCAAACCGGATCTGGTCATCGAATGTGGCATTGCCCACGGCGGTTCGATCATTTACTACGCATCGTTACTGGAGCTGCAGGGTCACGGCGAAGTGCTGGGCATCGACCTCGACATCCGTGCGCACAACCGCGAAGCCATCGAAACCCACCCGATGAGCAAACGCATTTCCATGATCGAAGGTTCGAGCACGGACCCGCTAATCGCTGCTCGTGTACGCGCGTTGGCCGAAGGCAAAAAAGTCATTCTGGTGCTCGATTCCAACCACACCCATGACCACGTGCTTGAAGAGCTTCGTCTTTATGCGCCACTGGTGTCAGTAGACAGCTACTGCGTGGTCATGGACACCGTGGTTGAAGACATGCCGGCCGATTTCTTCCCGGATCGCCCATGGGGCCCGGGTGACAACCCGAAGACCGCCGTGTGGAAGTACCTGGAAGAAAACAAGGACTTTGAAATCGACCAGCAGCTGCAAAACAAGCTGCTGATCACCGTGGCGCCTGACGGTTACCTGCGTCGCGTTCGTTAATCAACATTTGGATCGGGTTATTAGCCGTTGGCCAGTTGCGGGGATAGAGATATGCAGGTTCAAAACAGTACTCATGACAACGTTGCGCCGCTGAACGAGAGGTTCACGGTAGTGGTGATCACCCACAACCGAAGCGCGTTCCTGCGGCGCACCTTGCAGTACTACAGCAACTATCCCTGCACGTTGCTGGTTCTGGACTCGTCCGGTGCAGGCGATGAACACATCGCCCGGGACTTCCCGTCGGTCGACTATCGCCATTTGCCTCAGTACACGTATCAGGGACTTCAGGAAAAACTCAGCTATGGCGTCACCCAGGTCGCCACGCCTTACATGGTGTTTGCAGCCGATGATGATTTCCTGCTGCACGGCGCGCTGACCGAATCACTGGAGTTTCTCGAAGCCAATCCTGATTATGGCATGTGCCATGGCTACGGGATGATGTACCTGACCCGCGCCACCGAGGTTAACTATTACCGGCGTGACCGCAGGGTGCAAGAGGATTACAACTCGCAGCAGCCTGAAATTCGGCTCATTGAGTTCATGGAGCAGTTCCTGCCGCCGTTTTATGCGGTGACCCGTACCGACCTGCTGCAGCAGTGGTACAGCCAGCTGCCTTTGGGCACCAGTTTCGAGTGGCAGGAAATCGGCCATGCGTTCTATCTGCTGGCCTGTGCCAAGGCGCGGATTCTGCCGATTCCCTACGCCGTACGGGAGGCCAACTACGGCGCCTCGGACCACAACACCAACGTGTTGACCGTACTCACGTACAAGGACGCGAAAACCGTCGCCGAGCGCGAGCAGTTTGCCGAGTTCCTGGCTTCGATTCCTACCCAGTTCAGCGGCAAGGAACCGGCCGAAGTCAAACAGTTAGCACTGGACAGTTTTGCCGCCATGGCCGAGTGCTTGCTCGCAGGTCGCTCGCTCAAAGGCACCATGATCTTTCGCTCGGCCTGGATCGAGGCCGGGCAAGCCCCGGTTCGCTCGTTCAGCCCCGAGCAGTTCGTTGAAATGCCGTTCTATAACAAAACGATGTTCGACCTGCTGACCGAATTCGAATTTCTGTTGCACGCCATGCCGGCCGGCCGCCTGCAATTGCAGGAACTCGAAGGCATCCTGCTCAAGCAACACGAACTGATGCGCATCCATCCCAACGACAACGAGCGCACCCTTCGTGCCCGTCTTTGGGAGGCGTTGAGTCTTGGCGTGTTCAACCGTTCGGTGGTCAAACGCCTGGCAGAGTCGCTCAAGGGTACAGAGGAAGCAGGCGAGGGACTGAAGTTGCAGGCGTGGGCCGAGCGCCTCGATTCGGTATCGGGACAGGGCGACGGCACGTTGCTGCAGAGCATGCCGTCCGGGCGTTTGCTTGACTGGCTCGATGCTCGCAATCCTGATGCCGCCCAGCTGTCAGATATCACCGGGTATCTGGGCAAGCACAACGGCGGCCCACGGTTCGCCATTTTGCTGCTGGACCTGGACGCCGACATGTTCAAGTTGCAGGCCACGTTCGATAGCCTGGTCAATGGGCATTGCAAGGCGTTCAACCTGGTAGTGTTCACCACTGGTGATCTACCCGCGACCACCACCGTGCGCGACACTGTGCACTTCGTCAAAGTCAGCACAACCAATTACGTAGACCGGATCAATCAGATTGTCGTGCAATCCACAGCCGACTGGCTGCTGCTGGCCGAGGCCGGAGATCAGTTCACCCCTAGCGGGTTGTTACGTGCCAGCCTCGAGCTGATGGGCGCCGGAGGCGTGCGCGCGGTGGCCATGGACGAAATTCAGCGTCAGGCCAACGGCACATTGGTGGATGTATTCCGTCCTGGGGTCAACCTGGACCTGCTGCAAGCCGTACCGTCGCGTATGGCACGGCACTGGTTGATCCAGCGTGACGTGTTGGCTCAGGCCAAGGGCTTCTCGACCGAGTACGCCCAGGCCCTGGAGTTCGACCTGTTGCTGCGCCTGATCGAAGACGGTGGGTTGGGTGGGCTGGCGCATTTGTCCGAGCCGTTGCTGATCTGCAACGCACCGGCCGCTGAAGAAAACACTCAGGAACGACAGGCATTGACCCGCCACCTGGCCAATCGCGGCTATCGTGGCCAGGTCAGTTCGGCGTTGCCGCAGACGTATCAGATCAACTATCAACACACTGAACGGCCAATGGTCTCGATCATCCTGCACAGTCAGGACAACCTTGAGCACCTGAAAAGTGCATTGGTCAGCGTGCTGCAGCGCACCCGCTACCAGCACCACGAAGTGTTGATTGCCGATAATCACAGCCAGTCACCCGCGCTGGCCGAATGGCTGAGTAACCTGGAAGGCAAAGGCGAGCGCATTCGTGTGCTGCGTACCGCTGAGCGCCTGAGTCACTCGGCGTTGTACAACGTCGCAAGCGCCGAGGCCAAGGGTGAATACCTTGTGATGCTGTCGGCCGAAGCCCAGGTCTTCAATGCCAACTGGCTCGACGCCATGCTCAACCAGGCCCAGCGCCCGGAAGTCGGCATCGTTGGTGCCAAACTGATGGACATTCGTGGTGTAACCACTCAGGCGGGGCTGATCCTCGGTTTGAATGGCAGCCTCGGCTCGGCCTTTGTCGGCGAGCGCAAAGACGCCATGGGTTACCTGAACGGCCATCAGGTCGAGCAGAACTATTCGGCGGTGTCGGGCGCCTGCCTGATGATTCGCAAGGACGTGTTCGAAGCGGTAGGCGGTCTGGATGAAGAGCATTTCGAGGAAGCGTTTGCCGACATCGATCTGTGCCTGAAAGTCGCCGATGCCGGCTACCTGACGGTCTGGTGTCCACAGGCGCAGCTGCTGCATCCGGGCCTGCTGCCAGATGCTCCACAACTGGCGGCGGCCCTGCGAGACAAGTGGCAAGCGCGCTTCGCCCAGGACGTTGCCTACAACCAGAACCTGGCCCTGACCGGCAAGGGCTTTACCCTCGGCGCCGCCTCCAGTGTGAACTGGGCGCAACTGCTCGCATAAGCCTGGCTGACAGGTAAAAGGACTCAAGGCATGTTCAACGGCAAATCGATTTTCATCTCTGGCGGTACCGGCTCGTTCGGGCGCAATTTCATCCGCCGTCTGCTGGAGCAATATCAGCCGAAGCGGGTGGTGGTGTTCTCCCGCGATGAGCTCAAGCAGTACGAGATGCAGCAGACGTTCAATGCGCCGTGCATGCGTTACTTCATCGGTGATGTGCGCGATGCCGAGCGTTTGCGTCAGGCCATGCGCGGCATCGATTACGTGGTGCACGCCGCAGCGCTGAAGCAAGTGCCGGCGGCGGAATACAACCCCACCGAATGCATCCGCACCAACGTCAACGGCGCGGAAAACATCATCGCCGCGGCCATCGACAACGGCGTGAAGAAAGTCGTTGCGCTGTCCACCGACAAGGCCGCCAGCCCGATCAATCTGTACGGCGCGACCAAGTTGCTGTCGGACAAATTGTTCGTGGCCGCCAACAACATTGCCGGCGAACAGGAGACTCGTTTTTCCGTGGTCCGCTACGGCAACGTGGCCGGCTCGCGTGGTTCGGTGGTACCTTTTTTCAGCAAGCTGATTGCCGAGGGCGCGGCAGAGTTGCCGATCACCGATGAGCGCATGACACGCTTCTGGATCACCCTCGATCACGGTGTGCAGTTTGTGCTCGACAGCTTTGCGCGCATGCACGGTGGTGAAATATTCGTGCCGAAGATCCCGTCGATTCGCATCGTCGATCTGGCGTTGGGCATGGCTGAACATTTGCCGCACAAGAACGTCGGGATTCGTCCGGGGGAAAAGCTCCATGAGCTGATGGTGCCGCTGGACGATGCGCGCATGACCCTGGAGTTCGCCGATCACTACACGATCCAGCCGTCGATCCGCTTCACCAGCGTCGACGTGGATTTTGCCGTCGACAAACTGGGCGAGCGGGGCAAGCCTGTCAGTGAAGACTTCGAGTACCGTTCCGACACCAACCCGCACTACCTGTCGGTCGGCCAGATCGCAGATCTGCACGCGGAGCTGTCGGCATGATTCCCTACGGTCGGCAAAGCCTCGATCAGGCGGACATCGATGCGGTGGTCGCCGTGTTGCAGTCCGACTGGCTGACACAAGGGCCGACCATTGAACGCTTCGAACAGGCCATGGCCGAGCGTTGTCAGGCTGACTTTGCGGTGGCGGTGTGTAATGCCACGGCGGCGTTGCACATTGCCTGCCTGGCGGCAGGGCTCGGTCCGGGTGATCGCTTGTGGACGACGCCGAACACTTTTCTGGCCTCTGCCAACTGCGGCCGTTACTGCGGCGCTGACGTCGACTTCGTGGATATCGATCCGCTGACCTGGAACCTCGACGCCTACACCCTGGCGTCGAAGCTTG
>LNAP01012005.1_pt1 | contig 14853 bp, 15 predicted proteins | sample 602601 | NCBI WGS metagenome assembly LNAP01 (sample SAMN02440304, study PRJNA202911) | soil metagenome | biome: Subtropical and temperate rainforests or woodlands; isolation source: soil samples (1 kg each in a 20% v/v slurry with milli Q water) were... ...
AGTCGATCTTCACGTCCTTCAGTTGCGGGAAGGTCTTGAGGATTTTCGGCTTGATCAGTTGTTCGATGTCGTCCGGCTCGCGGGCGCCGTCCTCGCAGTCGAGCGTCACGTCGAACACGCAGGCACCGAACTCCTCGGCCATCTCGGCCTGGAGCGCGAGGCTCTTCTTCATGCGCGCCTCGACCCCGCTGTAGTGGTCGCACACCGGCAGCACGATCACGCCGGCCTGCGCGCCCAGGAGCACATCGCGCGGGTGGGTCGTGGGCGTTGGCGAAGCGCTCATGCCTTGCGGGCCACGATGAACATGCGCGGGAAGGCCAGCAGCAGCTTTCCATCTGCGCGCGGCGGATAGGCCTGCGCGATGCGGCTTTCGTATGTCGCCAGGTAGCTCGCCTTCAATCCGGCGTCGAGCGGGTCGACGAAGGGCTTGAGCCCGGTGCTGCTCACCCATTCGACGATGGCCGCAGCCGACGCCATGGGATGCTGGTAGATGGTGTGCCAGACGTCGACGTGGGCCGCATCGCGCGCCAGCAGGTCGTAGTAGCCGCCGATCCCCAGCAGTTCGGTGCGCAGCTTGTCGGCGTCGCCGATGGGTGCCTTCCACGGCGCCTCGGATGCGACTTCGCGCATCAGACGGTGCGTGGGTTCCGCCCGGTTGTCGGGCATCTGGATGGCGAGCACGCCACCCGGGGCCAGAGCGGCGAACAGGCGCGGGACCAGCGTGTGGTGGTCGGGCACCCATTGCAGCGCCGCGTTGGCATAGATGAGATCGGGAGCGACATCGGGCGCCCAGCGGCCGATGTCGCCGAAGTCGAACCGGGCCTGCGGCAGCCGCTTGCGCGCGCTGGCCAGCATGGCCTCGGAGTTGTCGATGCCCAGCACGTCCGCCTGCGGGAAGCGGCGTGCCAGCAGCTCGGTGGAATTGCCCGGGCCGCAGCCGAGGTCGACCACACGGGCCGCCTGCGCCAGCGGAACGCGCGCCAGCAGCTCGGCGGCCGGACGCGTGCGCTCATCCTCGTAGCGGGTGTAGAGCGCGGGGTTCCAATCGAGCATCGACGTGGGCCGTGCTTACTTGACCAGGTGGGCCACGCCGGCTTGCTCGTCCGTCAGTTCCTTGAGCGTCTTGTCGATGCGCTCCTGGCTGAAGGCGTCGATCTCGAGACCTTCGACGACCTTGTACTCGCCGTTCTCGCAGGTGACCGGGAAGCCGAACATGACGTCCTTCGGGATGCCGTACTGGCCGTCCGAAGGGATACCCATCGTGACCCACTTGCCGTTGGTGCCCAGCGCCCAGTCGCGCATGTGGTCGATGGCGGCGTTGGCAGCCGAAGCCGCCGACGACAGGCCGCGCGCCTCGATGATGGCGGCGCCGCGCTTGCCGACGGTCGGCAGGAAGGTGTTGGCGTTCCATTCCTGGTCGTTGATCATCTTGGCGACGCTCTCGCCCTTGATGGTGGCGAAGCGGTAGTCGGCGTACATCGTGGGCGAGTGGTTGCCCCAGACGGTGAGCTTCTCGATGTCGGCCACGGCCTTGCCGGTCTTGGCAGCGATCTGGCTGGCAGCGCGGTTGTGGTCCAGGCGCAGCATGGCGGTGAAGTTCTTGCGCGGCAGGTCCGGGGCGCTCTTCATCGCGATGTAGGCGTTGGTGTTGGCGGGGTTGCCGACCACCAGCACCTTGACGTTGCGGCTGGCCACGGCGTTGAGCGCGGCGCCCTGTGCCGTGAAGATGGCGCCGTTGACGGCCAGCAGTTCGGCGCGTTCCATGCCGGGGCCGCGCGGACGCGAACCGACCAGCAGCGCGTAGTCGGCGTCCTTGAAGGCGGTCATCGGATCGCTGTGCGCTTCCATGCCGGCCAGCAGCGGGAAGGCGCAGTCGTCGAGTTCCATCATCACGCCCTTGAGCGCCTTTTGCGGGCCTTCGACAGGCACTTCGAGCAGTTGCAGGATGACCGGCTGGTCCTTGCCGAGCATTTCGCCCGAGGCGATGCGGAACAACAGGGCGTAACCGATTTGGCCGGCGGCGCCGGTGACGGCAACGCGAACGGGCTTTTTGCTCATGGGAAAGACTCCAGAAGGTGGTGAAAACGGTGTCGGCCAGCACGGCGGCTGCCGGCGTGCCCGCAGCGGGCTGACCCGTGTGGCGGAACAGCCTCGCATTTTATGCCGATTCGCGGTTTCGGGTGCACGGGTCTTATGTCTTATATAAGATACGCCCCGTCTGCACGCCGCACGGTGTGCGAGCCGCCATGAACACGCCCACCCTCCCCGACCCCGCCACGCCGTCCTTCAGTCCGCTGTACCAGCAGATCAAGGCGCTGATCCTGCAGAGCCTGCAGGCGGGCGAATGGAAGCCGGGCGAGCCGATTCCCAGCGAGATGGACCTGGCGGCGCGCTTTCGCGTCAGCCAGGGCACGGTGCGCAAGGCCATCGACGAACTCGCCAGCGAGAACCTCGTGCTGCGCCGGCAGGGCAAGGGCACCTTCGTCGCGACCCATGCCGAGCAGCAGGTGCAGTACCGCTTTCTGAAGCTGGTGCCCGACAGCGGCGACACCGCCACCGAAGGCCCGGCCGAGCGGACCATCGTCGACTGCAAGCGGCTGCGCGCCTCCGCCGATGTGGCACGCGCGCTGGCCCTGCGCACCGGCGATGCCGTGCTTCAGGTGCGCCGCGTGCTCGCCTATGCCGGCGTCCCGACCATCCTCGAAGACCTCTGGCTGCCGGGCGCCTCGTTCAAGGGACTCACGGCCGAACGGCTGCGCGCATCGCGCGGGCCGATGTACGCGATGTTCGAGGCCGAATTCGGCGTGCGCATGGTGCGCGCCGAGGAGAAGATCCGCGCCGTGCTGCCCGATGCCGAGCAGGCCCTGCTGCTCGATGTCGCCGCTGCTGAGCGTCGAGCGCGTCGCACACACCTACAACGACACCCCGATGGAACTTCGGCGCGGCCTCTACCGTACCGACACCCACCACTATCGCAACGAACTCGGCTGAGATGAACCATCGCCACCACGCACCGGCGCGGAGCATCATGCCTGCCGACAGCGCAGATAACGCGAGAGCGTCCGACCATTCCAGTGCGGCGACATGGCAGCCTCGGCTGCCCGATGGTGCATTGCAATAGAATTTTGCGTTGTTTGCATTTCCGCCGAAGACAAGCAGCCACCCCGAAAAAGCAACGAAAGCCCCCCATGACCGAGCTTGCCAAAACACCCCGTCCGCCGAGACGCGAGTTCCGCAACATCAATGCCTTCACCGATCTCACTACCTACCGCCTCCCGCCCGCCGGCATCGTCTCGATCCTGCACCGCGTCAGCGGCGTCCTGATGTTCCTGCTGCTGCCGTTCATCATCTGGATGTTCGACGCCTCCGTCTCCTCCGAGATCTCGTTTTCGCGCTTCAAGGCCGCCTTCAACAGCGGCCTTGGTTTCGTTCCGGGCTGGTTCATGAAGCTCGTGGCCCTGGCACTCATCTGGGCTTTCCTGCACCACTTCATCGCCGGCCTGCGCCACCTCTGGATGGACGTGAGCCACGCCGCGGTGAACAAGGAGTTCGGCAAGAGCTCCGCCATCGCCACGCTCGCCCTGAGCATCCTGCTGACCGTCGTTCTCGGCGCGAAGCTCTTCGGCCTGTACTGAGAAGGAGCCCCGACATGTCTGTGAATTACGGCGCCAAGCGCATCGTCGTCGGTGCGCACTACGGTCTGCGCGACTGGCTCAGCCAACGCATCACCGGTGGCCTGATGGCCCTCTTCACCATCCTGGTGCTGGCGCAGCTGCTCTTCTCGCGCGGCCCGATCGGCTACGACACCTGGTCCGGCATCTTTTCGACCCAATGGATGAAAGTTCTCACCTTCGTGGTGATCGCTTCGATCCTCTACCACGTATGGGTGGGTATGCGCGACGTGCTGATGGACTACGTCCAGCCTGTCGCCATCCGACTCGCCCTGCAAATTTTCACGATCGTCTGGCTTGTGGGTTGCGCGGGTTGGGCCATTCAAGTGCTCTGGAGACTGTGACCCCATGACTGCCTATACCAAAGACCAAATCACCAAGCGCAAGTTCGACGTCGTCATCGTCGGCGCCGGCGGCTCGGGCATGCGTGCCTCGCTGCAACTGGCGAACGTGGCCGTGCTCTCCAAGGTGTTCCCCACGCGTTCGCACACGGTCGCCGCCCAAGGCGGCGTGGGTGCCTCGCTCGGCAACATGAGCGAAGACAACTGGCACTACCACTTCTACGACACGATCAAGGGCTCCGACTGGCTCGGCGACCAGGACGCGATCGAGTTCATGTGCCGCGAAGCCCCGAAGGTGGTGTACGAGCTCGAGCACTTCGGCATGCCCTTCGACCGCAACCCCGACGGCACGATCTACCAGCGTCCGTTCGGCGGCCACACCGCGAACTACGGCGAGAAGCCGGTGCAGCGCGCCTGCGCCGCCGCCGACCGCACCGGCCACGCGATGCTGCACACGCTCTACCAGAAGAACGTCGAAGCCCGCACGCAGTTCTTCGTCGAATGGATGGCCCTCGACCTGATCCGCGACGCCGAAGGCGATGTGGTCGGCGTGACCGCGCTCGAGATGGAAACCGGTGACCTCCACATCCTGCAGGCCAAGACCGTGCTGCTGGCCACCGGCGGCGCCGGCCGGATCTTCCAGGCGTCCACCAACGCCTTCATCAACACGGGCGACGGCCTGGGCATGGCCGCGCGTTCGGGCATCCCGCTGCAGGACATGGAGTTCTGGCAGTTCCACCCGACCGGCGTGGCCGGCGCCGGCGTGCTGCTGACCGAAGGTTGCCGCGGCGAAGGCGCCATCCTGCTCAACAGCAACGGCGAACGCTTCATGGAGCGCTATGCGCCCACCATGAAGGACCTGGCGCCGCGCGACTTCGTGTCGCGCTCGATGGACCAGGAGATCAAGGAAGGTCGCGGCTGCGGTCCCAACAAGGACTACATCCACATGAAGCTCGACCACCTGGGGGCGGACACGATCCACAAGCGCCTGCCGTCGGTGTACGAGATCGGCATCAACTTCGCGAACGTCGACGTCACGAAAGAACCGATCCCGGTCGTGCCCACCATCCACTACCAGATGGGCGGCATCCCGACCAACATCAACGGCCAGGTCGTGCTGCAGGACGCGGACAACCAGAGCGTGGCGGTCAATGGCCTCTATGCCGTGGGCGAATGCTCCTGTGTGAGCGTGCACGGCGCCAACCGCCTGGGCACCAACTCGCTGCTCGACCTGCTGGTGTTCGGCCGCGCGGCCGGCAACCACATCGTTCAGTTCAACGACAAGCTCAAGGAGCACAAGCCGCTGCCGGCCGATGCGGCCGACCGCACGCTGGAGCGCCTGAACCAGCTCGAAGCCTCGACCAGCGGCGAATACGCCCAGGATGTGGCCAACGAGATCCGCACCGTGATGCAGCAGCATGCAGCGGTGTTCCGCAAGCAGGCCTCCATGAACGAAGGCGTGGGCAAGATCGCCCAGGTGCGCGAGCGCGTCAAGGCGATCACGCTCAAGGACAAGTCGCGGGTGTTCAACACGGCGCGCATCGAGGCGCTGGAAGTCGACAACCTGATCGAAGTGGCCCAGGCCACCATGGTGTCGGCCGCCGCCCGCACCGAATGCCGCGGCGCTCACACGGTGGAAGACTACGAGCGGCCCGCCGACGACCCGGTCGCACCGCTCGGCCGCGACGACGCGAACTGGATGAAGCACACGCTCTGGTACAGCGGCGACAACCGCCTCGCCTACAAGCCCGTCCGGCTCAAGCCCCTGACCGTCGACAGCGTGCCGCCCAAGGTCCGCACGTTCTGACGCTCAGCTCACAAAAAGCACTCACAAGGTCCACACGATGAAGCGCACATTCCAGATCTACCGCTACGACCCGGACAAGGACGCCAAGCCGTACATGCAGACCATCGAGATCGAACTCGACGGTCACGAACGCATGCTGCTCGACGCCCTCATGAAGCTCAAGGCGCAGGACCCGACGCTGTCGTTCCGTCGCTCCTGCCGCGAAGGCGTCTGCGGTTCCGACGCGATGAACATCAACGGCAAGAACGGTCTGGCCTGCCTGACCAACATGAACACGCTCAAGGGCACGGTCGTGCTCAAGCCGCTGCCCGGCCTGCCGGTGATCCGCGACCTGATCGTCGACATGACGCAGTTCTTCAAGCAGTACAACTCGATCAAGCCGTACCTGCAGAACGACAACGTGCCGCCCGAGAAGGAACGCCTGCAGAGCCCCGAAGAGCGCGAAGAGCTCGACGGCCTCTACGAATGCATCCTGTGCGCGAGCTGCTCGACGAGCTGCCCGAGCTTCTGGTGGAACCCGGACAAGTTCGTCGGCCCCGCGGGCCTGCTGCAGGCCTACCGCTTCATCGCCGACAGCCGCGACGAAGCCACCGCCGAGCGTCTGGACAACCTCGAAGACCCGTACCGCCTGTTCCGCTGCCACACGATCATGAACTGCGTCGACGTGTGCCCGAAGAACTTGAATCCGACGAAGGCCATCGGCAAGATCAAGGAACTGATGGTGCGTCGCGCCATCTGACCCGGGAAGCATCCGCCACATGCACGCCGCCGCCGACCTCGACCAGCCGCTGGATGAGCGCGCGCTCAGCAAACTCAAATGGCGCACGCGGCGCGGCCTGCTGGAGAACGACCTTTTCATCGCACGGTTCTTCGAGCAGCACGAAAGCCGCCTGACCGTGCGACAGGCGAAGGCGATGGAGACATTGATGGATCTGTCGGATCACGATCTGCTCGATCTCCTTTTGCAGCGAAAGGAGCCCGAGCCCGCATGGGCCGGGGCGGACGTGGTCGAACTGCTGCGGCTGATGCGCGTGTGACCGCGCGCCCTGTTCAAGTCTTCCCGAACATCAATCTCAAGAGAAAGAAAGTCGAAATGAAAGCTTCCGACACCAAAGCCACCCTGTCCTTCAGCAACGGTGGAGACAACGTCGACCTGCCGGTCTACAAGGGCACGATGGGCCCCGACGTGATCGACATCCGCAAGCTGTACGCACAGACCGGCATGTTCACGTACGACCCGGGCTTCATGTCGACGGCGTCGTGCCAGTCGGCGATCACGTACATCGACGGCGACAAGGGAGAACTGCTCTACCGCGGCTACCCGATCGAACAGCTCGCCACCAACTGCGACTTCCTCGAGACCTGCCACCTGCTGCTGTACGGAGAACTGCCCGACGCCAGCAAGAAGTCGGAATTCACCAAGCTCGTGACGAACCACACGATGGTCAACGAGCAGATGCAGTTCTTCCTGCGCGGCTTCCGTCGCGACGCGCATCCGATGGCCATCATGACCGGCCTGGTCGGCGCGCTGTCGGCCTTCTATCACGACAGCACGGACATCAACAATCCGAAGCACCGCGAGATCGCGGCGATCCGCCTGATCGCGAAGATGCCCACGCTGGTGGCCATGGCGTACAAGTACACGATCGGCCAGCCGTACATGTACCCGCGCAACGACCTGAGCTACGCGGGCAACTTCCTGCACATGATGTTCGCCACGCCGTGCGAGGAGTACAAGGTGAGCCCGGTGCTCGAGCGCGCGCTCGACCGCATCTTCACCCTGCATGCCGACCACGAACAGAACGCATCGACCTCGACCGTTCGCCTGTGCGGCTCGTCGGGCACCAATCCCTTCGCGGCGATCGCAGCCGGCGTGGCCTGCCTCTGGGGCCCGGCGCACGGCGGCGCCAACGAGGCGGCGCTCAACATGCTCTACGACATCCAGAAGGCGGGTGGCGTCGACAAGATCGGCGAGTTCATCAAGCAGGTCAAGGACAAGAACTCCAACGTCAAGCTGATGGGCTTCGGCCACCGCGTGTACAAGAACTACGACCCGCGGGCCAAGCTGATGCAGGAAACCTGCAAGGAAGTGCTGAGCGAGCTGGGTCTGGAAAACGACCCGCTCTTCAAGCTGGCCATGGCCCTCGAGAAGATCGCCCTGGAAGACGAATACTTCGTGTCGCGCAAGCTCTACCCGAACGTCGACTTCTACTCGGGCATCGTGCAGCGCGCCATCGGCATTCCGGTGCCGCTGTTCACCGCCGTGTTCGCCCTGGCGCGCACGGTCGGCTGGATCGCCCAGTTGAACGAGATGATCGGCGACCCGGAGTACAAGATCGGCCGTCCGCGCCAGCTGTTCGAAGGTTTCACCCCGCGCGACGTGAAGCCTATCGCCCAACGCTGAACGCCCCAGGAGGCCTCTTCGGCCTTCGCCTCGCAAAGCTGCCTTCGGGCAGCTTTTTTGCGTCTTGGCTTACAGGGGTGACGCGCTCGCCTCGATAACTTCGTTGGTGGAGGGTGACTCCATGCTCATTACCGTCAACAAACTGCTCGAAGGAGTTCTGTCATGAAAAGACTTACCGCACTGATCGCCGTTGTTTTTGCGTTCGGCGTCCCCCTGGCCGGCTGCAACACCGTGAAGGGTGCCGGTCAGGACATCCAGAAGGGCGGCGAAAAGATGGAAGACGCCGCCAAGAAGCGCCAGTAAAACCGTCGACCGCCATCGACGGCGCAAGAAAGCGGGCCTCGGTCCGGGCAAGCACCCCGCCCAGGCCTCATCTCCGGACGGCAATTGGGCCATCTCTGATCACGATGGCAAGAGCCGACTCTCTCAGGGAGAATAGCGACCCCACCTCTTCCCACACGATGCCGTGACCGCGTCCGAACGGACCTTCGCCCGCCGAATCGACCTGACCTCGCTCCAGCTGTATGTAGCGGTGTGCGAGCTGGGCAGCATCGGGCGCGCGGCAGAGCGGGAGTTCATCGCGGCCTCGGCCATCAGCAAGCGGCTGTCCGACCTCGAGGCAACCCTGGGCACGCCGCTGCTCTACCGCCACGCGCGCGGCGTCGACCTCACGCCCGCCGGCGAAAGCCTGCTGCACCACGCCCGTTCGGTGCTCTACAGCCTGGAAAAGATGCAGGGCGAACTGAGCGAGTACGCCGACGGGGTGCGCGGCCATGTGCGGGTGCACGCGAACATCTCGGCCATCGTGCAGTTCCTGCCGGAAGACCTCGGCGCCTTCCGCCGCGATCACGAAGAAATCAAGATCGACCTCGAGGAGCACCTGAGCACCGAGGTGCTCCGGGCGGTGCACGAAGGCGCGGCCGACCTGGGCATCTGCCACGCCGGCGACGGCGGCAGCGACTTGCAGAGCCTGCCCTACCGGCACGACCGGCTCGTGCTCATCGTGCCGGCGGACCACGCGCTGGCAAGCCGCAGCGTGGTTGCCTTCGCGGATTCGCTGGACTACGACCACGTCGGCCTGCACACGAACAGCTCGATCTACGTGGCGACGCGCCAGGCCGCGCTCGACGCGGGCCGCAGCATCAAGCTGCGCATCCATGTGACCGGCCTGGACGCCATGTGCCGGATGATCGAGAACGGCCTGGGCATCGGCGTGATGCCCGGCCATGCCTTCGAGCTCATGCGCGGCGGCATCGGCCAGCGGCTGGTCAGCGTCGAGCTGACCGACCCCTGGGCGCGGCGCGAGATCCGGCTGGTCGCGCGCGATTTCTCGACGCTGCCGGTGGCCGCACGTGCGCTGGTGGCCCACCTGCAGGCATCCGGCGCCGCCTCCGAACAAGAAACGCTCGGGCGCGCCGCCTGAGCACGACCCCTCACCCTCCCCCACGAAAGAAGACAGTCATGGCACGCACGCTCTACGACAAGCTCTGGGACGAACACGTCGTCCACACCGAGGACGACGGCACCTCGATCCTCTACATCGACCGCCACCTGGTGCACGAAGTGACCAGCCCGCAGGCCTTCGAGGGCCTGCGCGTGGCCGGCCGCAAGCTGTGGCGCATCAGCTCGGTGGTCGCCACGGCCGACCACAACACGCCGACCACCCATTGGGAACGCGGCTACGACGGCATCGAAGACCCGATCAGCAAGGAGCAGATCACCACGCTCGACAGCAACATCGCCGAGTTCGGTGCCGCCGCCTTCTACCCGTTCCTCAGCAAGCGCCAGGGCATCGTGCATGTGATCGGGCCGGAGTCGGGTGCGACGCTGCCGGGCATGACGGTGGTCTGCGGCGACTCGCACACCTCCACGCACGGCGCCTTCGGCGCGCTGGCGCACGGCATCGGCACCAGCGAGGTCGAGCATGTGATGGCCACGCAGACGCTGCTCGCCAAGAAGGCCAAGAACCTGCTGGTGAAGGTCGAGGGCAGGCTGCCGCTGGGCTGCAACGCCAAGGACATCGTGCTGGCGATCATCGGCCGCATCGGCACCGCCGGCGGCACGGGCTACACGATCGAATTCGCCGGCTCGGCCATCCGTGACCTGAGCATGGAAGGCCGCATGACGGTCTGCAACATGGCGATCGAGGCGGGCGCGCGTGCAGGCCTCGTCGCGGTGGACGAGAAGACCATCGCCTACGTGAAGGGCCGGCCGCTCGCGCCGACCGGCGTCGAGTGGGACCATGCCGTGACCTACTGGAAGACGCTGCAGTCCGACCCCGGCGCGCACTTCGACCAGGTGGTCGAACTCGACGCGACGCAGATCCAGCCGCAGGTGACCTGGGGCACCTCGCCCGAAATGGTGACCGCCATCAGCGGGCGCGTGCCCGACCCCGACAAGGAGAAGGACGCCAGCAAGCGCGGCGCCATCGAGCGCGCCCTGACCTACATGGGCCTCGAGCCGAACAAGCCGATGAACGACATCTTCATCGACAAGGTGTTCATCGGCTCCTGCACCAACAGCCGCATCGAGGACATGCGAGAAGCCGCTGCCGTGGTGAAGAAGCTGGGCCGGAAGGTCGCGAAGAACGTCAAGCTCGCGATGGTGGTGCCGGGCTCCGGCCTGGTGAAGGAACAGGCCGAGCGCGAAGGCCTCGACGTCATCTTCAAGGCCGCAGGCTTCGAGTGGCGCGAGCCGGGTTGCTCGATGTGCCTGGCCATGAACGCCGACCGGCTGGAGCCGGGCGAACGCTGCGCCAGCACCAGCAACCGCAACTTCGAAGGCCGGCAAGGCGCCGGCGGCCGCACGCACCTGGTGAGCCCGGCCATGGCCGCCGCCGCCGCGGTGCACGGCCACTTCGTCGACGTCCGCCAATTCGCCTGAGCCAGGAGACACACCATGCAGAAATTCACCGTGCACAAGGGCCTCGTGGCGCCGATGGACCGCGAGAACGTCGACACCGACGCCATCATTCCCAAGCAGTTCCTCAAGTCGATCAAGAAGACCGGCTTCGGCCCGAACCTCTTCGACGAATGGCGCTACCTCGACCACGGCGAGCCGGGCCAGGACCCGGCCAGCCGCAAGCCGAACCCGGACTTCGTGCTGAACCAGCCGCGCTACGCGGGCGCCTCGGTGCTGCTGGCGCGCAAGAACTTCGGCTGCGGTTCGTCGCGCGAGCACGCGCCCTGGGCACTCGACCAGTACGGTTTCCGCGCCATCATCGCGCCGAGCTACGCCGACATCTTCTTCAACAACAGCTTCAAGAACGGCCTGCTGCCGATCGTGCTGCCCGAGGCGCAGGTCGCCCAGCTGTTCGACGAGACCTTCGCCTTTCCGGGCTACACGCTCACCGTCGATCTGGAGCGCCAGGTGATCGTCAAGCCGGACGGCACCGAGCTCGCCTTCGACGTGCAGGCCTTTCGCAAGTACTGCCTGATCAATGGCCTGGACGACATCGGCCTGACGCTGCAGAAGAAGGACAAGATCAAGGCCTTCGAGGCCGAACGCCTCGCCACCAAGCCCTGGCTGGCCAAGGCCTCGCTGGTGTGAGCGCCCTTCATTTCAACCTGAACGAGACAGACCTTTCATGAAAATCGCAGTCCTCCCCGGTGATGGCATCGGCACCGAAATCGTCGCGGAAGCCATCCGTGTGCTCGACGCGCTCGAGCTCGACTTCGAGATGGAAACCGCCCTGGTCGGCGGCGCCGCCTACGACGCACACGGCCATCCGCTGCCCGACGCCACGCTGAAGCTCGCCAAGGAAGCCGACGCGGTGCTCTTCGGCGCCGTCGGCGACTGGAAGTACGACAAGCTCGAGCGCCAGTTCCGCCCCGAACAGGCCATCCTCGGTCTGCGCAAGAACCTGGGCCTGTTCGCCAACTTCCGCCCGGCCATCTGCTACGAGCAGCTGGTCGACGCCTCGAGCCTGAAGCCGGAACTGATCGCCGGCCTCGACATCCTGATCATTCGCGAGCTGACCGGCGACATCTACTTCGGCCAGCCGCGCGGCCGCCGCACCGCGGTCGACGGCCACTTCCCCGGCGCCGAGGAAGCCTTCGACACGATGCGCTATTCGCGCCCCGAGGTCGAACGCATCGCCCGCGTCGCCTTCGAGGCCGCCCGCAAGCGCAGCAAGCGCGTGACCAGCGTCGACAAGGCCAACGTGCTCGAGACCTTCCAGTTCTGGAAGGACATCGTGACCGAGGTCGGCAAGGAATACCCGGACGTCGCGCTCGACCACATGTACGTCGACAACGCCGCCATGCAACTGGTCAAGGAGCCCAAGAAGTTCGACGTGGTGGTCACCGGCAACATGTTCGGCGACATCCTGTCGGACGAGGCGGCCATGCTGACCGGTTCGATCGGCATGCTGCCCTCGGCCTCGCTCAATGCGAGCAGCCAGGGCCTGTACGAGCCGAGCCACGGCAGCGCGCCCGACATTGCCGGCAAGGGGGTCGCCAACCCATTGGCTACAATCCTGTCCGCTGCCATGATGCTTCGCTTCTCCCTCCAACAACCCGAAGCTGCCGACCGAATCGAGTCGGCGGTCAAGTCGGTGCTCGCCTCCGGGTTGCGCACGGGCGACATCTGGTCGGAAGGCACGAAGCGGGTCGGCACCCGCGAGATGGGCGACGCGGTCGTGGCAGCAATCACCAAAAAGACGATTACCGGCTAACCGCAGCCCGCTTCGTCACGCCCCTCCCCGGCTCGACGAGCCGGGCGCCAAGAAAACCTGATCTCCTAGTTTTTTCTTCGAAGGGCATATTCAAATGGCGAACGCATCTCAACCTCTGGTCGGCCTCGTGGGCTGGCGCGGCATGGTCGGCTCGGTCCTGATGGACCGCATGCAGGCCGAAGGCGACTTCGGTCTCATCGAGCCGATGTTCTTCTCGACCTCCAACGCCGGCGGCAAGGCCCCGACGATGGCCAAGAACGAGACGGCCCTGAAGGACGCGCACGACATCGACGCGCTCAAGCAGTGCGACATCGTCATCACCTGCCAGGGCGGCGACTACACGACCGAGGTGTTCCCAAAGCTGCGCGCGGCCGGCTGGAACGGCCACTGGATCGACGCAGCCTCCACGCTGCGCATGAATGACGACGCGATCATCGTGCTCGACCCGGTCAACCTACCGGTCATCCAGAACGCGCTGGCCAAGGGCGGCAAGAACTGGATCGGCGGCAACTGCACCGTGAGCTGCATGCTGATGGGCGTGGGCGCGCTCTACAAGGCCGGCCTGGTCGAGTGGATGACCAGCATGACCTACCAGGCCGCGTCGGGCGGCGGCGCGCAGCACATGCGCGAACTGCTGACGCAGTTCGGCACGCTCAACGCGGAAGTGCGCGCACTGCTGGACGACCCGAAGTCGGCCATCCTGGAGATCGACCGCAAGGTGCTGCACAAGCAGCAGACCCTGTCGGCCAGCGAGACGGCGAACTTCGGCGCGCCGCTCGGCGGCTCGCTCATCCCCTGGATCGACAAGGACCTGGGGATCGGCAAGAACTCGGACGATGCCGAGTGGGGCATGTCCAAGGAAGAATGGAAGGGCGGCGCCGAAACCAACAAGATCCTGGGCCAGGGGCCGGGCTTCGATGTCGCCCCGGTTCCCGTGGACGGCTTCTGCGTGCGCATCGGCGCCATGCGCTGCCACAGCCAGGCGCTGACCTTCAAGCTCAAGAAGAACGTCCCGATGGCGGACATCGAGGCCTTGATTGCAGCCGACAACGAATGGGTCAAGGTCGTGCCCAACACCCGGGAAGCGACCGTCAAGGACCTGACCCCCGTCGCCGTGACCGGCACCATGAGCATCCCGGTCGGTCGACTGCGCAAGCTGGCGATGGGACCGGAGTACCTGGGCGCGTTCACCATCGGCGACCAGTTGCTCTGGGGCGCTGCGGAGCCGCTGCGCCGCATGCTGCGCATCCTGCTGAACGCGTAATACTTCACGCGGGGGCCCAGAAATGGGCGCCCGTTGCTCTGCTGCAACGGGTAGACCATGCCGAAGTTGGCGCGCACTGGGGTGAAACGGCTGTCGCCTTGTCAGTGCTGAACGATGATGTTAACGTCCTCTTACACTTTGGGCCGCGGTGCCCCTCTTTCAGCATGACAAGACCTCCGTTGCCTGCGGCCCGCGATTCGGCCACCCGCCTGAACACGACGTCACGTGGCCGTGCCCGACTCTCGCTGCTCAGCGCGGCGGTCGCCCTGGGATTGGGGGCAGCCTTCGTCGATGCCCACGCGCTGTCGCTGGGTCGCATGAACGTGCAATCGGCCATCGGCGAACCCTTGCGGGCCGAGATCGAGATTGCCGAGATGAGTGCTGCCGAGGCCGACGGCCTGCGCGTCCACATCGCCTCGCAAGAGGCCTTCCGCGCGGCGGGCGTGCCCTACAACGCCGCCCTGTCCGACGTGCGCAGTTCACTGCAGCGCCGCGCCGATGGGCGCTACGTGGTCCGGCTGACCAGCAATCGCTCGGTCTCCGACCCCTTCATCGATCTGCTGCTCGAAGCCAGCTGGAACACCGGCCGCATCGTCCGGGACTACACCGTGCTGCTCGACCCGCCGAGCAGCCGCTCGACGGCCACGGCTGCCGCGCAGGCGCCCGTGCCGCCGCAGATCAGCATCGGCAC
>LNAP01006678.1_pt2 | contig 14852 bp, 20 predicted proteins | sample 602601 | NCBI WGS metagenome assembly LNAP01 (sample SAMN02440304, study PRJNA202911) | soil metagenome | biome: Subtropical and temperate rainforests or woodlands; isolation source: soil samples (1 kg each in a 20% v/v slurry with milli Q water) were... ...
GCGAGCCGCATTGATGGATCAGTTGCAGGCCTTGGTGCGGGTGCCGGTAATACGCCGCTGGAGGTCTTCGCCGCAGTGTGTGAGCGCATGGGCATCGAAACCGGCACTGATTTGTTCAAGCTGATGGACGTGGCCGAAGACATCATCGTGCCGATGATGGAGCACATCGTGCGGGTCGACCGTGAGTCGCTCACCCTCGGCTATGCCGGCGTTTACTCCACATTCCTGCTGCACGCCAAGCGCGCCAGCATGCAGTTCGGGGTGCCGGCACGCGACATCCTGGTCGAGCTGGGGCGCAAGAAAATGATCGGTGGCCAGGAAGACATGATTCAGGACACAGCCCTGACCATGGCCCGAGAACGTGGCGTTGTGCTGCCCACGTGACGGTTCCAGGGTATGCGCGGCATGCTTCTTACTTGTAGCGGGGGCGGATGATGAATATGGACAAAGAATTGGCCGTGGTGGTCGGGGCTACTGGAGCCTTTGGTCGGCAGATCGTTGCCCGATTGTGCGCCAGTAACCTCGATGTTGTGGCGGTGGCGCGTAGTGCCGAGTCGCTGGGCGAACTGGCTGGCCTGAATCGTGGCCTTATTCCCTGCGTGGCTGATATCGCTAGTGATGACGCGGAGGCTGCAATCCGCGCGGTGCTGGATCGCCCGGTACGCATGGTGGTTCATGGTCCCGGTGTGGCAGTGGTCGGCGGCATTCTCGATGCACCCACGGCAGCGCTGGTGGATGCGGTGAATATCAAGGTCGGCGGCCTGTTGCGCCTGACCCGTGCGGTGGATGAGCGATTGGTAAAAGGCTCGCGGTTGGTCGCGATTGGCGGTCACTATGGCTTTGAACCCACGGCTTACGCCGCATCTGCCGGGATTGCCAATGCCGCACTGGTGAATGCCGTGCGCCAGCTCAGCCTGGCCTATGGTGTGCGTGGGGTGACCGCGCACTTGCTGGCGCCGGGGCCGGCGGACACCGAGCGCTTGCACCGGGTGGCGGCCGACCGTGGCCGCCAGCGCGGCATCAGTGCCGAGGCAGTGTTGCAGGAGATGTGTGCGGAGTCCTCGATTGGCGCCTTTACCACGCCAGCGCAAGTGGCCTGGGCCGTGAGCCTGCTGCTGGCGCCCGAGGCCGATGCGATGACCGGCTCGACCCTGATGCTGGATTCCGGCCGCCGTCGTGGTTTGCCCTGAGTGTTTCCGGGTCGAGCTGTTAGCTAATAAATCCAAGAACATCTAGCGAGATCGTCAATATGCCAGTCGTGAACTTTCACCTTGTGCAAGGCCATTGTTCGGCCGAGCAAAAAGTCCAGCTGTTAAAAGCCGCCTCTCAGCTTTACAGCCAGGTGCTGGAGTCCCCCATAGAGCGAGTACGGGCGTTTGTCACCCTGCATGCGGCAGATGAGTGCGCCGTGGCCGGTGACGTTGTCAGCGCTAACGGCCTGCATGCGCCGTATTTTGACTTCATCGTGCTGGAAGGGCGCCCGCTGGACGAGCGTCGGCAGTTGATGAGCGGCTTTACCAACTTGCTGGTCGACATCCTGGAGGTTGAACGCAGACTTGTGCGCGGCAGGTGTACCCGCGTCGAACCGCAGGACTGGTCCATCGGCGGGTTGGGTGCCGATGCATTGCGCGAGCAGGAAATCAGTGCCCGTGCCGCCAAGCTTGGAGTGGCCGGATGAAAACCCCAGAGCTGTATTGCGATGAAATAGCCACCTTGAGCTGGGTAGGTGCATCGCTTGCGGTTGAGTCGGCGTTAAGCCGCGCCGAGCGGCTGGGGATCAAGGTCAATGCGGCGGTCGTCGATCGCAATGGCAATACCTTGGCCTATTTGCGCATGAACGGAGCCTTTCTACATTCCGAGGGGCTGGCAATCGACAAGGCTTATACCGCCGCCAGCTTTGGCTTTGCCACCAAGGAGTGGATGGGCAAGATCGGTGACGATGAGCGACTGCGCATCGGCCTTACCAGTCGTCCGCGCCTGGTGGTTCTCGGTGGTGGCGTACCGATCATTCTCGATGGTGTTTGCATTGGCGGCATCGGCGTTTCCGGTGGCACTGAGGAGCAGGACGAGATCTGCGCGAATGCCGCCCTGAAAGCCCTGGGGCTGTTACCGATGGCCACTTCTGCTTAGTGAGTGTGCGCGATGAAGCATCAAGTCCTGATTGAAGATACCGGCGAGCAATACGCCTGCGACGAGTGCGAGTCAGTGCTCGATGGAATGGCGCGCCTGGGTCGGCGTGGCATCCCCGTCGGTTGCCGCGGTGGTGGCTGCGGAGTCTGCAAGGTGCAAATTGTCGAAGGCAGTTATGCCGCAGGCGTCATGAGCCGCTCTCATGTCAGCGCCGATGAACAAGCTGCGGGCGTGGTATTGGCCTGCCGCGTCATGCCACACAGCGACTTGTGTGTGCAGGTACTCGGCAAGATGAAGAAAACAGTTTGCAGGGCTCGCAGCGGTTCGGACTGCAGCGCTGACCAAATATAGGCCGCCAACTCCGCATCTGTGCCGCCGATGGACTATCCGGGTATGTGCTCAGTATTCGAAGGGCGCGGATGCGGTGTGTCACCGAGGCTGAGCGCCTGGTGTGTATTCATTGCTCTGCACTAGCCGTTTCGCTCGGTAGTGGCCAGGGCTTTGTCCGGTCCACTGCTTGAATGCCCGGTGAAAGGCGCTGGCCTCTTGGAAGCCGGCCCTTTCGGCGATCTCACCGATGCTCAATTGCGAGTTGCGCAGGCACTCGAAGGCAATGGTGCGGCGCACTTCATCTTTCAGCTCCTGGAAGGAAAAACCTTCGCGCTGTAGCTGCCGGCGCAGGCTGGCGATGCTCATGCCGTGCTCTCGGGCGAGGTCTGCGAGGGTCGGCCACTGCTCGTGGCGGCTGTGACGCAAGGCTTTGAAGATCTGGTTACCGAGGCCCTGGCGGTTGCTGAAACGCACGATCAGCCACTGCGGCGAGGTGCGCAGAAATTGCTTGAGCGATGTCTGGTCCTGTACCAGGGGCAGGCTCAGGTAGCTGGCGTCGAACTCGATTTCGCTGTGGCTTGTCTCGAAGCTGAGGTTCGGCCCCCAGAACAGGTGGTCATCGCCATGAGGCGGGCGGGGGTGGACGAACTGTGAGCGATTGATCGGAATGCGCCGCCCGGCCAGCCAGCAGAGCAGGCCGAGAACGATGGTCAGGTAGGTTTCTTCGGCGGCGCTGCTGGCCTGTCCGCGATTGTCCAGGCGGATCACTGCGTGCTTGCCACGCAAACTCAGGTTACCGCCGATATCACGGATGAACAGGTTCAGGCCGCCGAGGCAGAGTTTTAGGGCCTGACCGAGGTTGGCACTGTGGATCAGTCCGCGGCAAATCAGTGCGAAGCTGCCCTGGGGCATGCCGTTGGAGTCGAAGCCGAGGAATTCGTCATTCAGCTCCCGCGCCACTGCCAGCCACAGTTTGGCGAACGCGCTGGCCACCACCCGGGCGCTGTTGTCCGTCAGCAGCTGCGGATCAATGCCGGCTTCGGCCAGCACGCCGGCTACGCGCCGGGGCTGATCAGCCAGGCCCTGCAGTGCGGCCTGGACGAAGTAGACAGCGACCGAATCTTTCTCTTGCATAGCCTTTGTTCATCCTGGTTGGGGCACCTGAGGTTGCAAAAAACGTCAGGCATTGGGGGTATTTTCGGCATAGGTCATGGTGCCGTCGATCTCTAGACTGCGCGGCAGTTTAAACGCTGCCTGGCGCTTGCGAGTAGCCACCAAGGCCATCCATGAGCTGCACCGCATCCAGGGCCGCTTCGCTCTGGCCACCATGTGTATTGGCGGTGAGCAGGGTATTGCCGTGGTTTTCGAACGTGTTTAAGAGGCCAGCCCGGCGACTATCAACATTCAACGTGTGGGCGTGATCGGCGGCATCATGGGCAGCGGTATCGCCCAGGTGTGGGCTGCGCACGGTCGCCCCGACTGAATTATCCATCCCCGGACCGAATGTTCGGGCATTCTGCGAGAGACTCCAGCATGGCTGACTACAAAGCTCCCCTGCGCGATATGCGCTTCGTGCTCAATGAAGTGTTTGAAGTTTCCAAGCTGTGGGCCCAGTTGCCGGCCCTGGCTGAAGTGGTCGATGAAGACACTGCGGCGGCGATTCTCGAAGAAGCCGGCAAGGTTACCGGCGGCGTGATCGCCCCGCTGAACCGCAGCGGCGACGAAGAAGGCTGTTCCTGGGCCAATGGCGCAGTGAAAACCCCAGCCGGCTTCCCGGATGCCTATAAAACCTACGCCGAAGGCGGTTGGGTCGGCGTCGGTGGTGATCCGGTATTCGGCGGCATGGGCATGCCCAAGGCGATCTCGGCGCAGGTCGAGGAAATGGTCAACTCGGCCAACCTGTCCTTTGGTCTGTACCCGATGCTGACGGCCGGTGCCTGCCTGTCGATCAACGCCCACGCCAGCGAAGAGCTGAAAGAGCAATACCTGCCGAACATGTACGCCGGCACCTGGGCAGGTTCCATGTGCCTGACCGAGCCGCATGCCGGCACCGATCTGGGCATCATCCGCACCAAGGCCGAGCCGCAGGCTGATGGCAGCTTCAAGGTATCCGGCACCAAGATCTTTATCACCGGCGGTGAGCACGACCTGACCGAGAACATCATTCACCTGGTACTGGCCAAGCTGCCGGACGCCCCAGCGGGCCCGAAAGGCATCTCGCTGTTCCTGGTGCCGAAGTTTATGGTCAATGCCGACGGTTCCCTGGGCGAGCAAAACAGCCTGTCCTGCGGCTCGATCGAACACAAAATGGGCATCAAGGCCTCGGCCACCTGCGTGATGAACTTCGACGGCGCCACCGGCTGGATCGTCGATGCGCCGAACAAGGGCCTCGCGGCCATGTTCACCATGATGAACTACGAGCGACTGGGCGTGGGTATCCAGGGCCTGTCCCTGGGTGAGCGCAGCTACCAGAACGCCGTGGAATATGCCCGCGACCGTATCCAGAGCCGTGCGCCGACCGGCCCGGTGGCTAAAGACAAAGCCGCTGACCCGATCATCGTGCACCCGGATGTGCGCCGTATGCTGCTGACCATGAAAGCGCTGAACGAGGGCGGTCGTGCCTTCTCCAGCTACGTGGCCATGCAGCTCGACACCGCCAAGTACAGCGAAGATGCCGCCACCCGCAAGCGCGCGGAAGAGCTGGTTGCCTTGCTGACGCCGGTGGCCAAGGCCTTCCTCACCGATATGGCGCTGGAAACCACCACCCATGGCCAGCAGATTTTCGGCGGCCATGGTTATATCCGTGAGTGGGGCCAGGAGCAGCTGATCCGCGACTGCCGTATCACCCAGATCTATGAAGGCACCAATGGCATTCAGGCGCTCGATTTGGTTGGGCGCAAGGTTATCGGCAACGGCGGCGTGGTACTGCGTCAATTCACCCGTGAAATCCGCCGCTTTGTCGAACAGCACGACACGTCGTATGCCATCAACCTGCTGGATGCCGTCGAGCGCCTGGAGCGAACCAGCAAATGGCTGCAGGAGTGCGCTGCCGACAACCCCAATGAAACCGGCGCGGCCTCGGTGGAGTATCTGCACCTTTTCGGTTACACCGCCTACGCCTGGATGTGGGCGCGCATGGCCGAAGTGGCCCACCGAAAACGCATAGAAGGTGAAGCTTTCTACAGTGCCAAACTGGCAACCGCCGAATTCTTCTTCGCCCATCTACTGCCTCGCACATTGGGTCTAGAAGCAAGCATCCTCGCTGGCAGCGAGTCGCTGTATGGCCTGGCAGACGAGCAGTTCTGAATAGTTTAGCGTCGTACACCTGTGATTGAGCGTTTGCGCGGCACCCGCTTTGGGCGTCGCGCTTTTTTATTTGAGGGCGGCTGTGGCTCACGACGCCCCAGATCATTAGTTCGTCATCATCCAGTACGTAGCGCGGCGCGTAGACGACATCTTCCAGGCCATCCAGCGTCCAATTCGCCATTACCGGAGAGATGATTCCTCCTTGTGGGGTGGCCCAACCCTGTGCAAGTTCGGCTGCAGTCGGTCCTGGTGCTTGGAGAGATCGACAAAAAGAAAGGGCAGTTTATCCATTGAGGGGGCCCCATGGGGCCCCTCAATGGAAGTAGAAAAGGTCATTCGCTAAAAGGCGTTGATTGCTTCAATGTGGCGTTCCGGCCTCACTGTAGAGTTAAGGCCGCTTCCCTTCGCTGCACCAGTCTTTCCACTCATCAAGCTGCTCACCCACTATCATCGAATCCTCACCCATCTCTTCACGGAAGGCATTAATCCAGGCGTCCAGGCAATTTTCGGGTTCTGAATTATCTGCCTGTACAGGGCCTAAAGCATTTAGGCGACCGGCCAGCGCATTGTTACGATTTACCAGGGCTGTATAGCCGCAGCGAGAGTCACGACAGCTAGCATCCAAGAGCCCGGCCCAGTTTTGATGGTCGAACTCAAGTAGCTGAAGTGCTTCTTGTGTTGTGGCTGGGTGGTTTCGTATTTTTTCATAGAGACCCTTCATCTTTTCCATTTCCGAAGGGGCGATGGCGTCGTAGCACTGAAATATTGCACGGGTGGTGTCCCTGCTTTCACAATAGCTATTTGCCAGTGATGTTGTGGAAAATAGGGTCGCTAGGATAAAAATTGCAGCTTTCATTTCTTCTTCTCCTTGAAGGTACATTTACTCTATTTATGAATGGCTATATCGGCAAGGCGTCATGCGTAGCGTGCTCCCATCTTATTGGCTTCACGTTGTATTGATTGCGTGTGTGCGTGCTGCCAAAGACAAAGTCACGATAAAAGCATGTGTAGCTGAGAAGCTACATGTGCTGATCCGGAATGCGTAACATCTTAAGCTGCGTGCAGAGAATCCAGCAGGCCAGTACTACAGCGATCAGCAAAGGTGGGAAACGCAGCATCAGCACAACGCTCACGACCAATACACCGGCTGCAGCCAGCGCGCCGATGAAGGCAAATAGGCAAAGCAGAAATCGTAATAACATCATCTCGGTTCTCCGGTGGCCTGCCTGGAGCCAGTGCAGGCGGTGCTAGGTCAGTGGGGTTGATTGGCGAGCACTTCCAGCTTGCCGGCCAATGAGCTGGGGCTGGTTTGCGGTGCTTCGTGTTGGGTGTTGATGGAAGCTGTATCCCGGCAGGTAAAGAACTCTTCAATCACAGCACTGCTGTCTTCTTCGCTGTCTTCAAAGGCCCCATTAGCGAAGCCACGTAGTGCCGCATCGTCCAGTGCGGCTTGGTCGAAACCCACGGCTTGCCGTTGTTTATTCTGCTCATTCGCAGCCTGTAGCGCCTCGGCTATATCCATGCCGTTACGCACTGTGAGATCGACGTAGAAGATCGGCGTGCCATGACTCTGCCGAGTCGACTTACCGCGCAGGCGTAACTCCAGCGATAGGCACGCCAGCCGATTGCCCGATATGGCCTGGAAGTAATGCAGGCGTGCGGCCAGGGTGCGGATGCTGTTGAAACCGGTGGTGCGGAAAACAAAGCTACCTAGCGGATCGTCATCACCGATCAGCACATTCAGCCGGCCATAGGGTTTGCAGGCACCGCCTTTGGCCAGTGGACAGGCATCCGGCGAAGGGCAGGGCAGCGATTGCATTCCGTCCTGGGTAACTCGCTTGCAGGTCTCGCCATTGCCCACGCACAACGGCCTGCCAGACTGCCGATCAAACAGCGTGTAGTCAGCGCGAAAGTTCAGCTCCGGCTCATTGAACAGAAGCCGTACCGGAATGCTGCGCAGTTTGTCGTCCTTGCCCTGGCGCAGCTCGTCATTAAGCGGATGCAGCAGCCAGCCGTCCTTACCCTGCACCTGGGAGGTGATGGTGAATTGGTCATCCTTCTCCGGCAGTCGCTTGCCGTTCTTCTCGATGACCTTACCGATGGAAATCCGCCCGAGCACCGGCGGAGTGATAGCCAGACCTTTGAGCATGGTGAGTCTCCTGGAAATGAAAAAGGCCAGCCATGCAGCTGTAACTGCACGGACTGGCCAAGGGGATGGAAGAGTTGGAGGAGTTGGGTTTCAGCCGACCAGGAAGCGCCGTGCACCTGGTTTCAGCAGCGGGTACTTGGCCTGCAGGTAGGGCTTGTCCTTGAGCAGTTGAGCGACATCGAGGCCGATGCTGTCCTTGGCTTTGCGCCAACTGACGTAGCCATTGGAAAACTCCGCCCTGCTGGCATCGCCCATGGCCTGCTGCAGCATTTGCTTTAGCTCAGCCTCGCGCTTTTCCTTGTCGGCAATCGACTGACGAACGGCCTTCAGTTCAATGAAGGCTGCGGCCAGTCCGGCATGGCCACGAAAGTCGACGACCTGACCGTTGTCATCCGGATAAAGGCAGCGCAGGGCTGATTCAGCGGAAGTCGTGCCATCAGCCGGTGGTGGTGTGTCGGTTTCAACGTAGTGCCAGAACTTGCGTTCCAGCTCGATCAGGCGAGCGATCATCTGCTCGTCCCGCTCGATACGGTGGATCTCCAGCGTCTGGCCACCGAGCAGCACAGCCACATCTGCGGCCTGCTTGCCGGTGACCGCGAGTTGGTGCATTACTTGTAGCTGGACATACTCCGGCACGCCCTCTTTCCAGAGGCGAGCCCCGTTTATACCGGCTGTCTTGCATTCTAGGATCTGCACATCGTCGGCCCCGATCACCTCGCGGTCGATGTTGGCCAGCATCCAGGGCAGCTCTGGATCCGGGTGCTGCAGCACGGCGTTGATGCGCCGCACCTTGTTCTTCGTGCGCTTGCTGTAATGCCAGGCAACGATGGGCTCCAGTACGTTGCCCCAATACATCGGGCTTTCCTCATCCTGAGGATCAGCCTTGGGCATGCCAGCATCGCGACCGGTCTTCTCCATCCAGAGTTCCAGCTGCGACTTGTAGGGGTTCAGCCCCACGGCCGCAGCTGCATCCGAGCTGCCGATGCCTTGCTTGCGGATCTGCAGCCAGTCCTCTCGGGGCAGCTCCTTGGTGCTGACCAAGCGCAGAGCCGGACGGGACTTGCTGGTGTTGCGATTCAATGAAGTAGCTTTCATAGCGTTCACCTTGCAGAAATGGAAACGCCCGACCTGCAACGAAGCGGGTCGGGCGTTATGGGGTGGAGTAGGTATAAGTTCAGGCGACCAGTTGCAGGGCCGTTTCCAGAGCGCGTTGCTTGATCTGTGCGCCCTGGCCGAACCAGGCGGAGTCGAGGCGGTACTCGGTGCTACGTGCCCGGCGCTCGTGATCGACGTACTCGGTCACGGCGTTGAGCAAGCCCCAGGCTGTGCCGCGAGCCGAGTCCAGCTGGCTGCCTCGGCCACGACCTTCATACAGCTCCTGCACTTTGCGCAGGGCGCGCTCGTTGGGCAGTTGCTCCGGCAAGGCGCCGGTCGGGCTGGTCTCGCACATCACGTTCATAAAGAAGCCCAGCGCCTCATGCCACTGCACCTTGCGTTCAGCCAGGTGGCGCATGCGGTACATGAAGTCATCCCATTGCGAGACGGCGATGCCGAGCTGCTTCTTCACCAGATCGCCGTCGAAGCGGGTGCTGTGCGGCACCTTGATTGCACGGCTGGTGCCGTCTAGAGCGATGGTGAGGGTGTTGTTGCAGACCACGCGAATGGTGGTGGGGGTTGCCGTGGTGGCCAGGGTGCCGTCGCAGGACGTGGCCAGCAGCAGGTAGCCATTCACCTGGTCGTTGCCCTTGATCGCGGCGCCCTGGCCTGTGCGTGCCAGTGCCCAGAACTTGCGGCCGCCCTTGAGCACGCCAGCAGTTTCCAGCTCGTAGCCAGATACCTCGGTCAGATCACGGTAGAACTCCAGCACCTCGCGAGGTTGCACGGTGTGGTAGCGCTGCGAGACCACCGACAGTGGTGCCTTGGTGTCTGAGCGGTAGAGCACCTTCTGTTCGGACCGTGCCCAGATGGCCGATGGCGTCCGACTTGAAGTGCACGGGGCTTTCCAGGATCTGCCAGTCCATACCGGCTTCGCGTTGCCAGACTTCGATGGGCTGTTTCTGCGGCAGGTTGTTACCCAGGCCGTGCCACGGAGTAGCGCCAACGTAGGCCATAGTTTCGACGAGATGAGCCATGGTGGTGATTCCTTTGGGTGCGCGCCGGCATAAAGGCTGCGCATCGCGCAGCACCATCCGGACGTCATAAATGAGAGTGAGGTAATGGATTAAGCAGGCAGATTGAAGCGGTGGCCGCAGAGCAGGCAGAGGTTGTGGGCCAGGACGTGGCGATCGAGCGACTCACCCAGTTGGGCGCCGAGTGCGCAGCCGCCAACACCGCCGGCAAGGCCGCCGAGGATGGCCCCTGAAACCGAGCCGAGACTGATACCGACCGGTCCGGCGATAGCGCCAATCAGCGCACCAGCCTGCCCACCAGCCAGTGCAGCACTGACGCCACGAGCAACACCGCCAACGGTCCCGATGGCCGCGCCGACTTTCATGGCGTGATGGAAAGAAGCGACTTTGGGGGAATGACAGCGAGGGCACTGCAATGACATGGGGCGAACCTCCTTGATGATGTAGTCAAGGAAGTTATGTGTGGCCGAAAAAATAACGAATGGAATTTTCATGCAGGGTGGACGCCGCTACGGCCGCTACTTTTGCTACAGCGGTAGCAGCTTTAGCAGGTAGCGGAGGGCTGTTGTTTAGAAAAAATGTCGTGAGTCGTCATTCTCGAAATCTCAGTCATGTCAAGGCAACCGCTTAAAATAATATCTGTTTAGTGGTTTGGCTGTTTCTATTTCACCTACCAGATACCGTTGAGGCGTCTAAGGGAGGGTCTTATGCAAATAGATAGTTTTGAGGATGAACTTCGAGTAATCCGTATTAGTCGGCTTCAGGTCATGCTGGGGCTCAGTAGGTCGACTATATATGAGCGAATCAAACCAGGTTCAAAATGGTTTGATTCGGATTTTCCTAAGCCGTTCAAGATCGGAAGCTTCGCAGTCGGATGGGATCTGCGGGAGATAAGAGCATTTATTGAACTGAAAAAACAGGAAGGACGCTGATGCATGGTGAGAGGCCGGCGCGGCAGCCGTCATGGAATAGGACTCCACCGGGACCAAAGGAGGCATCAAGTAAACATATTGCATCGGATACTGTTCCGGATTTACCGTTCGAGGTTTTTTCTGAAGCAGTTGATGAGGTGCAGAGAAACATAAAATCCCCAAAGGAACTGGCTGTTTGCTCTGCGTTGGCGATGATGTCATTAGCTTGTCAGGGTCTATATGACGTTAGGTCTCCTCTAGGTAATGTTTGCCCGTTATCGCTTGCTATCATGGCGATTGCCGGCTCTGGAAGTGGAAAGTCACCGACGCTTCGTGCGTTGTCCGCAAGTGTATTTAAATATCAAGAAGCGCTCCTTGTGGAGCGCGGTCTTGAGTTGATTAAGTATAAATCTTTGCATGCTGTTTGGCTCGAGATTTTAAAAGCACATAAATCTAAATTAAGAAGGTGCGTGAAACGAGGTGAAGACACTGAAGAAGTTGCTAGATTGATCTGTGAGCATCAAGATAAAGAGCCAAGTCCACCATTGAGCTTGTTGTTTCTCAACGATGATGTGACAGTCCAGGCTTTGTTTCAAACTATGAATGGGGGCTTGTCGTCGGCAGGATGGATCTCCAGCGAGGCGTCAGGGATTCTGAAAGGAGGAGCGTTTCAACATTTCGATAAAATCAATTCAGTCTGGAGTGGGGATGGTGTGCGGGTGGGGCGTGTTTCAAGTGAGTCCTATCAGGTGCTCGATGCGAGACTTGTCCTTTGCTTAATGATCCAGCCTAGTGTTTTTGAGTCATTCAACGAGATCAAGGGAGATGCTGCAAGAGGTACGGGTCTTACTTCTCGTTTTTTATTTTGCCGGCCTAAGTCCACTAGATGGATCTGAGCAGCGATGGGACGCTTGTGAGAGGTTTGGAAATAAGGCAGTCGCTCTTCTGAAAGAATATGTTGGTGATCGTCGTCTTGGCAAGTGTACTCGAAAAGTGATTCGATTGTCGGAGCGCGCTAGTGAGATCTGGAACAATACCCGAAATCAGATAGAAAAAGAAATTTCGGAAGACGGGGTTTATGGGTGGGCGCCAGATCATGCATCAAAACTTGCAGAAAATATGATTAGATTGGCTGCTATATTTCATATATTTGAGGGTCGCGAGGGGGATGTTTCTGAGGCGACGATGAGGGCGTCAATTGAGCTTGGTTATTGGTTTTCACGTCAGTTTAATAAAGTATTCAGCCCTGATACCATGCTAGAAAACGATGCAAGTGAGCTCCACGCTTGGATTAGGTCGAATTATGATAAAAAAGGTGAAAGGCGAGTTGATAAAACCTATATTAGACGTCATTGTCCAAATAGACTTAGAGATTCAGATAGGCTGGAGGATATATACGAAAAGCTTGCCTGTGATGGGTTGATTCGTCTTGTGCAAGAAGGTAAAAAAGGAGTTGTGATTCTTAATTGAAAATGGATGAGGTTTTTATGGGTGCGCACAATTCAGTTGCGGAAGTTGAAGGTGCAGGGGCTTATGTTGCGCTGTCAAAGTTGCGAGCAATGTTGCGGTTTTCGCTTAGAAAATATTGGCCAAAGGAGTCGTTCAATCTTTATAGAAAGCATGTTTCTCGATTTGTGGAAAAGCAGGGGGTTATTTCTGAGAGGGATATTTTGAAATGCTGGCTAAGGGAGGGTGATGCTCGTGGTACGGTAGAGTTGAAAGAAAGATTTTTCTATGCGGTTCTTTATTATGAAGCGGCGGTGTCGAGGCTTACGGAGGGGCGCCCTGACGCTTCGGCAATACTGGCTATGAGATCTGCATTAGAGATTGGCAGATTCGATGGGATGCAGAATTTTATGTCTGTAGTGAATTTGGCTTATAATGGACGGGTTTTGGGGGCTAAGGTTGGAAAAAAGATTAGAGAAGATATTTATGAAATGTTAGCTGAATTGTTAGTGCCTGGCCCGGTCAATCCATGGCGTAGTTATGCTGAGGCCGCTAATACGCTTTCTGAGGCGCTTTCAGAATATGTGGACAGGAATTGGATTTTATTAGACTTGGATGTTTACGAATTTATTATTACAAGTATAGAGAAAAAAGGTAAGGTTCGAGATCACTATTTTCGACATGCGTTAAAGGGGCGAGATGTATCTTGTCCTAATTGCGCTGAGGTGTTTCGTGTTGAGCCCTAACTATCGGTAATGAAAAGATGGACTCTGGATGCCGGCCCTGAGTCGGCATGAATTTATAGAAGTATTGGGTTCGCCACGCTTTGATAGCTTTACGCGATCTTGTCTGTCTCCCTAGAGATTTCAAATTTTCTCAGATTATGATTTAGAGCTGCATCTGCAATGTGTCACTCGGTGGGTTTTGCCGCCTTGAGGCGCCTTGCTTTGTGCGCTAATTGCATATTTTGAGGCGGCGACCTCTAGATGAACTTGATATTCAGGTTGTTGGCGGGGGTGTCGTAAATATGCTCCAGTCATTCATAAGTAAGCGCCTCTTATCCAGAAAGTCCGAGCGAGAATATGCACCTTCAGTCTGATCACGCTCGTCATGTGCTAGCGCCATTTCACAGACCTCCCGTGGGTAATGGGTACATTCACCAGCCCAATCACGAAATGAAGACCGAAACCCATGACGAGTGATGTGTTTGTAACCCATGTCATGCAGTAGGGTTCGTATAGCGTTTGCGTGCATTACCCCTGTCTTGCCTTGGCCTGGGAAGAGAAAGGGATTTCCCTCATTTCGCGGGATGCTCTTCACCAGCTCTACGACTTCCTTGGCAAGCGGAATTACGAAAGCTACTCGCATCTTCATTCGCTCATCTGGCAGGGACCAAGTTCCAGCCTCTAGGTCGAACTCATCCCAACGAGCGAACCTAACCATGTGGGCGCGTGCGCTGGTCATGATCAGCAGTTGAGCGGCCCAGGACGGGGGAGTGGAATTTGCCCTGAGCTTTATCATCAGTTCCGGCACTTCCTGCCAGCGCAATGCTTCAAAGTGCTCACGCTTCCGAGCTTTCCTCTTTTCAGAGCGGCTCAACAGATTGTCTAAGTGCCCGCGCCAGCGAGCGGGGTTCTCACCCTGTCGCAGGTTGCGTGCCTTGGCCGCGTCCAGGACCTGTTCTATTTGCCCACGCACCTCGTCAGCGGTTCTAGTCTTGGTGGCCCAGATGGGTTGCAACACCTTAAGCACTTCGGGAGTGCCGATGTCTTCGGCTGACAGCTTGCCTATGTGATCAAACGCATACAGCTCTAGCTTTCGCAGCCATCCCTTACGCCATTTCTCCGACCACGACGAGCCGTGCGCATCGCGGTATTCCGCTGCCAAAGTCTCGAACTTCAGCTGCTTGGCTTCACTTGCACGCTGGGCTTCCCTTTGAGCGGCGCGCTCTATGTCCCTGGCTGCCAGGGGGTCAATGCCATCACTCAGTTGGCTGCGTTTAGCGCTGGCGTCTTGTCTGGCCTTCTTGAGACTCACCTCAGGAAATGAGCCCAGCCCCATCTCTCTACGACGGCCCGCCAGTTGGAATCGAAGCAGCCAGGATTTACGCCCGGTAGATTTGACGACCAAGCGAAGCCCATCACCATCTTCATAGGTGCCGGGTTCGGTCAGATTTTCGACTTGTTTCGGATTCAGCTTACCCATTGGATTTTCCCTGTCGCCCGTTTTGTCCCCCCACCTGTCCCCCCACTTCATCGTCGGATGAGGTCGAATGGCTTTGAACGCCATCGGACAGGGGAATGCTTGAAACCCCCGGAATAGCTACGCTATCAGGAAGATTCTTGGATGGGGTAGGATTATTTCGGACAATTAAAAAGCCGGCTTGTGGCCGGCTTCTCGGGGACTGGCTTGGTTCATTTTTGGTAAACCGCGCCAGCCTTCAAAACGTAC
>LNAP01013225.1_pt1 | contig 14849 bp, 14 predicted proteins | sample 602601 | NCBI WGS metagenome assembly LNAP01 (sample SAMN02440304, study PRJNA202911) | soil metagenome | biome: Subtropical and temperate rainforests or woodlands; isolation source: soil samples (1 kg each in a 20% v/v slurry with milli Q water) were... ...
GACCCCAGCGGCGAGCGCTGCCTGCTCTGCCTTCAGACGGGACAGGTCGAGGTACTGGCCCAGATCGAGGACGAAGAACAGCGCAGCCAGCGCCAGCAGCAGGCCGAGCAGCGCCAGGCGGCGGTCCACGCTCAGGCCTTGAGCGCGCCGCCGCAGCTCGAGCCCTGGCCGGCGGTGCAGGCGTAGCAGTGGTCGCGGGTGACGATGGGATTGCCGTCGAGCTCGGCGTTGAGCAGGTCGCGCAGGTGGGCGCGGTCGCGGCCGAGCAGGCCCGGCAGCTGCAGCGGCAGGCCGAGCATCTGGTTGAAGTCGCAGTCGTACAGGTAGCCCTGCCAGTCGACGCTGAGCAGGCGCCGGCACATCAGCGCGTCGAGGTTTTCCGCGCGGTAGCTGTCGCGCAGCAATTGCAGGTAGGCGCCGAACTGGCCGCGGCTGACCAGGGTGCTGCCGAAGCGGGCGATCGGCTGGTTGGCGAGGGTCAGCAGGTGGTCGAAGACGATGCCGAACTCCGCGGCCAGGTGCGCCTTGTAGTCGGCCTCCAGCTGCGCCTGCGGCGGCGGCAGGCTCGGCCCCTGCGGGTTGTAGACCAGGTTGAGCACCAGCCCGTGGCCCGCGCCGTAGCCCAGGGCATTGAGCTGGCGCAGGCCGGCGATGCTGCGGGCGAACACGCCGTCGCCGCGCTGCTGGTCGACGTTGTCCCGGCCGTAGCAGGGTAGCGAGGCGCAGACCTCGACGCCCTCGGCGGCGAGAAACTCGGCCAGATCCGCCTGCCCGGGCTCGCTGAGGATGGTCAGGTTGCAGCGGTCGATCACCCGCCGCCCGGCGCGCCGCGCATGGCGGACGATCTGCCGGAAGCGCGGGTGCAGCTCGGGCGCGCCGCCGGTCAGGTCGAGGGTGTGCAGCGGATGGCTGTCGAGCACCTGGCGCAGGAACGCCACGTTGGCGTCGTCCATGCTCTCGTGGCGCGTCGGCCCGGCGTTGACGTGGCAGTGCAGGCAGCGCTGGTTGCAGCGGTAGGTCAGGTTGACCTGCAGGGCTTCCAGCGCGCCGCGGTGCAGGGCGGGAAAGTCCAGGGCGTTGAGCAGCGGCAGGGTGGCGTGCATGGTGGGTGGGTCCCGGCGCGGGCCTGAAGGGTCCTGCAAGGATAGTCCCTGCGCCGGCACTCGCCCGGCGGCGGGCGTGTGGCTATCGGTCGCGCGCCTACTAGATCCCCAATATCCCCAGCAGCGCGCTCATGGTCAGGAACGACAGCGCGGTGGCCGTGACCAGCGCCGCGGAGCAGCGGTTCTCCAGGCCATACTGCTGACCCAGCAGCGGGAAGATGCTCATCATCGGGGCGCTGGCGAACAGCAGGGCGGCGACCTTGAGGGTGGGGTCGACCGAGGGCACCAGGCTGAAGGCGACGTACACCGCCAGCGGGTGCAGCAGCAGCTTGCCCAGGGCCACCTGGCTGACCTCCGCCAGCAGGCCGCCGGGCTTGAGCCCGTACAGCGAGCCGCCGATGGCGAACAGTGCCGCCGGCGCCGAAGCCTGGGCGAGCAGCTCGACGCTGTGCAGCAGGATCGACGGCAGGCGCAGCTCCAGCAGCGACAGGCTCAGGCCGACCAGCATGCTGATCAGCATCGGGTTGCGGGACAGACGGCGCGCGGTTTGCACCAGCACCTGACGAGCGCCGCCACCGCTCTGCCGGCCAGCCTCGGCCAGTGCCAGGGCCAGCGGGATCATCAGCAGGGTTTCCACCAGCATGCCCAGCGCCATGGGGATCGCGGCGGCCGTCGGGCCGATGACCATGGCGGCCACCGGGTAGCCGATGAAGCCGGTGTTGGAGGCCGACATGCCCAGCCCGGCCATGGCCGAGCCCTGCAGGTTGTCGCCGCGCAGCCAGCGCGACAGCGCCACCCCCACCGCGAACACCGCCAGCGAGGCCAGTCCGTAGGCCAGCAGGTAGCCGGGCTTGATCACCTCCTCGATCGGCCGGGTGGTCAACGCGTGGATCAGCAGGGCGGGCAGGGCGAAATGGATGACGAAGCTGCCGATGCCACGGATCTGCTCGCGGCTGAGCAGGCTGCTGCGCGCGGACAGGAAGCCGAGGCCGATGATGAGGAAGATGGGCGTGGTGATGGCAAGGATGTCGAGCATGGGGTGGTCCGGCGGGGTGGCCGCCTGGCGGTCAGGGGGCGAAAGGGGCAGGCGTCGATCCTGGCCGCGCCCATTATAGGCAGCTCGTCGCGCCGGGTGAAAGGCGGCCTGAACGTTTCACCGGTTTTTCGTGCGATCAGCGAACGAAAAGCTTTCAAAACCAGCGCGCTTACTTCCAAAGCATCATAAGGCGTGCAGGAGTCGCACGACTTCCGCCTGCCGGGGATGAGCGGCTTTCGGCGTGCGCCGTACTGGCCTGCCAAAGCACAAGGCATCCGGCGCTTGCGCAGAATACGGGTGCTACCGGCCGTCTCCGGATAATCGGCGCGACTGTTGGATCAGGCCGCAAGCGGAGACCAAGATGAACAACAAGAACAAAGCCTGCTATTCCCTGCTGGCCGCTGCCACTGCCCTGGCATTCAGCCTGCCGGCGGCTGCCGAAATCGTGCTGTACGACAAGAACGACACCACCTTCTCCACCGACGGCTACTTCAACACCTTCTACGTCAACAGCGACGTCGACCGTGCCGGCGAGCAATTCGACCGCACCCAGTCGCGGGTCAAGATGGGCTTTCTGCCCAACTACATCGGCTTCAACTTCGGCAAGCAGGTCGACGACCTCAAGCTCGGCGGCCGCGCCTCGTTCTGGGTGACCATCAACGACAGCGAGACCAACGGCACCGCCACCGACATCGACGTGCGCCAGTTCTACGCCACCGCCGCCAACGCCGAGTGGGGCGAGGTGCTGTTCGGCAAGGACTTCGGCCTGTTCGCCCGCTCCAACATCCTGCTCGACGAAATGCTCACCGGCTACGGCCAGGTCAGCGACACCCTCGGCCTGGTGGATGGCGGCGGCGTGTCGTTCGGCAACATCGGCACCGGCTACCCGTACCCGTTCCCGACCTCGCAGATCACCTACCGCTCGCCGCTGATGAGCGGCCTGCGCGTCGCCGCCGGCATCATGGACCCGGTGGACACCAACGAAGACACCGACTCCGCCCTGGACAAGGCCTACCAGGAGGCGCCGCGCTTCGAAACCGAGATCACCTACCAGTTCGAAGTCGGCGGCGCGCAGATCTTCTCCTGGGTCAACGGCATGCAGCAGAGCTCGGAAAACACCGACGACAGCATCGAGGATGTCGACTCCTCCGGCGTCGGCTACGGCGTGCAGGCCAAGATGGGCAACCTGTCGCTGACCGCCTCCGGCTTCCAGGCCGAGGGCATCAACCCGTTCTTCACCAACAACGCCGGCGAGGCGCTGCTGCGCGAAGTCGACAGCGACGGCTACCTGCTGCAGGGCTCCTACCGCTTCGGCAAGAACCGCGTCGCGCTGTCCTACGGCAAGACCGAGGACGACGGCAACGGCCTGGGCAGCGCCGCCGACTACCAGACCCGCGGCATCGCGCTGTTCCACGACGTCAACGACAACCTCAAGCTGGTCGCCGAGCTCAACCAGTTCGAGATCGAAGGCCAGGACAGCGATGCCCTCGACGAGGACACCCGCACCTTCGCCGTCGGTGCGGCGCTGAGCTTCTAAGGCCGCCAGCCACGGCCTGGGGAAGGGTGGAAAACGACCGTGGGTCTTTTCCACCTGGCGCGTCGCGGTGGAAAAAACGTCGAGCGGGTTTTCCATCCTCCAGGCGGTGTTCGATCGAAGCGGGAAAGGCAGGCTGGAAAACGACCGTGGGGTCTTTTCCTGCCGCCGGGTCCCGGACTTTTCATGCTGTACCCCCAAAGGCGCAGGCGGGCAGTACCCAAGTAGCATTAACTGCCCGCCGCGACCTTCCTAGAATCATCCCGTCTGTGTGTTCTGCCGGTCCGGAGGCGACGTGGAAGAAGATCTGAACGACGTCGTCCGCATGGCCCTTTCCGAGTCGAGCGACCCGGAAAGCGTGGCCCAGGACCTGGCCCGCCAGCTGATGCACCCGCACCTGGGCTGCGTGCTGTTCTTCTGCAGCGCCGAATACGACCTGCCCGCCCTGGCCAACGCCCTGGAGCAGTACTTCGGCGGCGTGCGCCTGGTCGGCTGCACCACCGCCGGCGAGATCACCCCGCAGGGCTACGGCCGCGGTTGCGTCAGCGCCATCGGCTTCGACCACCGCAGCTTCTCCATCGCCGCCGCGCGCATCGACGCGCTGGACAGCTTCAGCCTGCTCGACGCCCAGCAGGTGGTCGCCCAGTTGGCCGAGGAATGCCGCGGCAGCAGCCGCGAGCCGATCAGCGGCCACAGCTTCGCGCTGACCCTGCTCGACGGCCTGTCCAGCCGCGAGGAGCTGGTGCTCTCGGCGCTGAACGCCGCCTTCGGGCGCATCCCGCACTTCGGCGGCTCGGCCGGCGACGACAACTACCTGACCCGCACCCACGTCTACCACGACGGCCGCTTCCACACCGGCGCCGCGGTGGTGGTGCTGGTGCACACCGCGCTGGATTTCGAGGTGTTCACCACCCACCACATCCAGCCGCGCGACGAGAAGCTGGTGGTCACCGCCGCCGACCCGGCCAGCCGCACGGTGTTCGAGCTCAACGCCGAGCCGGCGGCGCTGGAGTACGCGCGCCTGCTCGGCCTCGATCCGCAGCAGCTCGACCTCAAGACCTTCGCCCTGCACCCGCTGGCGGTGCGCCTCGGCGAGCAGCACTACGTGCGCTCGATCCAGCGGGTCAACGAGGACCTCAGCCTGACCTTCTACTGCGCGGTGGAGAACGGCATCGTCCTCACCGCCATGCAGCCCGGGCCGCTGCTGCCCAACCTGCAGGCGCTGTTCGACGGCCTGGAGCAGCGTCTCGGCCCGCTGCTGCTGACCATCGGCTGCGACTGCTTCCTGCGCCGCATGGAGGTGGAAGCGCGCGGCTTGGTCGCCGACACCGCCGGCCTGCTGGTCCGCCACCGCGTGATCGGTTTCAACACCTACGGGGAGCAGTTCAATGGCATGCACATCAACCAGACCTTCACCGGCGTCGCCATCGGCCGACCCGGACGGGGCCTGTGCCGCTGAGCTGCGCGTCCGGCTCGCCGAGCTGGAGGCGCGCAACCTCAAGCTGGAGCGGATCAACGCCGCGCTGATCGAGCGCGTCGAGTCTGCCGGTCCGCAGGGCGCCGACGCCTACGCCGCCTTCCAGCACTCGGTGGTGCTCGCCGAGCAGGTGCGCGAGCGCACCGACGCGCTGAACCGCGCGATGACCGAGCTGCAGACCAGCAATGCGCTGCTCAGCGAGGCGCGCGGCCGCGCCGAGACCGCCCATCAGCACCTGATCGACGCCATCGAGAGCATCTCCGACGCCTTCGTGCTGTTCGACGCCGGGCAGCGCATCCTGCTGTTCAACCGCCGCTTCCAGGCGCTGTGGGGCGACCTGCAGAACCGCATCCGCCGCGGCATGCGCCTGACCGAGGTGAAGCGCCTGGCGATCAGCTCCGGGCTGGTGGTCGAGGAACACGGCGGCGCCGAGCAGGAGCGCACCCTCTACCGCCTGCACGACGGCCGCTGGGTGCAGGTCAGCGAGCGGCCGACCCGCGAGGGCGGCCTGGTGATCCTCTACACCGACATCACCGAGGTGAAGATCCACGAGACCGCGCGCCGCGAACAGGCGGTGGCGCAGAAGTCGCGCCTGCTGCAGCGGACCATGGACAACCTGTCCCAGGGCGTCGCGGTGATCAACGCCGAGGGCGAGCTGGAGCTGTGGAACGGCCGCTTCCTCGAACTCAGCGGCCTGGCGCCGATCGAGGCGCATCGGCCGTTCGCCGAGGTGATGGCCGACAGCGAGCTCGAGCTGCTCACCCCGGACAGCTGCGATGCCGGCGGCCGCCCGCTGCGCGAGCGCGAACAGCGCCTGAGCGACGGCCGCGTGCTGGAAGTGCGCACCCATCCGATGCCGGCCGGCGGCTACGTCAACACCTACACCGACATCACCGAGCGCTACCACTACGCCGAAACCCTGCGCGAGAGCGAGCGCTGGGTGCGCCTGATCACCGACCAGGTGCCGGCGCTGATCGCCTACATCAGCGGCGACCTCACCTATGAGTTCACCAACCGCGTCTACGACGAGTGGTACAGCTGGCCGCGCGGCGCCATGCTCGGCCAGGCCATCCACGCGGTGCACAGCGAGGAGCACTGCCGGCTGCTCGAGCCCTACATCGAGCGCGCCTTCGCCGGCGAGAGCGTCACCTTCGAGGTGGCCGAACGCAACCAGGCCGGCCAGGAGCGCTACATGCTGCGTTCCTACGTGCCCAACCGCCAGCCGGGCGGCGAGGTGCTCGGCATCTTCGTGCTGATCCGCGACATCACCGAACGCCGGCGCACCGCCGAGGCGCTGCACCAGGCCTACCAGAACCTCGAGAAGCGCGTGCGCGAGCGCACCGCCGAACTGACCGCGGTGAACAGCCAGCTGCGCGAGGAGATCGACGAGCGCGCCCGCGCCGAGGCGCGCCTGCGCGAGGCCAAGCGCGAGGCCGAACAGGCCAACCTGTCGAAGACCAAGTTCCTCGCCGCGGTCAGCCACGACCTGTTGCAGCCGCTCAACGCCGCACGGCTGTTCACCAGCGCGCTGCTCGAACAGCCGGTGCCGGCGCCCAGCGCCGGGCTGATCCGCAACGTCAGCAACTCGCTGGAGGACGTGGAAAGCCTGCTCGGCACCCTGGTCGACGTGTCCAAGCTGGATGCCGGGGTGATCAAGCCCGACGTCGGCGCTTTCGCCATCGCCGACCTGCTCGACAACCTCGCCGCCGAATACCACCAGATCGCCGCCAGCGAAGGGCTGACCCTCGACTTCGTGCCCAGCTCGGCGCTGGTCAAGAGCGACACCCAGCTGCTGGCGCGGGTGCTGCGCAACTTCCTCAGCAACGCCATCCGCTATACCGCCAGCGGTCGCGTGCTGCTCGGCTGCCGGCGCCGTCCCGGCGGGCTGTCCATCGAGGTGTGGGACACCGGCGCCGGCATCGCCCCGGACAAGCTCGGCGAGATATTCCAGGAGTTCAAGCGCGGCGCCCCGGTGCGCGCCACCCAAGACCGCGGCCTCGGTCTCGGCCTGGCCATCGTCGAGAAGATCGTGCGCATGCTCGGCCACCGCATCCGCGTGTATTCGCGCGAGGGCATCGGCTCCTGCTTCGCCGTCGAGGTGCCCTACGCGCGCAGCGTGGTGCGCCCGCGCGAGCAGAGCGAACTGCCGCCGCCGCCCGGCGAACACCTGCAGGGCGCACGGGTCTGGGTGGTCGACAACGACGCGGCGATCTGCGCCGGCATGCGCACCCTGCTCGAAGGCTGGGGCTGTGACGTGGTCACCGCGCTATCCGGCGACGATCTGGCCCGCCAGGTCGACACCGTGCAGGGCGTGGCCGACATCCTGGTCGTCGACTACCACCTCGACAACGGCCACACCGGCGCCGATCTGGTTCAGGAACTCAACGCCCGGCGCAGCGCGCCGCTGCCAGTGCTGATGATCACCGCCAACTACAGCAACGACCTCAAGCTGCAGATGCGCGAACTCGGCCAGGTGCTGATGCACAAGCCGGTGCGGCCGATGAAGTTGAAGACGGCGATGAGCCATTTGTTGGAGCGGGGGAGGGGGTAGGGTATCCGCTTGGCCGGCCAGCCAGGCTGACGAGCTTCAGCCTTCGCTTGTAGTGTCCGGCGGCGGCAGCCCGGCCGCGCAACGCGGGCACAGGCAAGCCTTGTTGACCAGATGGGCGGGCACTCGCGCCAGTGCCGCCTTGCTGACCGGGGCCGTGGTGCACCAGCACGTCACGTCGAGGCTTCCCGCCTGGGCGGGGGCGCATTGGTTGGCACCGCCGCAAAGCGGGCATATGTGGTTGGGTAGCGCTTGCATGGTTGGGTCGATTGCCGATGTGAGAGGGGATGGCCTGACGCCACTTTAGACTCGCGGTGCGCCATGCGCACCATAACCATAAAGCTCAGGCCGAGGGCATTGCGCTGGCAGCGTCCCGGCGAACGAAGTGAGCGCCTTGTCAGGAACTCAAATTCCGTATTTTTGATAAATACAGAAGATGAGTTGTGGCGATAATGGGGCCGGAAAAAATGAAAATCATGATTTTGGAGTCGGCAAGGTTGGCCAGGCATAAGATGCAGGCGGCTACCCCTGTCGCGATGCCAAACCACTGAATGGGTCGCCCGGGCCAGTTGCTCTTTTTGCTGAGCGTATGCCACGCCAGATTGGCCAGTGAAATCGCCCCCCATGTTCCGCAGAGGATCATGAACGATCCCAGGCGCCAATCGCCGCCCCAATGAGGAAGGCTGGCAGGTAAAGAACTCCCAGGGAGAGAAGGGCGACTGCCGGGCCACACAGGACGATGAGCTCTATGGCTAATATGATGCGATTTAGCATGGCATCCTAAGAATTAGGTCGATCGGCAAGAAAAAACGCAGCTTTTGCGAGTCCAGTAAGCGAAGCGAACTGTGTTTAACGCATTGTTATGTATCTTTATCTCGAGCTTCGGCTTTGATGCGAAGTACTTCTAGCTGTTCGCTTATGAATTCCTCAGTCACACCATATTTTTCCCATAAAGGAGCATAAATCGTTTCGAGGATTTGGTCTGCGCGCTTGAATTTGGAAATAATTAACTGCAGCTCTGTTTTTATTTCTCTGCGGCCTACCTCGGAAACAAGATTTTCGGCGTGCTCTCTGAAGTAGTGGTGAATTAATATGTTTCTAAGTTCTAGGGCTTCGCCTAGATATGTCTCTTCCGCTTCGGGTATTTCTACGATTCCCTTATTCGATTTCAGTAATTGACCAAAGGTTTTCCTTGTTAGTGAGTCATACAAATTGTCAAAGATGCCCTGGCTCGTAAGGGCAGCACTAGGGAGATTGAGAACGATCGCAAGATTCAATGCTGAGTGTTCTAGGATCTGCGCCCAGTATGCTGCAAGACCAAAAAATGCATAGATCTCTTTTTCGCAGCAGTCATCGATTTCTGGAGTCTCTATGCTCATAGCAAATTACCTAGGTGTATAACGATTAAGCTAAAGAGCGGGCTTTAGCCCGTCCCAACGAACGAAATGAGCGATTTAATTGCATTGTTAGGTTAGCCCTCGCGCCTGCCTGATTTCCGAAATTGTTAATGGCTCGCTCCTTGTATGTGCAATGCGGTGGCAAGTTGGGTACAAGCAAATTAACTCATCCAGAGAAACTTCTCGTTCTCCGCTAAGTGCGACGGGTTTTGTGTGGTGGCACTCAATTACATATTTCTCATTTAGTTCAAGTTTAAATCTGCACGCTTTGCATCTATAGTCATCGCGCTCTTTGCACGCACTTACAAGCTTGGCATTTCTGCCGTGCGTAGTTAGCTTTTTGTCAATTTCGTAGCCTTCAATGGCTCTTATGTCTTCAATGCCATAAGTTGGCATGGAGCCGATGCCAGTATATGCAGGTGTCGTTCCTGCACTAAAAGAGCATGAGTTGTTTCTTTGAAAGTGCTCAAAGTGAGCGGCAATATTTTCACCTGCTCTGTGAGCCCTTAGTGCCTCCCCGCACTCAATGCACGAAAAATCTAATTTCTTACCAGCGCTCGCTCGAAGATCTAGAGCCTCTTCAATGCTGATGGTTTCATTTTCGTACATGCACTCTATGGCCGCGCGCATAAATAATGGATTACCTAACTACTATTCGAAACCAAATGGCGCCCCCAAGTGCCCCATCTGGTGCATAACATTCCCTCGTCAAACCTGGCGTACTCCACCTGCGTTACCGCTTTCAGCTCCTTACCGGAAGCCTGCGGGATGTTATCCACCAAGATTGGCAAGCCCTTGCCGTTCGCCCCGTTGCGCGAGCGGGTATGCGGTGACGCTACCCGAATGCCCGCAAGGCTGTCCATGCCACGAGGCGCGACAGATGGATGCGTGGCGAGTGGGAAGCCTCGGGTGGGGCGGGCTTGTTGTACTGCTTCGCGGCCGAGTAGGTGTGTCGTGGCGCGCGTCTCACCTGCTGCCGCGCCGCGGCCTGCCGTACAGCTCGCGCAGCTCGTCCTTGGCCGCCTCCAGCACCGCACGCTGCTCGGCGGAGAGCTGGCGGCCGGCGCGGTTGATGTAGAAGTTGAGCATCGCCATGGCCGAGGCGAAGGGAGAGGCCTTGCGCCGCTCGCTGCATTCGGCGGAGGCCTTGAGCGACTCGGCGATGGCGCGCGGGTCGTCCCGGGTGAACACCCCCGGTTCGAGGTCCAGGGCGTTGCTGGTCTCGGTCACCTGCTGCGACCAGCGTTGCTGGTCGTCTGGCGGACGGCGGGTTTTTCCGGGCCTGGCCATGAGTGCTCAGCCGGCGCTGTAGGTTTCCCCGGCAAACTCGATCAGGCAGAAGCCGTGGCCGAATGGATCCGAGAAGGTGATGCACTTCGAGCGACGCATTCGCTCTCCTGGCGTGCCCCGGCGTTCAATGCCTGGCGTGCGACTGCGGCGAGGTCGGCCACGACGAAGTCCAGATGCACGGGGGTCCAATGTCTCGCGTAATGGCGCTCAAACGGGAGTGCACTCACGGGGTGTGAGCCGGCGGGATTTTGTAGAAGGTAGATCACGGAAGAGCCACCAGTCAGCTCTGCGACATCCTCTTCAATGGTGCGGCTCAGCGTCAATCCGAGTGCTGCGCGGTAGAAATCTATCGCTGGCGCGAGCTCGGGGACGTCGATATTCACGATCACGCGCATGGCTCAGCCTCCGGTCACCTTGCCCCTGCAGTGGCCTGGGCGGCTCTGGCCAGTTTCTTTTCCAGCTTGCTGCGCCTGATCGGCAGCTGGCCGTAGGTCTGGTAGCTCTGCCACTGCTCGAGCAGGCCGGCCTCGTGCGCGTGCCAGGCGTGTTGCGCCAGTCCCGGCGAGGCATTGATCTGCGCGACGATCCTCTGCGCCTCGGGGCTCAGGCGCGTGGCTTTCGCCTGCGGGGTACACCGCCCTGTGGCGTGGCGCGGCTGCCCGGCTGCCTTGTTGCGCCGGATCGGCTTGACGCTCTCTGCGTGGTAGCGCCGCCATTGCTCAACCAGCTTGTCATCGTCGGCGGACCAGAAGTAGCGCTCGAATTCGGGCGAGCTGTTGATGGTGATCCTAATTTGCGTCGGGGTCTTGGCGGTCTCGAAAGCTATTCGTTTATGGTCGCGGACTTTTCGGGGCCTGGCTGGCCGGCTCAGCCCGGCGATCAGGGCGGCGATGGCGTACAACGCGGCTATCCCCAGCAAAGCCAGCAGGACGTACTGCCAATACTTGAATGCTCCCCAGATGAGCAGCCCTATCCCCAGGATTGCCAGGGTGGAGACGCTCGAGTTCCGCCTGGGGGCCGAGGTGGTGAGGAACGGATTCCGGTAAAGGTCCAGCAGGTGATGGTGGTACCTGTCCATCAAGGAGTCGTCATGCCCGTCTTCGTCGCTCATGGGGTTTTCCCGCCGGCCTCCTCGAACCTGGCTTCACACGGATTCGCAGCCCGCCGGTGCATTGCGCATGGCCCAGGGGAAGCGGCTCTGTTGCCACGGCGAGACGCCGGAGCTACAGGGTTCAGCCTAGTTCATGAGCGATGGGGTGCAGGAGTCGGGCGGAGGGGCTTGTGCGGGCGGGCAGGTTGGCTGTGGGGCGATATGGGCAACCCGGGGCCCACTTCCCTGTGGGCAGGAGAAAGGTGCGGGCTCAGCGGCGCAGGTAGGCGCTGAAGTCGATGTCGCCGGCGCTGAGGATGGCCTGCACGCGGTTGTGCACGCCGAGCTTGCGCAGGATGGCGGAGACGTGGGCCTTGACCGTGGTTTCGGCGATGTCGAGGTTGTAGGCGATCTGCTTGTTGGACTCGCCCTTGGTCATCCGCTCCAGCACCAGCAGCTGCTTGCGGGTCAGCGCCTGCAGCAGTTCCGGCGGGATGCCCGAGGCCTCGTGGCTGGCGCGGCGCGGGGCCGGCTTGCTGGCGCGGATGATGTCGGAGGGCAGGTAGACGTTGCCGTTGAGGATCTGCTCGATGGCCTGGGTCATCTGCGCGCGCGGCGAGGACTTGGTGATGAAGCCGACCGCGCCGTAGGTGATCGCCTGCAGGACGATCTGCTTGTCCTCCTCGGCGGAGACGATCACCACCGGGATGGTCGGCGCCTCGTTGCGCAGGGTCATCAGGCCGTTGAGGCCGTGCATGCCGGGCATGTTGAGGTCGAGCAGGATCAGGTCAAGGTCGTCGTGTTCCTGGGTCAGGGCCAGGGCGCTGTCGAGGTCGGAGGTTTCCATCACCTCGCTGTCCGGGAAGCCGTCGCTGATGACGTTGTGGATGGCCTCGCGGAACAGCGGGTGGTCATCGGCGATGAGGATCTTGTACATGGCCTTCACCTGGATTCTTGTAGTTGTCGATGGGACTGCTCGCGGAGCAGCGGGGCTGGCTTGGCGGTTTGCACCGGCCGGCCGGCCTGTTGCCAGGCGTCGATGCCGTCACGGTACCAATACAGCCGGGTATAGCCCAGCGCGGCGGCGCGTTTGCTGGCATTCCACGACAGCCAGCAGTCGGACTTGCAGTAGAACACCAGGGCGCGGGTGCGGTCGCCACCGCTGGCCTGCGCGAGGTAATGGCGGAAGTAGTCCAGCCACTGCGCCTCGGGCTGGCCTTCGCCGACGTTGGCCAGCCACAGGCTGCCGGGGATGTTCTGGTGGGCGGTGTCGCTGACGAACTGGCCGTGCAGCCAGGGGCGGCGGAACACGTCGATCAGCACCGGCGGCTGCTGGCCGGCGAGCAGCTGCTGCAGGGTGGCGGTGTCGACGGTCTGCGCGCCGTCCACGCTGGCCGGGGTCGGGCTGCGGTAGCGGGTCAGGCGATAGCCGTCGGCGGAGAACAGTTGTTCCTCGGCGGCCTGGGCGGGGAGCAGGCCGAGGAGCAGCGGCAGACAGAGCACGGCGGCAAGCAGGCGCGACATGGCTGGGGTTTCCCTTGTTATTTGCGACTATTTATCAGTGAGTCGCAGTGCCTTGGGAATCCTACGATGGAGGCGAAAGGCAGTACCAAAGTAGTAATTTCGCGAAAAGTCGTCATGCAGGGTGCGCACGGCGCACCATTGGCCGAGCCGCGGAGCATTGGTGCGCAGGGCGCACCCTACGGACACTCAGGCACTGCGCTTGAGCGCCGCGTGCTGCGGGTTGAAGGTCAGCACGGCCAGCGCGCTGCACAGCGCCGTGACGCCCAGGCAGACCAGCAGGGCGGTGAGACTCAGGCGCTCGTAAAGGGCGAAGCGCACCAGTTCCACCGCGTGGCTGAACGGGTTGAGCGCACACAGCCAGTACAGCCACTCGCTGGCCTCGCGCATCTTCCACAGCGGGTAGAGCGCCGAGGACAGGAAGAACAGCGGGAAGATCACGAAGTTCATCACCCCGGCGAAGTTCTCCAGCTGGCGGATGCCGTTGGACAGCAGCAGGCCCAGCGCGGCGAGCATCAGCGCGGCGAGCAGCAGCGCCGGCAGGGCGCAGAGCAGGCCCCAGGCCGGCGGCTGCACGCCGTACAGCCAGGCGATGGCGAGGAAGGCATAGACCTGCAGCAGCGACAGCAGGCTGGTGGCCAAGAGCTTGGCGGCGAGCAGGAAGGGCCGCGGCAGCGGACTCATCAGCAGCACGCGCATGCTGCCCATCTCGCGGTCGTAGACCATCGACAGCGAGCCCTGCATGCCGTTGAACAGCAGGATCATGCAGGCCAGGCCGGGGACGATGTAGGTCTCGTAGGTGATGTAGGTGTCGTAGGGCTCGATGATGGCGATGCCCAGCGCGGCGCGGAAACCGGCGGCGAACACCAGCAGCCACAGCAGCGGGCGCACCAGCGCGCTGAGGAAGCGCGAGCGCTGCTGGACGAAGCGCAGCCATTCGCGCAGCACGATGCCGCGCAGGCATTCCAGGTAGGCGGTCATGGCAATGCTCTCGCGACGGTGCGGCAATCAGGGTGGATAAGGCCTGCGGCCGTTATCCACCCTACGGGTGGCAATGCGTAGGGTGGAAAACTCGCGCAGCGATTTTCCACCACCCAGAGGGCAGGGAAGCTCATGCGGCGACCTCCGTCAGGCGGGCGAAGGAGGCCGACAAGTCTTCGCCGGTTTCGGCCAGGCTCGCTGCCGTGCCGCGGGCGACCAGGCGGCCGCGATGCAGGATCAGCAGCGGGTCGTCGGCCTGCACCTCGTCGAACAGGTGGGTGGTCCACAGCACGGTCAGGCCGTCTTCGACGCACAGGCGGCGCACATGCTGGTTGAGCGCCTGGCGGCTGGCCGGGTCGAGGCCGGCGCTGGCCTCATCGAGTAACAGCAGCTCGGGGCGGTGCAGCAAGGCACGGGCGATTTCCACTCGGCGACGGTGGCCGCCATTGAGTTCGCGAACCCGCTCGCGACGGCGTTCGGTCAAGGCCTGACGGGCCAGTTCGGCGTCGACCCGCAGGCCGGTCTGACGCCGCGACATGCCATGCAGCGCGGCGTGATAACGCAGGTTTTGCTCGACGCTGAGGTCCAGGTCCAATGTGCTTTGCTGAAACACCACACCCAATTGCTTGAGCGCCGGACGTGCGGCGTTGCGCAACGAACAGTCGCCGACGCGGATGTCGCCACGCTGCAAATCGTAAAGTCGAGTGAGCAGGGCAATCAGCGTCGATTTGCCGGCGCCATTCGGCCCGAGCAACGCAGCGAAACGGCCGGGCGCCAGGTTGAAACTCACCTGGCGCAACGCCTCTTTCGCACCATAAGCGAAGCTCAGTTCGCTGACTTCGAGTGCGTTCATGGCGTCACCACCACGCCCC
>LNAP01003565.1_pt1 | contig 14847 bp, 11 predicted proteins | sample 602601 | NCBI WGS metagenome assembly LNAP01 (sample SAMN02440304, study PRJNA202911) | soil metagenome | biome: Subtropical and temperate rainforests or woodlands; isolation source: soil samples (1 kg each in a 20% v/v slurry with milli Q water) were... ...
GCAGTGGTCATTGACCTAAATGCGTTATTGATCGCCGGGAACCCAGGAGAAGGATGGTGGGTGCGACAGGGATTGAACCTGTGACCCCTACCGTGTGAAGGTAGTGCTCTCCCGCTGAGCTACGCACCCGGGTCACTTGACGCTGCCGGTTGTTGGGAATGGGCAGCGCGCATGCGGCGGTTCTTTAGCTGTGCCGGCGGCGGCTGTCAACCTTGGCAGGTCTGGCGGTCATTGGACCTTGGCGAAAAACCGCCTCACGCCTAGCTGACTTGACAAAGCCCGGCAGCATGCGGATTTAAAAGCGTTATCGTTCAAGGCTTTGCTTGGAGTCGACTTTGCATGGAGTCGATCGGGCAGGCGGCAAAGCACATTGTGGCAGGAGGTTTAGGGATGAAGACGTGGCAGCCGAAGCGGTCCGGGACAGTTGTCCGGGCGGCGGTGACTTTACTGGCGCTGGTCGCCGGACTTGGCTGCGCAATCCTGCCTCAGGCCGCCGCCGCCAAATCGACGACATTGAGCTATGTCGGTTATCTCGCGGGTATTCCCGTCCTCAATCTGACCGCCGTGGTGGATGTGCCTGTTACAGCGACGACTGCAATAACGGCTGCCGGCTCCGGCGCCTATCGCATCGACGCCACGCTGGTGACGAGCGGCAATTTTGCCGTTCTCTATCCCTTTAAGGCGGAAATGACGGCCCAGGGCAATATGGCCAAGGCCCGGCCGACGCCTCGGCAATACAATTCCGACCAGACCGTCTGGCAGCGGCGGGAAACCGTCAGCCTGACTTACGGTACCGGCGGGCAGGTCACGATCACCGCCAATCCGCTGACCAAACAGGCGCAGCAGGCGGTGCGCGAGGGCTATGCCAACGGCACGATGGATCCCGCCAGTGCCGTCATGGCGCTGGTCGCGGTCTTTAGCCAGCGCCAGGATTGCGGCGGTTCCTATGCGGTCTTCGATGGCGTGCGGCGCTATGACATCGCCGTCGAGAAGGCCGGAACGGCCACCGTCAACCCGATGCAACGCTCGTTCTATCAGGGCTCCTCGACCGAATGCCGGGCGACGCCGAAACTGGTCGGCGGTTTCCAGCAGGCGGCGGTGCAATCGCAGCTCTATCCCCAATCGGCGCGGCTCTGGCTCGCCCCCGCGATCCAGGGCTTCCCGGCCATTCCGGTACGGATGTCGGCCACCAATTCCTTTGGCGAGATGGTGCTCGATCTGGTGAACGTTCAGTAGGGGCGCCGCGTCACAGCCGGCCGATCAACGCCGGCAGGTCGGCAAAGCTGACAAATCCCGGCGTTCCGGCGACCTGTTCCTCACCATAGCCGGACGGCAGAATCAGGGCCGGCACGCCGGCGGCTTGCGCGCAGGCAAGGTCGGTGGCGCTGTCGCCGATCATGACGGCATCCGCCGGCTTGCTGCCAAGGGCTTCGATGGCGGCCCAAAGCGGTTCGGGCTGCGGCTTGCGCTGGGGCAGGGCGTCGCCGCCGATCACCGCCTGAAAGAGTTCGTCCATTCTGGCGGCAGCGAGGACCGCATGGGTCGCTGCCGTCGGCTTGTTGGTGCAGACTCCCAGGCGATATCCCGCCGCCCGCAGCGCTGTCAGCGTCGGGATGACATGGGGATAGGGCTTCACCTCGCGGGTTGCATGGGCGTCGTAGAACACCATGAAGCGCGGCATCACCTCGGCAACCGGCAAGGTCAGGCCGGCGGCGGCCAAAGCGCGTTCCATCAGTTTCGGCGCACCGTCGCCGATCATACGCTTGACGGCCTCCACCCCAAGCGCCGCCGCGCCAAGCTCGATCAGCGTGTCATTCGCCGCGGCGGCGATATCGGGCGCGCTGTCGATCAGCGTGCCGTCGAGATCGAAAACCAAGGTATGGCGTCCCAGGATAGAATGCTCTGGCAGTTTGTCGGCTGGCATGTGTCGCTCTGAATTGTGGCTTTGCGGGGGTATATTCATGACCTGAGGCCCGGCGGCCATTCGGCGCTTGGAGCCTAGCCGGGGATATGGCATTTTCCGCTTCATCTCAATGACTTTTGTGGGATTTTCCCGCCGGAGCCGCTGTTTTGATGTCGCAGTCCCCGTCTTCATCACCTATTGCCGCCGTTATCCTGGCCGCCGGCCAGGGTACGCGCATGAAATCGCGTCTGCCCAAGGTCATGCACCGGATCGCAAGCCGGACCATGATCGGCCATGTGCTGGCCAATCTCGCCCCGCTCGGTGCCGCGCCAGTGGTGGCCGTGATTGCGCCTGGCATGGATGAGGTGATGCGCGAAGTTGCTCCCCATGGCATTGCCTATCAGACGGAAGCCCTTGGCACCGGCCATGCCGTCCGGGCGGCGCATGAGGCGCTGGCCGGCTTCAAGGCGGGTACGGTGCTGGTGCTGTTCGGCGATTCACCCTTCGTTTCGACAGCGACGTTGCAAAAACTGATCGCGCGGCGTCAGGCTGCCGATGACCCGGCCGTGGTCGTCCTTGGCATGCGGCCGGCCGATCCCACCGGCTATGGACGGATCATCACCGATGATGCCGGCGGGATCGAGAAGATCGTCGAGCATAACGACGCCAATGTTCTGGAACGGATTGTCGATCTCTGCAATTCGGGTGTCATGGCGATCGATGCCGCCGTCATCTGGCCGCTGCTCGACCGCATCGGAAACGACAACGCCAAGGGTGAATACTATCTGACCGATATCGTTGCCTTGGCGCGTGCCGCGGGGCGACGCTGCGCCTATGTCGAGGCACCGGCGGAAGAGTTGCTCGGCGTCAACAGCCGGCAGGACTTGGCGACGGCCGAAGCGCTCTATCAGCAGCATCGCCGCTGTCAGGCGATGAGCGACGGTGTGACGTTGACCGATCCCGCGACAGTCTATTTCGCCGCCGATACCAAACTTGGCCGCGATGTGGTGATCGGACCGAATGTCGTCTTCGGTCCCGGCGTCAGCATCGCGGACGATGTCCAGATTCTCGCTTTCTGCCATATCGAGGGTGCGCGGATCGATAGCGGCGCCATCATCGGCCCCTTTGCCCGGTTGCGGCCCGGCAGCGATATCGGCCCGCAGGTACATATCGGCAATTTCGTCGAAACCAAGAACACCAAGCTCGGCGCCGGCGCCAAGGCCAATCACCTGACCTATCTCGGCGATGCCGAAGTGGGGGCCAAGACGAATATCGGCGCGGGGACCATCACCTGCAATTACGACGGCTTCCTGAAGGAAAAGACGGTGATCGGCGCCGGTGCCTTCATTGGGTCCAATTCGGCCCTGGTGGCGCCCATCCGGATCGGCGATGGCGCCATGATCGCCGCGGGCAGCGTGGTGACCCGCGATGTCGCACCCGATGCCTTGTCGGTGGCGCGCGGCCAGCAGGTCGACAAGCCGGGCTGGGCCAGCAAATTCCGGACGGCGCGGGCAGCGGTGAAAGCCGGCCTCAAAGCAAAAGACTGATAAGACGAGCAAGCCAGGGACATCATGTGCGGCATTATCGGGATATTGGGCAAATCACAGGTTGCGCCGCTTTTGTTCGACGGTCTGAAGCGGCTGGAATATCGCGGCTATGATTCGGCCGGCATCGCGACCTTGGTCGACGGCCGCATCGAGCGGCGCCGGGCGGAGGGCAAGCTCGGCAATCTGGAAAAGGTGCTGGCCGAACGGCCGCTGCCGGGAACGACCGGCATCGGCCATACACGCTGGGCCACGCATGGCCGCCCCAATGAGGTGAATGCCCATCCCCATGCCACGGACAAGGTGGCCGTGGTGCATAACGGCATCATCGAGAATTTCCAGGAATTGCGGGCCGAGCTGCAGGCGGCGGGCCATGTCTTCGTGACCGAAACCGATACCGAGACGGTGGCCCATCTGCTGACCCGCTATCTCGATCAGGGTCTGTCGCCCGAGGCGGCCATGGCGCAGGCGATGGAACGGCTGCAGGGGGCGTTTTCGCTGGCGATCCTGTTCGCCGACCGGCCCGATCTGATGATCGGCGCGCGGCGCGGCTCGCCCCTGGCGATCGGCTATGGCGAGGGCGAGATGTATCTCGGCTCCGATGCCATGGCGCTGGCGCCCTTCACCGCGCGCATCTGCTATCTGCTGGAAGACGATTGGGCGGTGATCACGCCTGCGGGGGCGACGATCTATAACGGCGGTGAGCGGGTCGAGCGCGAGGTGAAGCAGACGGCCCTGTCGGGCGCCTTGATCGGCAAGGGCAATTACCGGCATTTCATGATGAAGGAAATCGCCGAGCAGCCGGCAGTGATCGGCGATACCCTGCAGGTCTTCCTCAATCCGCTGGAGCGGCGCATCGAATTGCCGCCGATGCCGGTGGATTTCGCCAAGCTCAGCCGCCTGACCATCGTCGCCTGCGGCACCGCCTATCTGGCGGGCTTCGTGGCGAAATACTGGTTCGAGCAGGTGGCGAGGCTGCCGGTCGAGATCGATGTCGCCTCGGAATTCCGCTACCGGGCGGCCCCCTTGCCGGCGGATGGGGCGACCCTGGTGATTTCGCAATCGGGGGAGACGGCGGATACCCTGGCAGCTTTGCGTTACGCCAAGGCGCAGGGCAACAAGATCATCGCCGTCCTCAATGTGTCGGAAAGCACCATGGCTCGAGAGGCCGATGTGGTGCTGCAGACCCTGGCGGGACCGGAAATCGGCGTCGCCTCAACCAAGGCCTTCACGACGCAGTTGGTGGTGCTGGCGGCCCTGGCCATTGCCGCCGCCCGGGCCCGTGGCACGATCGACGCCAAGCGTGAGGCGGAACTGTCCGGTGCCCTGATTGAGGTGCCGGCGCGGGTAGCGGAGGTCCTGAATCATGACCAGCATCTGAAGGAGATCGCCCTCAAGGTGGCGGAAGCCCGCGACGTGCTTTTCCTCGGGCGCGGCACCTCTTATCCGATTGCGCTGGAGGGGGCGCTGAAGCTGAAGGAAATTTCCTATATCCATGCCGAGGGCTACGCCGCCGGCGAGATGAAGCACGGGCCGATCGCGCTGATCGATGAGACCGTCCCGGTCATTGTCGTGGCGCCGCATGACGATCTCTTCGACAAGACCGCCTCCAATCTGCAGGAAGTGCGGGCGCGGGGCGGTCGGGTGATTTTCTTCTCCGATGCCGAGGGCATCGCCAAGCTGGGCGGCGAGGCGATGGTGGCGGTGGAACTGCCGAAGGTCGATCCCTTCGTGACGCCGATCCTCTATGCCGTGCCGGTGCAACTGCTGGCCTATCACGCGGCGGTCGCCAAGGGCACGGATGTCGACCAGCCACGCAATCTCGCCAAAAGCGTCACTGTCGAATAGAGGCTGGGAAGTCGGATCCTAACGGCGCCGAACGGCTATCGGACGCCGACGCAGCGATCAGACGCCAACACAGGGGCTCATGCCGCCGGTGGGCAGATGCGCGTCATTGCCCGGCACCATTTTGACGCTGTTGGAAGCGAGATAGGCCTGGCCGTTATCGAAGATGGAGACGAACTGCACGCCGCCATCCGGCCGCACGAACATGATGAAGCAATTCGGCGCATTGTTGCGATAGTTCGGGTAGGCGTAGCAGACCTGTCCTTCCTGGATCCACCATTTGCCCGGATAGGTGCAGCCTTTTTCCCAATAGGCGGTCCGGCCGTCGGTCAGGTGATACTCAACCCAATCCTCGCCGGTATCGTTATAGCGGCCATAGATCGTGACATCGTCGAGCTTGGCCCTGATCGCGGCGGGATCGGTCAAGGGTTTGGCACCGGGCACGACCAGGTCTTGCGGCTGATCCGTCGCCGCTGCCAGGGTACCGGCCTGTGCCGTCCCGATCAGAATCTGCACGCTCGGCAGCAGGAGATTGGCGAGCAGTAGAAGGCCGACAAATGACGGCAGGCGTCTCATCTTTTTTCGGCCCCGCAAGGGTGTCAGATAACCATTCATTCTGCCTCGAATACCGAAAAGGGAGATAGGAGTCTAAGCCAGCAGGGGGAGCGAGATAACCTCGCCATCATGACCCTTCGCGTATTCCTTAACTACCCCCAAAGAAGCATTGCTTCTGGGCAATTTTGCGGCAAGCTGCGCGCCGTCGAACAACCTGTCCACAATTCGGCGAGCGGGAATTTCCAGCAAAAAAAGAGATCAGTTGGATAAAATGCTTGTCGATCTGGCCTGATCCGCATACTCATCGGCATATCACAGTTGGAAGTGCGTAAACTTTGACCATAAAGGTAGACGACCGCGACATTCATCTGGAACGGCCGGCAAGTGATGTTTCGCTGCAGGCAGAGCCAGGCCAGATGGCAGGGCGGTTCCCTCGGGCGATAATCGGCAAATCAATGCAATTGCCAATGCGATTGATGGCGGGTGGTCGCTGCGACCGCGTCGCGGCATGATCGATCTTTTACTGATGCATAGCTGGATCTGGGCGCAAGGGGCGGCCATTGGCTTTGCCGTGGCGGCGCCCGTCGGCCCGATCGGCATGCTCTGTATCCGCACCACCCTGGAAAAGGGGCGGCTGGCAGGATTCGCCGCCGGGCTCGGCGCCGCCGTCGCGGATACGATCTTTGCCGCGATCGGAGCCCTGGCGATCAGCCTGGTCGGCAATTTTCTCAGCATGGAACAAGGCTGGTTCAAGCTGGGGGCGGGGATCTTTCTGATCGTCTTCGGCATCTATCTCGCCATGAAACCGGCGATCGGGTCCGAAAATGGTAAAAAGGTGCAGCCCGGCCTGCTGGCGGAATTTTTCGTGACCATGCTGTTGACCTTGGCCAACCCTTCGACAATTCTGTCTTTTGCGGCTGTTTTCGCAGGCGTCACGGCAGGCGGCGGATATGCGCTGGAAACCATGCCTGCCTTGATTACGGGGGTTTTTCTCGGCGCTGCCGGCTGGTGGCTCACCCTGACCGTCATCGTCGGGCTCATTCGCCACCGGATCAGCCAGCGCTGGCTGACCCTGATCAATCGTGGGGCCGGGCTGGCCTTGGCGGCTTTCGGCCTCTTTACGTTGGTCCAGCTTTACCTGCGACAATACGGCTGATCCGGCGCCGGGCTCGCGGGATTCCTCATCTGGCGGGCGCCGGATGTTGCAGAAGGGGCTGGCCGGATGCTAGGTTCCCGCCGCAATTTTCAATCGTTTCCTGAGACTTGAATAGAACGGGTTACCCGATGTCGTTGGACACCAAAACCGTCGCCCATATTGCCACCTTGGCGCGCATTCGCGTGCCGGAACAGGACCTTGCCGGCTTGGCCCAGGAGCTGAACGGCATCATGGCCTGGGTCGAGCAATTGAATGAGGTCGATACCACCGGCATCGAGCCGATGGCTGGCGTCGAACAGCGCGGGTTGCCGCAACGTCCGGATGTCGTCAATGACGGCGGCCAAGCCGACAAGATTCTGGCCAATGCGCCGGAAGCGGCCCATGGCTTCTTCACCGTCCCCAAAGTTGTCGAATAACGGATCGATCCGATCATGAGCGAACTGACGCATCTGACCATGGCCGCCGCCCTCGAGGGGCTGAAGGCCAAGAAATTTTCCTCGCGCGAACTGACCGACGCCTATCTGGCGGCGATGGAAAAGCATCGCCACCTCAATGCCTATGTCACGGAGACGCCGGACAAGGCGCGCTCGATGGCCGATGCCGCCGATCAGCGCCGCGCCAAGGGTGAGGCGACTGGCGCGATGGATGGCCTGCCGATCGGCATCAAGGATCTCTTCTGCACCGAAGGCGTCCTGACCACCGCCGGCTCGCATATCCTGGACGGCTTCAAGCCGACCTATGAATCGACCGTCACGGCCAATCTGTGGCGCAACGGCGCCGTCATGCTGGGCAAGCTCAACATGGACGAATTCGCCATGGGTTCCAGCAACGAGACCTCGTATCACGGCGTCGTCGTCAATCCCTGGAAGCGCAAGGGAAGTGATGTGAAGCTGGTGCCCGGCGGTTCTTCCGGCGGTTCCGCGGCGGCGGTCGCCGCACGCCTTGCCATGGCGGCAACCGGAACCGATACCGGCGGCTCGATCCGCCAGCCTTGCGCCTTTACCGGCACGACCGGCATCAAGCCGACCTATGGCCGCTGCTCGCGCTGGGGCATCGTCGCTTTCGCGTCCTCGCTGGATCAGGCGGGGCCGATGGCGCGGTCGGTCGAGGATTGCGCCATCATGCTGGGTGCCATGGCCGGACACGACCCGAAGGATTCGACCTCGGTGGAGATGCCGGTGCCGGATTTCCGCCAGGCACTGACCGGCGACATACGCGGCCTCAAGGTCGGTATCCCGACGGAATACCGGCTGGACGGCCTCGCCCCGGAGATCGCCAAATTATGGGAGGACGGCGTTGCCTGGCTGAAAGCGGCGGGGGCGGAGATCAAGGAAATCAGCCTGCCGCACACCAAATACGCCTTGCCCACCTATTACATCATCGCGCCGGCGGAGGCCTCGTCCAATCTCGCGCGCTATGACGGTGTGCGCTTCGGCCTGCGGGTGCCGGGCAAGACGCTGGACGAGATGTACGAGCTGACGCGCGCCGCCGGTTTCGGCAAGGAAGTGAAGCGACGCATCATGATCGGCACCTATGTGCTGTCGGCCGGTTACTACGATGCTTATTACCTGAAGGCGCAGCGCCTGCGCGCGTTGATCGCCCGCGATTTCACCGAGGCCTTCAAGGATATCGATGTGGTGCTGACGCCCTCGACCCCGTCTGCCGCCTTCGGCGCCGATGAGAAAAGCGACGATCCGATCGCCATGTATCTGAATGACGTCTTCACCGTGACGGTCAATCTGGCCGGCCTGCCGGGCATCTCGGTGCCGGCCGGTCTCGACAGCCAGGGCCTGCCTTTGGGCCTGCAGCTGATCGGCCGCGCCTTCGATGAAGAAACCTTGTTCCGCGTCGGCCATGTGGTCGAAAAGGCCGCTAATTTCACCGCCGCTCCGGCTGGTTATTGAGGGGCGGGAGGAAACGATGAGCGATAACACGAAGAACCTGATCGAAGGCCGGACCGGCTATTGGGAAGTGGTGCTGGGCCTGGAAGTCCATGCCCAGGTCATCTCCAAATCGAAGCTGTTTTCCAGCGCCGCGACCGATTTCGGCGCCGAGCCGAATAGCCAGGTCAGCCTGGTCGATGCGGCTTTTCCGGGCATGCTGCCGGTGATCAATGAAGTCTGCGTGGAGCAGGCAGTCCGGACCGGCCTCGGCCTCAATGCACAGATCAATCTGAAATCGGTGTTCGATCGCAAGAACTACTTCTATGCCGATCTGCCCGCCGGTTATCAGATCTCGCAGTTCACCCAGCCGATCGTCGGCACAGGCACGATCGTGCTCGATCTGCCGGACGGCTCGAAGCGCGAGGTCGGCATTACCCGGCTGCATCTCGAACAGGATGCCGGCAAGAGCCTGCATGACCAGCATCCGACGAAGAGCTATATCGACCTCAACCGGTCCGGCGTGGCGCTGATGGAAATCGTCTCCGAACCGGATATGCGATGCTCGGACGAGGCTGCCGCCTATCTCAAGAAGCTGCGCTCGATCCTGCGTTATCTCGGCACCTGCGACGGCAATATGGATGAAGGCTCGATGCGCTGCGACGTCAATGTCTCGGTGCGCAAGCCCGGCGATCCCTATGGCACGCGCTGCGAGATCAAGAACGTTAACTCGATCCGCTATGTCGCCCAGGCGATCGAACATGAAGCCCGGCGCCAGATCGAGATCATCGAGGATGGCGGCACGATCCGCCAGGAAACCCGCCTCTATGATCCGAACAAGGGCGAGACGCGGTCCATGCGGTCCAAGGAACAGGCGCATGATTATCGCTATTTCCCCGATCCCGATCTGCTGCCGCTGGTCCTGACGCAGAGCTTCGTCGATGCGATCAAGGCAGACCTGCCGGAGCTGCCTGATGCCAAGCATAACCGCTTCGTGAAAGACTTCGGGCTCAGCGATTACGATGCCGGCGTCCTGGTCGCGGAACGCGAAACGGCGGATTTCTATGAGGAAGCCGCGAAGGGCCGCGATCCCAAGCTGACAGCGAATTGGGTCATTTCGGAATTGTTCGGCCTGCTCAACAAGGAAGGCAAATCCATTACGGATAGCCCGATCTCGGCGGTGCAGCTCGGCGAATTGGTGGGCCTCATCCAGGACAACACCATTTCGGGCCGCATCGCCAAGGAAGTCTTCGCGGCGATGCTGGAAACCGGTAAATCGGCGCCGGTTATCGTTGAGGAAAAGGGGCTGCGTCAGGTGACCGATACGGGCGCTATCGACGCGGCGATCGACGATATCCTGGCCAAGAATGCCGACAAGGTCGCCGAGTTCCGTAGCGGCAAGGACAAGCTTTTCGGCTTCTTCGTCGGCCAGGTGATGAAGGCGACCGGTGGCAAGGTCAATCCGGCGATGTTGAATGAAAGACTGAAGGCGAAGCTGCAGGGGTAAGGCGGCTTTATCCTTCGGTCGGGATGAAGAAGAGGCGCGGCGCAAGTTCGCGCCTCTTTTTATGCTCCGGCCCATCAGACATACGATGACCAATCGGATGCAAGCTGCTACCGTTCGACCATCTATCCTGAAATGGGCGCTGCGGCAAAGCGGCAAGTGCCGAGTGAGAATGTGCAGTGACAGATTACATCCGGAAAATCCTCGATGCGCGGGTCTATGATGTAGCGGTGCAGACGCCGCTCGATCTCATGACGCGCCTCAGTCAGCGTATGGGCGGCACGCTCCTCCTGAAACGGGAAGACCTGCAGCCCATCTTTTCCTTCAAGATTCGCGGCGCCTATAACCGCATCGCGCGCCTTTCCAGGCAGGCGCGGGAAGCGGGCGTCATCTGTGCCTCGGCCGGGAATCATGCGCAGGGCGTCGCCTTGTCGGCGCAGCGTTTAGCCATCGAGGCGACGATCGTCATGCCGGCGACCACGCCGACCATCAAGATCGATGCGGTCCGGTATCTGGGCGGCAAGGTAATACTGCATGGCGACACCTTCGATGAGGCCTATGAACAGGCCCGGATTCTGGAGCAGCAGCAGGGCCTGACCTTCATCCATCCCTATGACGATCCGGATGTGATCGCCGGCCAGGGCACGATCGGCATGGAGATCCTGCATCAATATCCGGAGCCCATCGAGGCCGTCTTCGTGCCGATCGGCGGCGGCGGCCTCGCCGCCGGTATCGCATCTTACGTCAAGTTCCTGCGGCCGGAGACCAAGGTGATCGGCGTCGAGCCGGTCGATGCCGCGTCGATGAAGGCAGCCATCGATGCGGATGAGCGCGTCATCCTCGACCGGGTGGGTTTGTTCGCCGACGGTGTCGCGGTACGTCAGGCCGGCATGGAGACGTTCCGCCTGTGCAAGACCTTGCTGGATGATGTGCTGGTGGCGGATACCGACGAGATGTGCGCGGCCGTCAAAGACATCTTCGAGGATATCCGCGTGATCGCCGAACCGGCAGGCGCCCTGTCGCTTGCCGGCCTGAAAGCCTATGCCGCCCGCAACCCGAAGCGGTCCGGGGCGCTGGTTGCCATCAATAGCGGCGCCAATATGAATTTCGACCGGCTTCGTCACGTGGCCGAGCGCGCCGAGGTCGGCGAGGCGCGCGAGATCCTGCTGGGTGTCACGATTCCCGAATTGCAGGGGAGCTATCGCCGTTTCGTGCAGGTGCTCGGCAACAAGACCATCACGGAATTCAATTATCGTTACGCCGCCGGTGAACAGGCGCATGTCTTCGTCGGCATGAAACTGGCCAATGCCAAGAGTGAAAAAGACAATGTCATTACCCAGCTGCGGGGGCTGGGTTACGAGGTGCTCGATATCAGTTCGAATGAGACGGCCAAGCTTCACATTCGGTACATGGTCGGCGGGCGGGCCGAAGCATTGCGCGACGAAGTCATTCTCAGATGCGAGTTTCCCGAACGCCCCGGCGCCTTGCTCAAATTCCTCGACGGTGTGGCCGCGGATTGGAACATCACGCTTTTCCATTACCGCAATCACGGCGCCGATTATGGCCGCGTCCTTGCCGGCCTGCAGGTGCCACCAGCCGAGAGGCAGCGTTTCGCCGAACGCTTGCAGGCGCTCGGCTATCCCTATGAAGACGAGACCGACAATCCTGCTTATCGCCTCTTTCTGACCAGTTGATCACGCCGGCCCTCTCTGCCGGGCAGGGGCGCAGAATTTGGCTGCGGCGGAACCGCAACTCATGTAAGAGCTTCTTACATGAGCTGGTCCAGGAATAAAGACAAGGATGGCCAAGGTGATGCCGGTCGGCGCGGCTATCATCACGGCAACCTGCGCGAAGCCCTGATCAAGGCGGCACTCGACCTGATCACGGCAAAAGGCCCTGCCGGCTTTACCTTCGCGGAAGCTGCCCGGGCGGCCGGTGTCAGCCCGGCGGCGCCTTATCGCCATTTTCGCGATCGCGACGAGCTCATGGCGGACTTGGCGCGTCAGGGATTCCAGCGCTTTGAGGCCTTTTTGAAGACCGCCTGGAACGAGGGTCGCCCCGATATTTTCACGGCCTTCGACAATCTCGGCAAAGCCTATCTCGCTTTCGCGCGCACGGAACCGGCCTATTACTCGGCCATGTTCGAGGCAGGCATTCCGCTGGACGACTATCCCGATTTGCGGCAAGCGGGTGATCAAGCCTTCGCCATTCTGCGCAACGCTTCCGAGATATTGTGCCAGACGCTGCCGAAAGCCGGCCGGCCGCCGGCCCTGATGATGGCTTTGCACATCTGGTCGCTTTCCCACGGCATCGCCTCGCTCTTTGCGCGTGGCGATGCCGGCCGGCGAAAGCTGCCGATGAGCCCGGAAGATCTGCTGGAGGCCGCGATGCTGGTTTACCTGCAGGGTCTCGGCCTTGGCGATAAAGGCAAGCAAGCCCCGTCCTGAGGGTCACGATAGCCAGTTCTCGATTGCTCAGGCGTCTTAAATAGCGTGCCCCGGCGATCCCATCTGTCCACTATTGAAAACAGCCCGTCGTCCGCCAAGGTCGGTGAATCTTGCGACCGAAATTACCAAATAGAATCAGCGCTTTCAGCCAAAATAAGTGACTCTCAAGATCAAGTTTAGTGAATCCGGAGCGACATTTTCTCAGAGATAATGAATATGGCGCTGTCGGCCGCCCCAATCCGCCAGAAGGCGAACTGCCGAACTCTATGCTGGATAGCATCAAGAGGCGGTTTTCCGGCGGCATCGATATCTGCCGCCGGAAAACCATGACGATTACGCGTAACCGCCTCTGAATCAATCCAACCGAACCCAGATTCGACATCCTGCGTTTTCTGAGCATGGGGGAAGCCCCTGGAGGAAACGCATTGAACCTGTCCGCGTCCCTGGCGGACTCATTCTGTGAGTCCGCCAGGGACGATCAGAAGCTAGGCATTCCACCAACGTTCCACCGCGCGACGCCCGTCGAGGCCGTTATTTGTCGCCATCGGGCCGTGGGCCACGGCTGCGGTGCGGCCCATGATATAATTGGCAAAGCAGGGAATGAGGGCGCCGCCTTGCTGGTTCACGATGCGTTGCATCTCGCCATACATCTGGCCACGTTTCTGTTCATCGAGTTCGGCGCTTGCTGCCAGGCGCAATGATTCGAAGGTGGGATCGGTCCAATAGGTGTCGTTCCAGGGCGCCTTGGGCGCATAGCCGAGGGCAAACATCTCGCCTTCGGTCGGATAGCCGCCCCAATAGGCCGTGCAGAACGGGCTTTTCATCCAGACATTGTCCCAATAGCCGTCCACCGGTTCGCGCTTGACGTTGACGGTGATGCCGGCCTTGGCCGCCTGCTGCTGGTAGACCAGGGCGGCGTCAACCGCGCCGGCAAAGGCGGCCGTGGAGGTGCTCAGATCGACCTTGAGATTCTCGGCATTCGCCTTCTTCAGATAGAATTTGACCTTGTCCGGATCATAGGCCGTCTGCGGCAGGTCCTTCGCATAATAGCGATAGGACGGCCCGATCGGCGTGTCGTTGCCCATATGGCCGTGGCCGAGCAGAATCCGGTCGAGAATTTCCTGGCGGTCCATCGCGTATTTCAGCGCGAGGCGGATGTTGTTGTCGCTGAAGGGCGCCGTATCGGTCCGCATGGGAAAATCGTAATGGAGCGGTCCGGCCACTTCATCGATGGTGATGCCCTCGGCCTTTCGGACGAGTTCGACCATCTTCGGATCGATATCCTCGATGACCTGCACCTGGCCGGAAATCAGCGCGTTCACCCGCGTCGCCGCGTCGCCGATCGTCAGCAGTTCAACTTCATCGAAGAAGGCCCGATCGTCGCGCCAGTAATTGGGATTGCGCTTCAGCAAGGCCCGTACGCCCGGCTGATATTCCGCGAGCGTATATCCGCCGGTGGCAATCCGGCTCTGCCAGTCGATGCTGTCCGCCTTCGCCGGAAAAATGGTGAAGCCCGGCGTGTTGAGGCTTGCCGGCAGGTCGGCATTGGCGCTTTCCAAGGTGATGGTCAGCGCGTTCGGCCCATCCGCCTTGACGACATCGAACTGATCGGCAATCGGCTTGACGAAGGACTTCGACTGGGGACCACGGTGATAGTTCAAGGAGGCGATGATGTCATCGACCGTCATCGTCTTGCCGTTATGAAAGGTGATCCCCTGGCGCAACTTGAAATGCCAGGTCTTGGCATCCTTGCTGTCCCAGCTCGCTGCCAGCACCGGCCCGATGCTGCCATCGGGCAGAATTTCCGTCAGGGTATTGCTGTAACCTAAGGCGACCAGCCATTGGAAGCCGTTCACCAGCAGGGCCGGGTCGGTACTGTCCGTCGTCGAGCCCTGGCTGCTGCCGATGCTGAGCTTGCCGCCGCGTTTCGGCGTGTCGGCACGTGCCCGGCCCATCGGCAAGGCCAGGGTGAGGCCGGCCGCGGCAAGTCCGGCGGCGCCAGCCAGGCGCAGC
>LNAP01002984.1_pt3 | contig 14846 bp, 17 predicted proteins | sample 602601 | NCBI WGS metagenome assembly LNAP01 (sample SAMN02440304, study PRJNA202911) | soil metagenome | biome: Subtropical and temperate rainforests or woodlands; isolation source: soil samples (1 kg each in a 20% v/v slurry with milli Q water) were... ...
TGATCATGATCAGGAAGCAGCCAAACAGCGCGATGGTCCCGGGGATGCGGCCCATTTCTTCACGGACCATGTCGCCCAGGGAACGGCCGTTGCGGCGGGTGGACATGAACAGGACCATGAAATCCTGAACGGCACCGGCCAGCACTACGCCGGCAATCAGCCACAGCGTACCGGGCAGGTAACCCATCTGCGCCGCCAGCACCGGACCGACCAGCGGCCCCGCACCAGCAATGGCTGCGAAGTGGTGACCGAAGAGCACGTGTTTATTGGTCGGCACGTAGTCCAGACCGTCATTGTTAACGACAGCGGGCGTGGCACGATTGGGGTCGAGTTGCATCACTTTGGTAGCGATGAACAGGCTGTAGTAGCGGTATGCAACGAGATAGATAGCGACTGCTGCGACTACGATCCAGAGGGCATTGATCGCTTCGCCGCGGCGCAGGGCCACGACACTTAGCGCAAACGCTCCCAGGACAGCCACGGCAAACCAGGCGAGGTGTTTAGCCAGACGGGGCATAGCGTGTCTCCTGCCGACAGCCAATGGACTGCGGCGGTAATTTTTATAATTGTGTCCGCTGTGCGGAGCTGGCCCAATATCCCCGCATGCCGTCTACAAATAAATCCGCGTTACTACGTACGTGGCGCCTACGTAGTTCTACGTAGATGACGGTGGACTTCTTGTTGGAGCGACGGCGCAGCGATTCGACTTGGTTGCGAATGCGAGTTGTCATTCAAGATTGATGTCGTCTGATATACCGCCATCGCGAGCAGGCTCGCACACAGGGGAATGGTGTACACCTGCAAGTAATTGGTCGGCTGTCAGGCCGCCTTCGCAGGCAAGCCAGCTCCCACAGGGATTGGATGTTTGGCAGGAAGTGATTGGTCGGCTGTCAGGCCGTCATCGCGAGCAAGCTAAGCTCCCACAAGGGATTGGTGTTCGCCTTTCGCCTTTCGCCCCTAACCACTCATCAGGCCGAGCGTTAGCTCGCCTGCAGCTCTTGATCTTGATCCACCCGCCCCTTCGGGAGGCTGAGTGGAGGTGTTCATCTGGGGGGCAGGCGCGCAGCGCCGTTCGACGCAGTCGAACACATCGAGAGGAGGTCGAAGCGAAGCCGACCGGAGGCGATGCCCCCAGATGAACACCGGAACGAAGGAACGCCGAGCCCAAGCGAGGGGCCGGACGCTGGGGCGAGACTTTTTGGTTCCTTTTGTGGCGTTTGACAAAAGGGACTCGCCGTAAGGGCGAAACCATTAGCCGCCGTTACCGCAGCAATGGATATGTACACCTGAAAGAGATTGGTCGGCTGTCAGGCCGCCATCGCGAGCAAGCTCAGCTCCTACAGAAATCCAAGCCACAAGTCATTCCGTCCAGCGCCGCTACTGGCCCCGCATATCTTTGGCATATGATGCCGGGCCTTCGCCTTCCCTCGGTCCGGACAGGAGCACAGATGCAGCTCAAACACAAAATCGTCGCGCTCGGGATTCTGCCGCTGATGCTGGCCATCGCCGTCATCTGCGCGCTGGTGATTTCCATGAACCGGCAACTGGGTGAACAACAGGCGCAACTGATCGAAGACAGCATTCTGGCCAGCAAGCGCGCAGAACTTAAGAACTACGTCGAAATGGCGCAAAGCCTGATCGAACCGCTTTACGACGACGGCCACGGCGACGAACACGCCCAGCAAAAAGTGCTGGAAGAACTGCGCAAGCTCAGCTTTGGCATCAATGGCTACTTCTTCGTCTACGACCACGAAGGCCGCAGCCTGATGCACGCGCGCCAGTCCGAGCTGGTAGGCAAATACCTGTGGGACATGAAGGACCCTCACGGTTTGCCGGTGATCCAAGCATTGCTCAAAAGTGCGCAATCGGGCGAAGGCTTTCAGCGCTACGCCTGGAACAAACCCTCCTCCGGCCAGGTGACCGACAAGCTCGCCTATGTGGTGATGCTGGATCGTTGGGGCTGGATGCTCGGCACCGGCATCTACCTTGAAGACGTTGAGCGCGCGACCCAGCAGGCGCGTGACGAAGTGGCCCAGGGCATTCGCAAGACCATGCTGGCGATTGCCGCAGTGGCCCTCGTGGCGGTGCTGTTTGTCTTCGCCAGCGGCATGACATTGAACGTCAGCGAGCATCGTCTGGCCGACAAAAAACTGCAGCGCCTGACCCAGCGTATCGTCAGCTTGCAAGAGGAAGAACGCTCACGGGTTTCCCGTGAACTGCACGACGGCATCAGCCAGTTACTGGTCTCGATCAAGTTTCAGTTCGAACTGGCCAGCCACCTGCTCGAGAATGGCCAAGCACATGACAAGGGTTTGAGTACGCTAAGAGACGCCACGGAGCGCCTGGGCGAAGCGATTGGCGAGGTTCGCAGCCTCTCCCACGACCTGCGTTCCTCGCTGCTCGACACCCTGGGCCTGCCGGCGGCGATCGGTCAACTCGCCGCAGAATTCGAGCAACGCAGCGGCCTGGTGGTGACTTTTAACGACAACGAATTCGACTGCCACCTGGTCGATGGAGCAGCGGTCTCGCTGTTTCGCATCGTGCAAGAAGGCCTGACCAATATTGAACGACACGCCCAAGCTAAAAACGTCTCCATTACCCTGCACGGGTCCGAAGATTCAATTCGGTTGACGGTGGTCGATGACGGTATCGGTTTCAACGTTGCCCAGGTCGAACGTCGTCATACGGGCATTGGCCTGCGTAATATCCGTGAGCGTGTCGAGCATTTTGGTGGACGATTCGATCTGATCTCGATGCCGGGAAGAAGCGAGCTGGACGTTTGGCTGCCAATGAAAACGCCCGGTACAACACACTGACTCGCCCCCACAACAAGAGTGAATACCCGCGATGAACCTGCCCTACCCGATCCGCGTCGCCCTGGTCGACGATCACGCCCTGGTCCGCGACGGGATCAAAGCGCTGCTGGCGGTCATGCCTCCCCTGGAAGTCGTGGGCGAAGCCGAGAGTGGCGCGGATGCCATTGAAATGGTCGGGCGCTGCCAGCCGGACCTGTTGCTGGTCGACATCAGCCTGCGGGACATGAATGGGCTCGAACTGACCCGGGTGTTACGCAGCCAGTACCCGTCGCTCAAGGTGCTGGTGCTGAGCATGTACGACAATAACGAATACGTAAGTGAATCCGTTCGCGCGGGGGCCAGCGGCTATGTCCTGAAGAACTCACCGTCACGGGAAATCATCGCGGCGATCGAAGCCATCGCCAGTGGCGGCACGTTCTACAGCGCCGAGATCGCCCAGCGGCTCATCGCCGATAAAAATACCGACAACGAGCTGACACCGCGCGAGAGCCAGCTCAAGGGCTGAACAACAAGGAGATGGCCCGCGAACTGGACATCAGCGTTCGCACGGTAGAAACCCATCGCCTGAGCATCCGGCGCAAACTCAACATCGACAAACCCGCGGCCCTGGTCAAGTACGCGATCGATCACGGGATCATTTCGCGGTAGCGGATATACATTTGTCGCGAATTTCAGGCAAAAAAAATCCCAGGCAGCTGATGGACGCCCGGGACTCAAAATGCATAAACCGTGGTGGTGAACGCGGGCGAATATTACTTAATATTTCCGCCTGTAACAAGATATTTTGACTCACCAACCAGTTACTAAACCTTCTAATTCATTCAATATCCACACATTTTTTATGGGCGCACCGTAACAAGGACTCACTTAGAGGTACCAGCGATACTCCCGCGCGCTGATGTCCTGCAGGAATGCCAAATGGTCCTGGCGCTTGTTTTCGCAGTAGACATTCACAAACTCGGCCCCCAAACCCTCGCGCAGTTGCACATTGTTTTGCATCGAACGCACGGCCTCCAGCATCTCCAGCGGGAAGTCGACTCCGCTGCCACGATCTTCGTTGAGGGATGCAATCGGTTCACGACCCACTTCCAACCCGTGCTCCAGCCCGACCAGAATCGCCGCCAACACCAGATATGGATTGGCATCCGCGCCCGCCAGGCGATGTTCGATGCGCAGATTCTTCGCGTCCGACTCAGGCACCCGCAGGCAGGCGTCACGATCTTCAAAGCCCCAACTGGCGCGCGTCGCCACATTCACCGTGCCGCTCAAGCGCCGCATGGCGTTGTGATTCGGTGCAAAGATCGGCATGCAATGCGGCAACACTTCAAGGCAACCGGCCACGGCATGGCGCAGCGCCTGCTGATCGTTTGCCGCCAACAGGTTGGTTCCCGCCTCGTCGTAAAGGCTCACATGCACATGCATGCCGCTACCGGGATGCTGCAAATAGGGTTTTGCCATGAAGCTGGCGCGGTGATTGTGCTTGAGGGCCACGCCCCGCGTGCTGCGGCAGAACAGGGCCGCCCAGTCGGCCGCACGTAGGCCATCGTCAAGGTGACCGAAATTGATTTCGAACTGGCCCGGGCCCAGCTCCGCAGTGATCACCGTGGCATCAATGCCTTGCGCCCTCGCCGTCTCGACCATGTCATCGAGTACCGGTGAAAATCTCGACAGCCGTTCGATGTGCATATTCGGCTGATCATCGGCATCGTCAGTCAGCTGATCGCGAGGGAACTGTGGCAAGCCGTCACGCAGCTGGCGATCGAACAGATAGAACTCCAGTTCGAACGCGACCACAGGGAAAATCCCTTTTCGGCCAAGACGCTCAAGCACCTGCGCCAACACCTCGCGCGGCTCGAAAACGATAGGCTTCTCAGTACCGCTCGAGGTAATCAGCATTTGCCCCAGCAGTTGGTTTTCCCAACTCACGGGCTTGAGCGTACCGGGCACCAGGCGGCGGGGAGCATCCGGGTCGCCGTCGTTGAAACAGTAGTCACCGATTTTGAACAGACCGCCCTGCGTACCCAGCAACACGCAGTTTTGCGGCAGCTTGAGCGCGCTGCCAGCGGCGACCTTCTCGAGCATTTCTATCGGGTAGCGCTTGCCATAAAAATGCCCGGGAATATCCAGGGAAATCAGGTCAACGTAACGCACCTGCGGGAAGCGCTGGCGAAACGCGCGAACCTCAGCAACCAGATCAGAGCAGACAGCATCCATCGTTAGTGTTCCTTGTTGTTTTTATCAGGTGTAAACCCAAAGCACCCGGGCGAGCCGATCCGAGAGGTTGCCGTAGCGGCAATGTGTGTGACTGGCCAGCTGGAAACTGTCGCCGGTGCGCAACGTCACCGGTTTGTCGTCATCCAGCCATAGCGTCAGCTCCCCCTCGAGGACATAGCCACCCTGCTCCGAGCTGTCGTTCATGTGCCGGTCACCGCTGCTGGCGCCGGGCTCCAGTTGGCTTTCAAGCATTGAGAAGGACGCCCGCATCTTCGGCGAGACAAGGATGTCGGTGATCCCGTCGGCGTAATACAACGTGCGTCGCTCATCCGGACGGGTCACCCAAGGCAACGCCATGGGCTTGGGCAAGCTATAGAAATAGGTGGTCGGCACGCCGAGGGTTTCGCTGATGGCGGTCAAGTCCGCCACCGTGGGACGTGATAAACCCCGTTCTACTTGCGAAAGAAAGCCCACCGAACGACCGATTTTGTCCGCCAAGTCTTTCAGGGTGTATTTTTTGTGTTTGCGCAGGTCCTGGATCAGGATCGCCAGCGCCGAGATTTCTTCTTGCATGTCCATCAGAAGGTTTCCGGAAATTGATGTTTCAAAGGCTGTCGCGCAGGCGATACCAGGCTTTGCCGATGGCTTCCAGCGGTGCGGCCAAATACTTCCCTCCGGGAAAGCTGCCGTTGATCAACCCCTGGTACAACGCCAGCTCATCGGGCTGGCCAAGAATCGCGTCGGACACAGCACGCGCCCCGGCCAACGTCGGCAGCACGCCATGCCCTGAGTAACCCTGTAGCCAGTAGAGGTCGCCACGTCGACCGATGTCAGGCGTGCGCTTGAGGGTCAGATCGATGTGCCCTCCCCAGGCGAAGTCCAGTTCTACGCCCTTGAGTTGGGGAAACACGCGTCCCAGATAGGGCCGTGTCGCAGCGGCGATGTCCTTCGGCATGCCGCCCAGGTAAGTGCATCCACCGCCGAACAGCAGGCGGTTGTCTGGCGTACGGCGGAAATAATCGAGGACAAACTGGTTGTCGGTGACGCACACATTGCTCGGTATCAGCGCAGTCGCCTGTCGCTCTGAGAGTGGCGCGGTTGCCACCTGATAAGTGCCAACCGGCAACACACAACTCGACAGCTTCGGATCAAGCCGATCAAGGTAGGCGTTGCACGCCAGCACCAGCACGTCGGCGCGAATCTGCCCGCGCTCAGTGGCAACTACATACTGACCGCCCTCTTCGCGATAACTCAGCGCCTTGCTCTGCTCATGAATGCATCCATCGGCCTGCTCAATCGCAGCGGCGAGGCCGAGCGCCAGTTTCAGCGGATTCAAATGCCCGCCTTCAGGATCGAACAGGCCCGCCTGATAGCGCTCACTGGCGACCCAATCAGGCAACGCCTCACGCGAAATGAACTGCAAATTATCGTGGCCCCACTTGTGGCTGGCCTCGTGTTGCCATTCTGTCAGCAGACTCACTCGACGCGGCATCACCGACGTCCACAGGTGACCAGGCCGATAGTCGCAATCGAAACCATGGCGGCCAGGCAAGTCTCGCAACTCCCGGGCAGCCCAACGCATGCTGTCCCATAACCGGCGCGCACGCTCATAACCCAACGCAGCCTCCAACGGCGGCATGTCACACGACCAACCGAGAATGGCCTGACCGCCATTGCGCCCTGAGGCGGCCCAGGCGACCCGACTGGCTTCGAGCAACGTCACGCGCTTACCGGCCAGGGCCAGACGCAACGCCGTATGCAACCCACTGAAGCCGGCCCCGATGATCAACACCTCGGTGTCCTGCTCGCCGTCAAAAACAGCTCGAGCCACCAAGCGATCCGCGCAGGTGTGGGCGTAATAGCTGGCGACGTGCCGGGAAGATTGCTGGAACATACAGCCTCGTGAATTTTTATACTTTTAATTTCATGAAAAAGTACACACTAAATTTCACGACCGCAACCGTTCAAGGCGCAAAAAAAAATCCCTCCCAGGAAACCCTGGCGGGATTTTTTAAACAGACAGCGTTATCGAAGCAACGCTGCCGAGATTTCAGGCAACAGGAATCATCGGATCCGCAGAAGCCAGCGCAGTGACACGATCAGCTGCGGGCGGGTAGATCCACATTGTGTTGATCTGGGTCTTCAACGCCTTGCCTTCCTCCTTGACCAACTTCACCTGGCGGTCCCAACCCTCGGTGTAGACGGCGCCCCAGGCGCCCAGATCCAGGCAGGTCACGTATTTAGGCTGGCTGTATGGAGTCGGGTCCACGCCTAGAATCTGTGCGGCAACGTTGTTGCCGGCATGACGACCCAGCGAAATAGCGTGCTGGCAGGTCATCAATGCGAAGTTGCCGATGTCATCGCTGGCGGCGTAGGCGACGTCGCCGGTGGCGAAGATGTCTTCCTGGCCAATGACTTTCAAGTGCGCGTCGACGTGCAGACGACCGAGGTGATCGCGTTCGGCCGGAATCTGCTCGGTCAACGAGCTGGCGCGCACACCGGTGGTCCAGACCACCGTTTTAGCATCGATGCGCTGGCCATCGGTCAGGGTCACGCCATTTTCATCGACAGCCACGACCGACGATTTCAAGCGCCATGTCACGCCCGTTTCAATACTGGCTTCAACGATCGACTTGGCGATCTCGGCGCCCATGGACCCGCCAACTTTCTCGCCACGATCAACGATGATCACTTCGATGTCGGCGCGATCACCGAGGATGGCGCGCAGCCGCGCAGGCATTTCAGTCGCGGTTTCAATCCCGGTGAAGCCACCGCCAGCCACCACTACGGTGTTGCGAGCCTGGCTTTCTGGCAGGTTGACCAAGGACTTGAGGTGATTTTCCAGGCGTATGGCCTGTTCGATCTGATCCACGTCGAAGGCGTACTTCGCCACACCTGGCGTGTTCGGCAAGGCCAGGCGGCTGCCGGTCGCCAGAACGAGTTTGTCGTAGTTGCACACCCGCTGGTTGCCGGACGCATCAACGTAGCCGACCCGTTTTTGCTCAACGTCGATGGTTTCGGCAGAGCCCTTGATGAACTGGACGCCAACCGCATCGAACAGTTCGCCAATCGGTGCAGCCAACTGGTGCGCATTCGGCTCGTAGAAACGCGGACGCACTCGCAGCTCGGCCTGAGGAGCCAGAACGGTCACTTCAACGTCGCTGTGGCCATGAATGTCGAACAGACGCGTGGCGCTCAAAGCCGTCCACATGCCACCGAAACCTGCGCCAATAACCAGGATGTGTTGTTTCATTTTTAACTCCGGGGAAAAGACCAAGTGATGAATTCGTTAAAGGTCACGCGCTTCGGTAGCGGCTGCTTCCCAATGCGGACCTGACAACGGCGACTATATTGATCCTAGTTACAGGGCACAAAACGAAATTACTGATGGTTGGTATCGAAAAGTTCGATTTGTCCGAAAAAGGCTTATCGAGAGCCAAAACTGCCGCGCGACGCATAACGGAGAAGCGATAGGACGCGTTGCCCTGCTCGCGTCCCGCTGTTAGCATTTGCGACTACTTTGGTCGGAGATAGATATGTCTCTTTACAGCGCAGGCGTTGAGTACGGCATTCACTGCCTGGTTTTTCTGGTCGGCACCAGCGGCGACACCCGTGAAGCGAGCGTGCGCGACCTTGCCGAGCTGCAAGGCGTACCCCAGGACTATTTGGCAAAAATCTTCACCAAACTGGCCAAGGCAAAACTGGTGGTCGCCACTGAAGGCGTGCGCGGCGGGTTCAAGCTGGCCCGGCCTTCTGACGAAATCAGCATTCTGGATATCGTCAATGCCATAGACGGCCAGAAACTCATCTTTGATTGCCGAGAGATTCGGGGGCGTTGCGCTTTGTTCGAAGGTTCCGCGCCAGCGTGGGCGCTGGCGGGTCCATGTTCGGTGCATGCCGTCATGATGACCGCGCAGAAACGCATGGAAGACGCCCTCGCCCAGCAGACCATTCTTGATCTCGCCAGAAAGGTCGGACGAAAAGCGCCGGCGCAATTCAATGCTCAGGTGGACAACTGGATAAACGATCGTCGGGAAAAGAAAATCAATGCGAGCACTCAGGCAAGCGCCGACGCGATCATCCAGGCAACCGATATCACCGACTAAACCTTAAAGACAATCACGCACTGCCTGACGCAACGCCCCGGATTTCGCCCAGGGCGGCCCCTGATAAAGCGATACGTGACTGCCATCCTTGGATTTCACGATATCGACAATTTCGTCGGCCGTGATAATGCTCGGCGCGGTGACTCTGTAGCCATTGGAGATCGCCGATTGGGTCGTGTTGGGTATCTCCCGCTGCCACGCCGGCAGAACGCACGCGGCATAGTCTTTCGGCACCTTGTCGCTGTACTTGCTGACGTTGGGTTCACCCGGCACCAGGGACGCGGGCAATGAACAGCCCGCCAGCAACGCCAACCCCACTCCCCCAATCAATTTGCGCATGACGCTTCCTTATCCCGAAAAAGGGGAATGTAGCGTGTCGCTGTCCAGACATCCATCCGTTGCACTGAACTCAGCAAGGGGCGTTGTGATCGCCGGTTTCCGGGTATGACCTCTCGTTCAGATAAGTCATCCATCTTTCATACGCTTCGTGCTGCCATTGAGTGACCCGCTCCCATTCCGGGCCGCTCAGCTGATGTGCAGAAATCAGTTTCATCATTTCCGTGGTGGCCGCGTCCAGATCAACGATCAGCTCATGGGCATGAAATCTAAACTCATCAGTCGCCGTCATTTGAAGTTGCCTCGCCCTAGCAAAAATTGACTACCTCACTACGACATCAAATCTGCGGGTTCGCGTTCATCTTCCCGACAGAAGGTTGCACCAACGGTCCAGACGAACAAAACGCCCTGGCCCGGGAAATGGGACTAAAATTTTGTAGCGGAGATTGGCAGGAGGTCATCATGTGGCTTAACGAATCTGAAAATGAACTTCGGCGTGACCTGCAAGGGCTTGCGTCGGATTTGAGATGGTCAGCCGTAGAGCTTTTACGCATCGCAGAGCAGCTACGCCTGACTGGCAATGACGTGGATGCACAAGCAATCCTGAAGCTGTGCGAGTTGTTTCAGGGAGATGAAGAACGACTGAAGGGGTATGCCGAGGAAGTGAAGGCCAAGATCATCACTCGAACGAAAGCTCAATAGCAGGAGCATTGCCATGCACAAACCTCCAGGCGCGCTGGTCGTTGTACTGGCGGCGTTGGGTGGCTGCAGCTCCGAATCGCGTGTCTATCGGGATCGAACGCTGGTTGCAAAGGGCGAGACCGGCATGAGCAAGGATCAAGTGCACAAAGAAAAGCCCCGGCGAACCAGGGCTTAAAGCGTGCTATTTGTCTGATTGCTGGCTGCGTGCAGGCCGACTCGCCTTGGCCTTGTAGCCGGGAAGAGCGGCCGCAAAGGCCAGTGCTTCCTCTTTACTGCCAAAGGCTCCAAGCCGGTCACCTTTGGTGCACACCCGCCACGGGCCATTGTTCACGCTGAGTACGTCATAACCGTTCATGTGCATTTTGGTCAGCATCGGAACGCTCATAGTCACCTCCATTTCGGCAGTGATGATCCTGGATTCACTTGAATACCTTACACCCGCCCCTTCAAGAAGTGCCGACCAGACGTCGCGCCAGTATTTCGAAACGCGATTGCACTTCCAGCCTCGTCCATCACTCCAACCATTGAGGCAGACACCTCGGCTCGAATATTGCATTTTTATGACTGTTTTATGACAAACAGCAATCGGGTAACACATGAAAGTACGCGCGACCGTCATTTGCGAGCAACACCGACACATTCTCCTGGTGCGCAAGCCAAGGAGTCGGTGGATGCTGCCCGGCGGAAAGGTTGAACGTGGTGAAGCCATTGCCGACGCCGCCACACGAGAGCTCCAGGAAGAGACCGGGCTTGGGGTCGCTGGGATGCTGTACCTGATGGAATTGCAAACGGCCAGCACCCAACACCATGTTTACGAGGCCTCCGTGGAGAACGCGGATGAGGCCCGCCCACAAAACGAAATCTTCGATTGCATCTGGTATCCGCTGGACGCGGTCCAGAATCTGAACACCAGCAACGCCACGCTCAGAATCATCAAAGCGTTTCAGCGTCGCTTGTAAGTGAATCAACCGAGGTCGCCGCCACCGACCGGCATGATCATGCCGGTAATGTAAGACGCTTCGTCGCTGGCCAGAAACAGAATTGCGCTTGCCTGTTCATCCAGCGTGCCATAGCGCTTCATCAAACTGCTGTCGAGCGTCTGGTCGACTATCTGCTGATACCAGACCTTCTCTTGTTCGCTCTGATCGGCGCTGTTGCGTGGAATGACCCGCGGCGGCGCTTCGGTGCCACCGGGCGCGGTGGCATTGACCCGAATCCCGCGACCGGCGGTTTCGAACGCCAGGCAAGCGGTCAGCGCGTTGACCCCACCCTTCGCCGCACCGTACGGCACGCGATTGACACTGCGCGTGGCGATGGACGAAACATTGACGATGGCGCCGCTGCCCTGCTCGAGCATGAACGGCAGCGCGGCATGACAGCACCACAGCGTCGGGAATAGCGAGCGGCGCACTTCGGCCTCGATCTGCGACGCTTCGTAATGCTCAAAAGGCTTGGCCCAGATCGTCCCCCCCACATTATTGACCAGCACATCCAGACGCCCGAAACGCTCGACGGCGGTTTGCATGACGCGGCTGCATTCGCTGTATTGCTCAAGATCGGCAGTCAGCGCGAGCACCTGGCTGCCCTGCCCCAATTGCTGCTGAACCTCGAACACCCGCTCGGAGCGATCGACCAGAATCAACCGCGCACCTTCCACCGCCATGCGCTCGGCAACGCGCCGACCAATGCCTTGGGCTGCGCCGGTAATCAGCGCGACTTTATCTGTGAATCTGTTCATAAATACCTCGATGCGAAAATCAATTTCGCAGGGAACGGCTATCTGTAGCAGCTGCCGAGCCTGCGAGGCTGCGTTCGGCTGCGAAGCAGTCGTGAGATCAAACAATGCGGTGTTTCAGGAACACCGTGTCGTCAGGTTTTACGACTGCTTCGCAGCCGAACGCAGCCTCGCAGGCTCGGCAGCTGCTACAGAGACGGTGTCGTGCTGATGCTTATGCGGCGCTGGCGGCAAATTTCTCGTAGTAAAAGTTTGTCGGCGCGATGCCTTTTTCGCGGATGAACTGGCTGACCGCCTCGACCATCGGCGGCGGGCCGCACAGGTAGACATCGACGTCGCCTTCGTTCAGATGCTGCGGCTCGATGTGCTGGGTCACATAACCCTTGAGCGGATGCTGACTCTCCGGGTTGGCGACGCAGGCACTGAAGCTGAAGTTCGGGATTCGCGCGGCAAAGGCTTCGAGTCGATCCATTTCCACCAGATCGAAATCGTTGGTCACGCCGTAGATCAAATGCAGCGGATGCTCACTGCCCTGCTCGGCGATTTTTTCCAGCATCGCCGTGAACGGTGCCAGCCCCGTACCGCCGGCCAGCAGCAACAACGGACGGCGAATGTCGCGCAGATAGAAACTGCCCAACGGCCCGGCCAGGCTCATGCTGTCGCCGGCTTTGGCCATGCCGGTGAGGAAGCTGCTCATCAAGCCGCCGGGCACGTTGCGGATCAGGAAACTGACCTCGCCGTCGCGCTGCAACGAGCTGAACGAATAGGCGCGGGTCTGCTCGCTGCCGGGAATCCCCAGGTTCACGTATTGCCCCGGCAGGAACGCCAGTTTGCTCAGGGCTTCGCCCTTGATCGACAGCGCGATGGTGCTGTCGGACAACTGGCGCACGGCACTGATGGTCGCGTCGTAACTGGCCTGGCGGGTGCGGCATACCTCGGATGAGGTCGGCACGCGCACTACGCAATCGCTCTGGGCGCGCATCTGGCAGGTCAGGACAAAACCTTGTTCGGCCTCTTCCGCGCTGAGTGCATCTTCGATGTATTCCTCGCCCAAATCATAACGGCCGGCCTCGGCGAAGCATTTGCAGGTACCGCAAGCGCCGTCGCGGCAATCCAGTGGAATATTGATGCCCTGGCGATACGCGGCATCGGCCACGGTTTCGCCGACATTGGCGTCGATGAATCGGGTGACACCGTCTTCGAAATTGAATGCGATGGAATGAGTCATGACCGCTGCCTCACAGGTGGTAGACATCGATGACCTGGCGAACGTAATCGTTCTTCAGGATCACTTTCTTGGCCTTGATCAGCGGGTTTTCACCGCGCACATCGAGGGTGTAGAAACTGCTGCCGAAATAGCTGTCGACGGTCTTGTAGCGAAAGCTCAGGGTGTGCCAGTTGAAACGCACCTTGCACATGCCGTCGGCCTGTTCCAGCAGCTCGATGTTGCTGATGTTGTGCGAGGTGCGGGTGTCCGGCATGGTGGCGCTGGAACGCTCGGTCTTGATGCGGAAGACGCGGTCTTCCAGGCCGGTGCGGTTGCCGTACCAGATCAGCGAGATTTCCCGCTGCGGGTCTTCGGTCAGCTCGTCGTTGTCGTCCCAGGACGGCATCCAGAACGTTGCATCCTGGGCGTACAACTCCAGCCATTCGTCCCACTGCCGGTCGTCGAGGTAGCGCGCTTCGCGGTAGAGAAAATCACGCACGGCGTCATAGGTGATGGTCATTGCACGGCCTCCACAGGAATCAGTTCGGACTGCTCGGCGGCCAAGGCCTTGAGCATGGTCTGCTGCCAATACTTGTGTTGCAGCACGAACAGGCCTTCGTCTTCGGTGCGCACACCGCTGAGCAGCGGATGCAGGTCGATTTCCCTGGCCGCCTCATCGGCGCCTTCGATCCAGTGTTCGGCGCCACGGGACATGTCGTTCCAGGCGGTCACGCTGCCCTGATAACTGGTCTGGCAGGAACGAAACTCTTCCAGGTCGTCCGGGGTCGCCATGCCGCTGACGTTGAAGAAGTCTTCGTACTGACGAATCCGGCTCGAACGGGCGTGGTCGCTTTCGCCTTTGGGGGCGATGCAGTAAATGGTGATTTCCGTGCGATTGACCGAGATCGGCCGGGCGATGCGGATCTGCGAACTGAACTGGTCCATCAGGTACACGTTCGGGTACAGGCACAGGTTGCGCGAGTTCTCGATCATCCAGTCGGCGCGAGTCCTGGGCCAGTTCATCGCGACGCTCGTACAACGGGCGATCTTCAGGGTTGGCCCAACGGGTCCAGAGCAGCATGTGGCCCTTGTCGAAGGAGTAGAAACCACCGCCCTGCTTGGCCCAACTGCCGGCGCTCATGGTCGGGTTGCAATCGCCGGCCTCGCGTTGCTTGCGCTGATTCTGGGTAGCGGCGTAGTTCCAGTGCACGGAGCTGACGTGATAGCCGTCGGCACCGTTTTCGGCGGTGAGCTTCCAGTTGCCTTCGTAGATGTAGCTGGAAGAACCGCGCAGCACTTCCAGGCCATCGGCGGACTGATCGACGATCATGTCGATGATCTTTGCCGACTCGCCCAGATGCTCAACCAGCGGGACTACGTCGGCCTTGAGGCTGCCGAACAAGAAGCCGCGATACGACTCGAAACGCGCGACTTTGGTCAGGTCGTGGGAGCCTTCGCAGTTGAAGCTCGCCGGGTATCCCGCTTCGGCCGGATCCTTGACCTTGAGCAGCTTGCCGGAGTTGTTGAAGGTCCAGCCATGGAATGGGCAGGTGTACGAGCTCTTGTTGCCGGATTTGTGCCGGCACAGCGTCGCGCCGCGATGGCTGCAGGCGTTGAGGAACGCATTGAGTTCACCGTCCTTGTTGCGCGCGATGAAGATCGACTGGCGCCCCATGGTGGTGGTGTAGAAATCGTTTTTGTTGGGGATCTGGCTTTCGTGGGCCAGGTAC
>LNAP01003566.1_pt1 | contig 14843 bp, 9 predicted proteins | sample 602601 | NCBI WGS metagenome assembly LNAP01 (sample SAMN02440304, study PRJNA202911) | soil metagenome | biome: Subtropical and temperate rainforests or woodlands; isolation source: soil samples (1 kg each in a 20% v/v slurry with milli Q water) were... ...
GATCATCCCGCCAATTTCGGCCGGCTGTGCTCGAAGGGCTCGGCGCTCGGCGAGACGCTGGACCTCGGCGGGCGGCTGCTGCATCCGATGCTGCGTGGCGAGGGCGGTCTCGCGCAGGCGGCGTGGGGCGATGCCCTCGATCATGTCGCCGACGGTTTCCGCAAGGTCATTGCCGCGCATGGTCCCGATGCGGTGGCTTTCTATCTGTCCGGCCAGATCCTCACCGAGGATTACTACGCCGCCAACAAGCTGATGAAGGGATTTATCGGCAGCGCCAACGTCGACACCAATTCGCGGCTGTGCATGTCGTCGTCGGTGGCCGGTCATCGCCGCGCCTTCGGCTCGGATACCGTGCCGGGCTGCTACACGGATCTCGACGAGGCCGACCTGCTGGTGCTGGTCGGCTCCAATGCGGCGTGGTGCCATCCGGTGCTGTACCAGCGCATGCTGGCCAACAAGCAGACGCGCGGCGCCCGCATCGTGGTGATCGATCCGCGCCGCACGGATACGGTGGGTGAGGACGACCTGTTCCTCGGGCTGAAGCCGGGTAGCGACACGGCTTTGTTCAGCGGATTGCTGGCGCATCTGGCGGACAGTGACGCGCTCGACCGGGATTACATCGACCGGCACACGTCCGGCTTCGACGACGCACTGGCGCGCGCGAAGAGCATGGCGGGCAGTGTCGCCGCCACAGCGCTGGCGACCGGCCTCAGCGAAGCCGACGTCGCGACGTTCTTCCACCTGTTCCGCAAGACGCCGCGCGTGGTCACGCTGTATTCGCAGGGCGTCAACCAGTCGGCGCAGGGCACCGACAAGGTCAATGCCATCATCAACTGCCATCTCGCCACCGGGCGGATCGGCAAGGTCGGCGCGTCTCCGTTCTCGCTGACCGGCCAGCCCAATGCGATGGGCGGCCGCGAGGTCGGCGGTCTCGCCAATCAGCTCGCCGCCCACATGAACTTCACGCCGGCCGAGATCGATCGCGTCCGCCGGTTCTGGAAGGCGCCCGATATCGCCACCCATGAAGGGTTGAAGGCGGTGCAGATGTTCGAGGCGATCGCGCGCGGCGAGATCAAGGCGCTGTGGGTGATCGGCACCAACCCGGCGGTGTCGCTGCCCGACGCCAATGCGGCGCGCGCGGCCTTGAAGAAGCTCGACCTGTTCGTCGTCTCGGAGAACGTGTTCTCCAACGACACCGTCAATTCCGGCGCCCATGTGCTGCTGCCGGCGCTGGCCTGGGGCGAGAAGTCCGGCACGGTGACGAATTCGGAGCGGCGGGTGTCGCGGCAGCGATCCTTTCTGGCTGCGCCCGGCGAGGCCAGGCCGGACTGGTGGATGATCGGCGAAGTCGCCAGGCGGCTCGGCTTCGGCGCGTCCTTTGCCTACAACACCGCCGCCGATATCTTTCGCGAACATGCGGCACTGTCAGCATTCGAGAACAACGGCACGCGCGATTTCGACCTCGGCGGATTGGCCAAGGTCTCGGACGAGGGCTTTGATGCGCTGGCGCCGGTGATGTGGCCGCTGCGCGCCGCCGACAGCCGCTCCGACTCGCGTTTTTTCGCCGATGGCGCCTTCTACACCAACGACCGCAAGGCTCGGTTCATCGCGCCGGAGGTGCCGGCACTGCGCAGCGAGACCAGCGGGGCGCGGCCGTTGCGGCTCAACACCGGCCGCGTCCGCGACCAGTGGCACACCATGACCCGCACCGGCATGAGCCCGCGGCTCGGCCAGCATCTGCCGGAACCCTTCGTCGAGATTCATCCCGACGATGCAGCGCAGGCCGGCGTGATCGATGGCGGCCATGCTTTGGTGGCGACCGACTACGGCAAGTGCATTCTCAAGGTGGTGGTGAGCGATCGCCAGCAGCGCGGCATGCTGTTCGCGCCGATCCACTGGAGCGACGAGACCGCGTCGTCGGCGCGGGTCGGCGCGCTGGTGGCGCCGTTCACCGATCCGTTCTCCGGCCAGCCCGAGAACAAGGCGACGCCGGTCTCGATTGTACCGCATGTTTACAGGCAACGCGGCTTTGTGCTGTCGCGCCGGCCGCTCGCACTGCCGGCGCAGACCTGGTGGGCGCGCACCGCCGTAACCGGCGGCCTCGGCTATCTCCTTGCTGACAATGCCGCCGTCGCGACATGGAAGGAATGGCTGCAGCCGGTGCTCGGCGACGACGTCGCCGAATTCGAGGACACCGCCCGAGGCGTGTTTCGCGCGGCGTCGTTCGTGGGTGACCGGATCGAGACCTGCCTGTTCATCAGCCCGGCAGCCGATGGCGTCGACTGGGATGCCGTCAAGGCGCTGTTCGCAGCCGAGGCGGTCAGCGACGAGCAGCGCCGCATGCTGCTGTCCGGCAAATCCGCCGATGGCCATGCCAGCGTCGGCCCCATCGTTTGCGCCTGTTTCGGCGTCGGCCGCACCACCATCTGCGACGTCATCGCGGCGGGGGCGGGCACGGCGGCAGAGATCGGCGCGCAGCTCAAGGCCGGCACCAATTGCGGTTCGTGCATTCCGGAGCTGAAGCGGTTGATTGCGGCGGCGGAGGCGGTCGCACCGGCTGAGTCGAAGCAGATGGCGGCGGCGAATTAGCACTCACTGTCGTCACCCGGCCTGCGCGCACTTGCGCGCAAGGACCGGGTGACCCAGTACTCGCCGACTGTCTTGAGTTTACTGGATCGCCCGGTCCCAGCGCGCAAGTGCGCGCAAGGCCGGGCGATGACAGCGGTGTTTATAGCGCGATCGTGCAACTATTTCACCGCCCCCGCCGTCAGTCCCGCCACGATCTGCCGCTGTGCGAACACCGTCAGCAACAACACCGGGAAGGTGACGATCAGTGCCGCCGCCGCGAGCGGTCCCCAGCTCAGCTGGTCGAACGAGATCATGTTGTAGACGGCGACCGGCAGCGTCCGGGTCTCGCGGCCGGCCAGTACGATGCCGAACACGAAATTATTCCATGAGAAGATCACCGACAGGATGAAGGCCACCGCAATGCCCGGCCGCGCGATCGGCAGCGCGACGTGGCGGAACACCTGCCAGCGGGTGGCGCCGTCGATCACCGCGGACTCCTCGAGCTCCATCGGCGTGGTCTCGAAGTAGCCGATCATGATCCAGATCACGATCGGGACGGTGACCACCAAATGGATGATGATCTGCGGCCACAAGGTACCGAGCAGGCCGAGCCACTGGAACAGCAGGAACAGCGGGATCAGATAGGACAGGCCGGGCGTGATGCGGGCGATCAGGATCACCACCGCCGCCTTGCGGGCACGCATGCGGGCGATGCCATAGCCGGCCGGCACGCCGACCAGCAGCGCGAACAGGGTGGCCGAGCCGGTGACGATCAGCGTGTTGAACAGATAGGTCACGAACCGCTTGGATTCCAGAACGGCGGCGTAGTTGCCCCAGTTGAAGCGGGTGGGGATGAACACCGGCGGATAGGAGGCATTGTCGATCTCGAACTTGATCGACAGCGACAGCATCCAGAGGAAGAACAGCACCGCCGGCGACACGATGACGAGGATCGCGAAGGTCAGGCCGATCCTGTTGAGAGCGGTCCGCATCAGGCGCTGCCTCCGGTGTCGTTCCAGTGGGTGCGCTGGCGCAGGTGCAGCAGCGCGCCGGCCAGGGCGATGATCAGCGCGAAGAACACCACGACGATCGCCGAGGCGTAGCCGACGTCGTAATAGACGAAGGCGACGCTGTAGAGATAGAGGTTGATGGTTTCCGAGGCGCTGCCGGGGCCGCCCTGGGTGATGGCGAAGATGATGTCGAAGCTTTTCACGGCGTCAATCATGCGGATCATCGCCGCGATGAACAGGAACGGCATGATCATCGGCAGCGAAATATAACGGAAGGTCTGCCACGGCGTCGCGCCGTCAATCTGGGCGCTTTCATAGGGCTCGGACGGGATCGCGGAGAGACCGCCGAGCACGATCAGCATCACCAGCGGTGTCCACTGCCAGGTCTCGACCAGCACCAAAGAGGGGATCGCCGTAGCCGGATGGAATACCCACAGCGAGGGCGGCAGGCCGACCAGCGACAGCAGGTAGTTGAGAATGCCGAGTTGCGGGTGGAACATCATCGTCCACACCAGCGCGATCGCCACCGGCGTCGCCATCATCGGCAGGATGAACAGCCCGCGGAAAAAGCCGCGCAGTGGAAATTTCATGTTGAAGATCACTGCCGCCAGCGTGCCCAGGATCAAGGGCAGCGCCACCGACAGGGCCGTGTAGACCAGCGTATGCCAGACCGACTCGACGAAACGCGCATCGGTCGGAAGCCGCAGATAGTTGGCGAAGCCGACGAAGGTCGGCGGCGAGCCGACCTTCCATTCGTGCAGGCTCATCCAGATGGTGTAGGCCCAGGGGAAGATGATGACGGCCAGCACGACAATCATCGCCGGGACGATGAACGGCCAATAGGAGATTGGCCGCCACTGCGCCTTGGCTGTCTCCACCTCGACCGCGGTCGATCGGTCTGCGGTCAGTTCGCTCACGTTTTCTCGCTGCGCTCCAGGATCGGCCGGAACTGCTCGTGTGCCTTCTTCAACTCGGTGGCCGGATCGGCGCCCGACAAAGTGGCCGTGACGGCGGCGCCGACCAGATCGCGGAATTCGGCGACCGGCACGATGACGGGGAGGCCGAGCTTGCTGATCTTGGCCGAGGCGATCACCGAATCCAGCCACTCCTGGTTCTTGACCCCCTTGCGCACCGTTTCGTCGTTTAGGATGGAGTTGCGGAACGGCACGCCGCCGCCGCTTTGCAGAAGCCGGGCGCCCATAGTCTTGGACACCGCCCACTGGCAATACAGATAGGCGGCTTCCTTCTTGGTGCTGGTCTTGGCAATGCCGATGCCGTCGCCATAGGCGGCGGAATACTGGCCCTTGGGGCCGGCCGGCACCACCGTGTAGCCGATCTTGCCAACCACGCGCGAGGCGTTGGGATCCTCGATGGGCGGCGCCCAGCCGACGCCGTCGATCCACATCGCTGCGCGGCCCTGTGTCAGCGTCGCCATGGATTCCATCCAGTTGAATCCGGCGGCGCCGGGGGGCGCGGACTTGGTCATCAGCCGCTGATACATCTTGGTGGCCTCGATGGCCTCTGGACCGTCGGTCAGGATGTTGCCCTTGGCATCGAGAAACTCGCCGCCATAGTTGAGGAAGAAGTTCGTCCACAGCGTCATGTTGGCATTGCGCAACCCGCGGCCGGTGAAGCCATAGATGCCGTTGGCCGGGTCGTTGAGCTTCTCGGCGGCGGCAGCCATTTCGTCGAAGGTCTTGGGCACGGCGATGCCCTTCTTGGCGAACATCTCCTTGTTGTAATAGAGGATGAAATAGTCGACCGACCACGGCAGCGAATGCATTTCGCCTTTTTCGTTCTGGGCGAATTGCAGGCCGCCGGCGGAAAAATCGTCCACCCGCAGATCCGGCGCGGTCAAGTTCGGATCCTTCAGGAAGCCGGTGAGATCGGCAAGCCAGCCGGCCTTTTCGAACTGTCGCTTCTGCACGTGGTAGCTGAGGTGGACCACGTCGAAGCTGGGCTTGCCCGACGTCAGCTCGATGACCGCCTTCTGGCGCTGCTGCTGCTCCGGGATCACCTCGGATTCAACCTTGATGCCGGTCAGCTCGGTGAATTCGGATGCGTATTTCTGCAGCAGGTCGCCGCGCGGCCCCTTGATCAGATTGGCCTCGATGGTGGTACCGGCGTATTTTTTCCAGGCCGGATCGGCGAAGGCGGGAAATCCGGTGAGACCAAGCGCGCCGGTAGCGAGCGTCCCCTGCAACAAGGCGCGACGAGTCGGGCCGTAAAGAGCCATATGTCATCCTCCCTGAACCGCCATAACCGGCGATGATCATGTGGTCGCTCCCCGTTTGCCGGGAATGCGCCTGCACGAGTCATAGCATGGTTGAAGGGCGGGACAAGGTGGACGAAGGAGGGGCAGGATCGTCTCAACATGTCGTCCCCGCGAAGGCGGAGACCCCTACGCCGTGCACATCTGTGGCGGTACAGTCGGGAGCCTCAGATAGAATCGAGACGATGGGGCTTGGGGCTTATGGGTCCTGGCCTCCGCGGGGACGACAAAAAATTACCCCTTTCGGTGACTCGCGTTCACCGCGATCGCCGTAGCCGCGGTGCGGTTCTCGACGCCGAGCTTGGCGTAGATCTGCTCCAGGTGTTTGTCCACGGTGCGCGGGCTAAGGCCAAGGATCTGCGCGATGTCGCGGTTGCTCTTGCCCTTGCTGAGCCAGGTCAGCACTTCGCCCTCGCGACTGGTGAGGCCGAGCTCCTTGCTGAACTCCGCCGGCACGCTCGCCGTTGATTCTTTTGCGAGTCGCAGCAAGAATTCATTAGGACCGACCTTGCCCATATATTGCAGCCGCAACTGATCGTTGTGGGGAAAGGAGGCTGACGATCCGGGCCTCGACCCGGATGCGCCGCCTTGCGCCTGGTCGAGCCACAGCAGCAAAGGCGGCGGCAGCACCAGATCGTCGTTGACGCCGGCGGCGAGATTGTCGGCCAGGAGTTTCTGCGCCTGCGGTGTCGCCCACAGGATGCTGCCCTGGCCGCTCACCGCGAGCAGGAAGCGGCCGGAGACGTCGAGCGCGGTGCGTGCGCTCTGGGTCAGCCGCGCATTGGCAAGATGTACGCGGATCCGCGCGATCATCTCCTCGATCACAATCGGCTTGGTGACATAGTCGACGCCGCCGGCCTCGAGTCCGCGCACGATGTGCTCGGTCTCGGCCAAGCCGGTCATGAAGATCACGGGCACGTCGCTGATCCCGGCGTCGCGCTTCAGGCGGCGGCAGGTCTCGAAGCCGTCCATGCCGGGCATCATGGCATCGAGCAGGATGATGTCGGGTGTGATCTGCTCGACGATGCGCATCGCTGCCGCGCCATCCATGGCCACCATGACGGTCATGCCGGCGCCGTCCAGCGCGTCTGTGAGCAGCCGCAGGGTCTCCGGGGAATCGTCGACGACGAGCGCGATGTCGCGCTTTTTCGGATCAGTGTTCATGGCTGTGCAGCGTCTTCAGCGTCGCCATGTATTGGTCGAGATCGAAGCGGTCGACCAATGAGCGCATCTGCGCGACGAAGTCGGCCTGCTCCGGATGGTCACTGTCGATCTCGTCGAGCTTGAGCTGGATGGCGCGGATGTAGCCCATCTGCCCGAGGCTCATGAGTTCCTCCACATGCCTGACCGCGGGGCGCGGGCCGCTCGGCTTCCAGGGCGTCACCGGCTGCTGGCCACGCTCGTATTGCCATTCGATTCTCAGGAGCTGTCCAATCAGTTCAAGCAGGCGGGGAATGTCGATCGGCTTCATCAGATAGCCGTCATGGAACGGCTGCGCCAGCGGTGTGCCGTGCGCTTCGAGCGCACTGGCCGAGACCATCAGGATGCGCGCCTGATGATGGCCCGTCGCGCGCAAGGTTTCCGCGACGGTCCAGCCGTCCATGCCGGCCATGGAAATGTCGAGCAGGAACAGGTCGGGCCGGCAATGCTGCGCCAGATTGAGACATGCGGGGCCGTCGGGCGCACTGAGCAGGATGAAGCCCAGCGGCGTCAGCACTTCGCGCAGCAGGTCGCGCTGGGTCGGATCGTCATCGGTGATCAGGATGGTCTTGCGCGGGCCGTGATAGCCGAAGATCGGCGCATCCACCGGTGCGATGCGGGTCGGGTTGGTGACTTCGGACAGCAGCATCTTGACCCGGAAGGTGCTGCCGGTGCCTACCGTACTGGTGACGCGGATGTCGCCGCCCATCACGCCGGCCAGCAGCTTGCTGATGGTCAGCCCCAGGCCGGTGCCGGTGTGCGGTTGCGACACGCCCAGCGCGCCGCGCTCGAACGGCGCGAAGATCCGCTCCAGGTCGTCGGCGCGGATCCCCGGGCCGGTGTCGATCACCTCGAACTCGGCGACCGGGCTGCGATAGTGAATGACGAACTGGACGCTGCCGTCCTGGGTGAATTTGATCGCATTGGACAGCAGGTTGATCAGGATCTGGCGCAGCCGCTTCTCGTCGGCATAGACCACCAGCGGCAGCACGTTGGGCCGCTTGAACACGAAATCGATGCCCTTGGCGACGGCCTGCAGGCGGAACATGCCGACGAGCTGGTCGAGAAAGTCGGTGAGGCGGACCTCGTCGCGCGACAAGTACAGCCGGCCGGCCTCGATCTTGGAGATGTCCAGAATGCCGTCGATCAGGCCGGACAGGTGGTCGGCGCTGCGCTTGACGACGCGGACCTGGTCGCGCGGTCTGGTCTGCAGGCTGGCATCCTGCTCCAGCAATTGCGCGTAGCCGCTGATGGCGTTGAGCGGCGAGCGCAACTCGTGGCTGAGGCCGACCACATAGCGGCTCTTGGCCAGGTTGGCGGATTCAGCGACTTCCTTGGCGCGCTGCAGCTCGGTGTCGGTGCGCTTGTGGGCGGCGATTTCCTGCATCAGCAGCGCGGTCTGCCGGACGGTCTCGGCCTCGGCAGCCTGTCGGCTCTGCTTGGCCAGAACAAACAGCCAGGCGACCACACCGATGATGATGCTGAGCGCGAAGAACACCTTCCACAGCACCTCGGCCAGCTGCGTACTGTCCGTGGGATCCGCCGCGGAAGTCTGCAGATAGATCAGGCCCAACGTCAAGCCGACCAGCCCGGCCGACAGCGCGAACACGCCGAGATAGTGGCCGAGCTGAGAATTGATGCGGGCGTAGATCGGCTCCGGCAGCAGCTTGCCGAGCGTGGCGGAGACCTGGGCCTGGATCCGTGCGTGCGGCTTGCACAGATCGTGGCAGCGCGCGTCGAGCGAGCAGCACAGCGAGCAAATCGGCCCGGCATAGGCCGGGCAGGACGCCATGTCCTCCGGCTCGAAGGAATGCTCGCAGATACAGCAGGCAATGGTCGGCAGGTTCTGCCAAGCACGCTTTGGCTTTCGCGCGATATAGTACTTGCCATCGGTGGCCCAGGCGATGAGCGGCGCGGTGACCAGCGCGGTGAGAAGGGCGACGAACGGCGACAGCGCCTTGGCTGTCGGCCCGAACAGGCCGTAGAACGCGCTGATCGAGACGACGGTGGCCACCAGCATTGCGCCGACGCCGACCGGGTTGATGTCGTAGAGGTGGGCGCGCTTGAATTCCATCTGTCGCGGACGCAGGCCGAGCGGCCGGTTGATCACGAGGTCGGCCACCAGCGCGCCGACCCAGGCAATCGCCACGTTGGAATACAGCGCCAGCGTCTGTTCCAGCGCCTTGTAGACGCCGATCTCCATCAGCAGCAGCGCCACCAGCACGTTGAACACCAGCCAGACCACGCGGCCGGGATGGCTGTGGGTGAGGCGGGAGAAGAAGTTCGACCAAGCGATGGAGCCGGCATAGGCATTGGTGACGTTGATCTTGATCTGCGACAGGATCACGAAGGTGCCGGTCAGCGCCAGCGCCAGATCCGGCTGCGACAGCACGTAGCGGAACGCCTGCAGATACATGTGCGCCGGTTCGGCGGCGTGTTCGGCGGAGACGCCGTGGCTGAGAGCAAAGTAGGCCAGGAACGAGCCGGCCAGCAACTTGAGCGCACCCATCACGATCCAGCCGGGTCCGGCGCACAGCAATGCGACCCACCATGAGGCCTTCGCGCTGCGGCGGTCGCGCGGCAGGAAGCGCAGGAAATCGACCTGTTCGCCGATCTGCGCCACCAGCGAGAACACCACCGACGCCGCGGTGCCGAACAGCAGCAGATCCAGTCCACCGGCGGGATCGCCGTGCTCGCCGGGAAACCTCGTCCAGGCGACGAAGGAGTCGCGGCTGGCCCAGGCAATCGCGGCGAACGGCAGGATATTGAGGATGAACCACAGCGGCTGGGTCCACAGCTGGAACCGGCTGATCAGGGTGATGCCGTAGATCACCACCGGGATGATAACCACGGCCGAGATCAGATAGCCGATCGGGCGCGGAATATCGAAACACATCTCCAGCGCCGTGGCCATGATGACCGCCTCGATGGCGAAGAAGATGAAGGTGAAAGAGGCGTAGATCAGCGACGTGACGGTCGAGCCGATATAGCCGAAGCCGGCGCCGCGGGTCAGCAGGTCGATGTCGATGCCGCATTTGGCGGCGTGATAGGCGATCGGCAGGCCGCAGCAGAAGATGATGACGCTGACGACGAGGATGGCCGCGGCGGCATTGGTGACGCCGTAATTGATGGTGATGGTGCCGCCGATGGCTTCCAGCGCCAGGAATGAGATGGCGCCGAGCGCGGTATTGGCGACCCGGGCCGATGACCAGCGGCGCGCACTCTTTGCGGTGAAGCGGAGCGCGTAGTCCTCCAAGGTTTGGTTGGCGACCCACTGATTGTACTGGCGCCTGACGCGGTCGATCCGCTGCCGCCCTGCCACGTTTTACTCCTGACCCGTATCGCTACGCAGTTTGCCGTTGGCAAAAATCTACGTCGCCATTTTGCGGTGCAGTATACGCGTTCTCACGTATCTGTGCATCGTACAACTTCACCCATGCTTGCCTCACCAATAGGCGTCCTCGAAACCAAGGTGGGGTTGACATGTCAGACGAGAAGAAACCGGGCCTACATTCGCCGTTGCGGCGAAAACTGCTGATGGGAATGGCGGCGCTGCCGGCCCTGACGATGCTTCCGCGCCCATCTTTTGCGCAGGCGCCTGCAACTTCAGCGGTCAATACCACCGGCCTGGCGGTCACCGACACGGAAGTTACTGTCGGCATCCTGCATTCCGCCACCGGCACCATGGCGATTTCGGAAACCGGCTCGATCGAGGCCGAGAAGTTGGCCATCGAGCAGATCAACGCCATGGGCGGCGTGCTCGGCCGCAAGATCAAGTTCATCCAGGAAGACGGTGCCTCGGACTGGCCGACCTTTGCCGAAAAGGCCAAGAAACTGCTGGTCAACGACAAGGTCGCCGCCATCATGGGCTGCTGGACCTCCGCTTCGCGCAAGGCAGTGCTTCCGGTCGTCGAACAGTACAACGGCATGCTGTATTACCCGACCTTCTATGAAGGCCTCGAGCAGTCGAAGAACGTGATCTATACTGGCCAGGAAGCCACGCAGCAGATCCTCGCGGGTATCAACTGGATCACCAAGGAGAAGGGCGCCAAGTCGTTCTATTTCATCGGCTCCGACTACATCTGGCCGCGCACCTCCAACAAGATCGCGCGCAAGCACATCGAGAACATGCTCAAGCTCAAGGTGGTGGGCGAAGAGTATTTCCCCCTTGGCCACACCCAGTTCAATTCGGTGATCAACAAGATCAAGCTGACCAAGCCGGACGTGATTTTCGCCGACGTGGTCGGCGGCTCCAACGTCGCCTTCTACAAGCAGCTCAAGGCGGCGGGCATCGACCTCAACAAGCAGACGCTGCTGACCATCTCGGTCACCGAGGACGAAATCGACGGCATCGGCGGCGAGAACATCGCGGGCGCTTATGCCTGCATGAAGTACTTCCAGTCGCTGAAGAACGACAATAACGCCAAGTTCGTCCCGGCTTTCCACAAGATGTGGGGCGAAAAGACCGTGATTGGCGACGTCACCCAGGCTGCCTATCTTGGCCCCTGGCTCTGGAAGCTCACCGTCGAGAAGGCCGGCTCCTTCGACGTCGACAAGATTGCCGCAGCGTCGCCGGGTGTCGAGTTCAAGGGGGCACCGGAAGGCTACGTCCGGATTCATGAGAACCACCATCTGTGGTCGAAGACCCGCGTCGGCAAGGCGCGTCTCGATGGCCAGTTCGACGTCGTCTATGAAACTGCCGATCTGGTCGAGCCGGATCCGTTCCCCAAGGGCTATCAGTAAGCCCGTCATCCTCTCCCTGCGCGGACGACCTATCCGCGAAACACCACCCCGCGTCGTGCGCGACGCGGGTCCCTTTCCCACGGAGGATGGACCGATGTTCGGCGAGTATTCGATTGGTGACCTCGGCGCCATTTTCGCGATGCAGGGTTTTGCGGGGCTGATCCTGTTCTCGGTGTACGTGTTGATGGCGCTGGGCCTTGCGATCATCTTCGGCCAGATGGGCGTCATCAACATGGCGCATGGCGAATTCATGATCCTCGGCGCCTACGTCACTTGGATGACGTCGAACTTCTTCCAGACATTCCTGCCGTCGCTGTTCTCCGGCTACTTCTTTGTCGCGATGATCCTGGCCTTCATTGCCTCCGGGGCGCTCGGCATGCTGGTCGAGTGGGCGCTGATCCGCCATCTCTACAAGCGCCCGCTGGATACGCTGCTCGCCACCTGGGGCCTCAGCCTGATCCTTCAGCAGGCCTATCGCTCGATCTTTGGTGCTCGCGAAGTCGGCGTCGAACTGCCGCAATGGATGATGGGATCGCAGCACGTCACAGAGACCATCGAAGTCCCGATCAACGGCATCTTCGTGATGTGTCTGACGCTGCTGATCACCATGGTGGTGGCCTGGATCATGTACAAGTCGCGCTGGGGTCGCCAGGTCCGCGCCGTGGTGCAGAACCGCGTCATGGCAGGGGCCGTTGGCATCAACACCGAGCGGGTCGACTGCTACACGTTCGGTCTCGGCTGCGGCATTGCCGGCATCGCGGGTTCGGCCTTCACCATGATCGGTTCGACCGGGCCGACCTCCGGCCAGCTCTACATCGTCGATACCTTCCTCGTCGTGGTGTTCGGCGGGGCCGCCAGCCTGGTCGGCACCATCGCCTCTGCCTTCACCATCTCGCAGGCGCAATCCACCATGGAGTTCTTCATGTCGGGCTCGATGGCCAAGGTGCTGACCCTGCTGGCGGTTGTCGGAATCCTGATGCTGCGCCCGCAGGGCCTGTTTGCTCTCAAGGTCCGCAAGTAACCATAAAGGGCTGAAGCCAATGTCCGACAATGCGCGTCTCGTCAACCGGCCCGAACTTCTCGGCATCCTCGCGCTCGCAGTACTGCTGGTGGTGATCCTGCCGCTGACGCTCGACGTGTTCCGTCTCAATCTGGTCGCGAAGTATCTGACCTACGCCTTCGTCGCGGTCGGGCTGGTGATCTGCTGGGGCTATGGCGGCATTCTCAGCCTCGGCCAGGGCGTGTTCTTCGGCCTCGGCGGTTACTGCATGGCGATGTTTCTCAAGCTCGAAGCTTCCAGCCCGGAAAACACCAAGATCCAGTCGACGCCCGGTATTCCGGATTTCATGGACTGGAATCAGATCACCGAACTGCCGTTCTTCTGGAAGCCGTTCCACAGCCTGACCTTTACCGTGATCGCCATCATCGTTGTGCCGGCGTTCTTCGCCTTCATCATCGGCGCCGCCATGTTCAAGCGCCGCGTTGGCGGCACCTATTTCGCGATCATCACCCAGGCGGTTGCTGCAATTCTCACCATCCTGATCGTCGGCCAGCAGGGCTACACCGGCGGCATCAACGGCATGACCGACCTGCGCACCCTCAAGGGCTGGGACATCCGCCCGGACCACGCCAAGATCGTTCTGTACTTCTTCGAAGTGGCCTGCCTGTTCGGCTGCATCTTCATCGCCCAGTTCATTCGCCGCTCCAAGCTCGGTCGCATCCTGGTCGCAATGCGCGACAAGGAGGACCGCGTGCGGTTCTCCGGCTACAGCGTCGCCAACTTCAAGATCTTCGCCTTCTGCGTGGCGGCGATTTTCGCCGCGATCGGCGGCGCGATGTTCGCGCTGCAGGTGGGCTTCATGTCGCCGTCCTTCGTCGGCATCGTGCCTTCCATCGAGATGGTCATCTACACCGCGGTCGGCGGCCGGCTGTCGATCCTCGGCGCGGTCTACGGCACGCTGCTGGTCAACTTCGCCAAGACGAGTTTTTCGGAGTCCTTTCCCGAGCTTTGGCTCTTCGGACTTGGCGGATTGTTCATCGCCGTGGTGCTGGCCTTCCCGAACGGGTTGGCCGGCGTGTGGAGCGACTACGTGCAGCCGCGCATCGACAAGTTGATGCGCAAGAAGAGCCCGAAGAATGGCTGGACCGATACGTCGGTCGCCGATGGCGCCCCGGCGGAATAGGAAACGATCATGCTGATAGGTCACCAGCCCAAGGACTTTCTGCTGGCGGTGGAAGGACTCACCGTCTCGTTCGATGGCTTCAAGGCCGTCAACGACCTCTCCTTCTACGTCGAGGAGAACGAGATCCGCGTCATCATCGGGCCCAACGGCGCCGGCAAGACCACCGTGCTCGACCTGATCTGCGGCAAGACCAAGGCGACCTCGGGCGCGATTCATTTTCGTGACAAGGACCTCACGAAAATGAAGGAGAACCAGATCGTCCAGGCCGGTGTCGGGCGAAAATTCCAGACGCCGTCGATCTATGACGATCTCACCGTGTTCGAGAATCTGGAAATTTCCTTCCCGCGCGGCCGCAGCGTATTCGGTGCGCTGACATTCAAGCGCGACGCGGTGGTGCGCGACCGCGTCGAGGAAGTCGCCGAGATGATCTTCCTCAAGGATCGCCTCAACATGAGCGCGGAGTTGCTCAGCCACGGCCAGAAGCAGTGGCTCGAGATCGGCATGCTGCTGATCCAGGATCCGGACCTGCTGATGCTCGACGAACCGGTCGCCGGCATGAGCGTCAGCGAGCGCGTCAAGACCGCCGAACTGCTCAACACCATCATCAAGAATCGCTCGGTGCTGGTGATCGAGCACGACATGAAGTTCGTCGAGGACATCGCCCACAAGGTGACCGTGCTGCACCAGGGCCAGATCCTGTCGGAAGGCACCATGGAGAAGGTCAAGAACGACCCGAAGGTCATCGAAGTTTACCTGGGGCATTGAGCTGATGATGCGGTTTGAATTCTCTACGAGCGCGGTTTCACCTCTCCCCGCTTGCGGGGAGAGGTCGGATCGCGCGCGCACCGCGCGCGATCCGGGTGAGGG
>LNAP01007185.1_pt1 | contig 14843 bp, 15 predicted proteins | sample 602601 | NCBI WGS metagenome assembly LNAP01 (sample SAMN02440304, study PRJNA202911) | soil metagenome | biome: Subtropical and temperate rainforests or woodlands; isolation source: soil samples (1 kg each in a 20% v/v slurry with milli Q water) were... ...
GGCGCATCCGAATGCGGGCCCGCCTGCATCAAATTTGCCGTCGATGAACCGCGCCGCGTCGCCGGGCTCATCCTGTTCGGAGCGCTGGCCAAGGGCTGCTGGTCACAGGACTATCCGCACGCGCTGCGCGCCAGCCAGTATGACGCCTGGAGCAAGCATCTCATCGCGCAATGGGGTGGCCCGGTCGGGATCGAAGCGTTTGCGCCGAGCCTGGCTAATGATCCGCAGGCGCGGGCCTGGTGGGCGGGGCTGCTGCGCGCGGCCTCCAGCCCAGGCGGCATCTCCGCCGTGCTGGAGGCGTTTCGCGACGCCGACGTGCGGCATCTTCTGGCGCAGATCGCCGTGCCGACGCTGGTGCTGCACCGGCGGGATGACAAGGCGGTGCGGATCGCGGCCGGCCGCGATATCGCGAGCCGGATCGAAGGCGCGGAGTTCGTCGAGCTCGACGGCAGCGATCACTGGTTCTTTGCGGGGGATCAGGGGCCGGTGCTCGCGGCGATAGGGGAATTCATGAAACGCATATTGTAGGGTGGGCAAAGCGAAGCGTGCCCACCATGTCGTTCAACAAAGCTGAAAGATCTGGTGGGCACGGCGCTACGCGCCTTTGCCCACCCTACGAGATCACGGCAAGCTCACACCGCCTCGAGCTGATCTGCCGCGCGCTTCTTCTTCGCCTTCAGGCCCAGCAGCGGGCCGGCTGTCAGCGCTGCCGTATCCGCCACGCACGGATCGCGCGAGATCATCGCCGCGACAATGGCGCCGTCGATCAACAGCCCGAGCTGATGCGCGAGCACTGCAGGCTCGCTCGAGCCCAGCTCGCCGGCGAGCTTCTCGATATGGCCGAGCACGATCTTCTTGTGCTTCAGCGCGATGTTGCGGAACTGCTTGGCGTCCTTGTCGTGCTCGCCGACGGCGTTGATGAAGGGGCAGCCGTAGAAGCGCTCCTGCGCGAACCAGCTCTTCAGTGCCGGGAAGATGCGCGTCAGTTTCGCCTGCGCGTCGCCGCCGCCGTCCTCCATGGCGCCGATGAACCATTCGCGCCACTGCTTGCCTTCGCTCTCCAGCACCGCGTTGACGAGATTGGTCTTGGAGCCGAACAATTTGTAGAGCGTGGTCTTCGCCGTGCCGGCTTCCTCGATGATCGCGTCGATGCCTGTGGCGTTGATGCCGTTCTTGCAGAACAGATGCGTCGCCGCGCTCAAGAGGCGCCCGCGCGCGGACTCGTCTTCGCCTGCAACGGCGTGGGGCGCGCTCTTCTTCGCTGACATCTTGGTCGACAGGGGCTTGGCCATGAGGCCGAACTTAATCGCAGCCGCGCTGCATCAGCAAGCCGCATCTGCTCTGCGCTGAAAAGATTCGCAGCGGAAGCTTCATCTGCACCGCCTTTGAGCAGGCGGCCACTGATCAATCCGCAGGCAGGGATCGCTAAGCGGCTCCAATGCTTCGCCTTTTGTTTCTGGGCCACTCTGGCACGCTCCATGCAAGGAAACAGACCGTTCGGTATCCTGCCGTTTTCCACGGCTGCCAGGGAGAATATGATGACTGCCGTCGTTCAAAAGACAGTGCTGACGGGGTGCCTCGCGCCCATCGACAAGAATGGCCTCGAGCAACTGATTGCGAGCGGCAAGGCCAATCCGAAGGTCATCAAGACCTTGAAATGCAAGACGGTCGCGGAGGGCAAATTTCGCCACGCCAACTACATCCGCAACCTGCCGCCCTACATCGTGGACGAGCCGCCGGGCCTTCTGGGCGACGATACCGCGCCCAATCCGTCGGAAGCCTCGCTTGCCGCGCTCGGTTCCTGCCTCGCGGTCGGCCTGCATGCCAACGCCGTGCATCGCGGCTGGATCGTCAACAAGCTCGAGCTCGAACTCGAGGGCGACCTCAACATCACCGCGGTCTGGGGCACCGGCGACATGTCGGACAAGCCCGTTGGATTTACCGATGTGCGCGTCAAGGTCGACATGGAATGCGAGGGCATCTCGCAGGACGAGATCAACGCGCTGGTCGCCCATGTGAAGAAATGGTCGCCGGTCGCCAACACCTTCACCCGCCCGGTCAATCTCGAGGTCGGCATCTAGGCTGACAGCAACAGGACAAGGTGCGGGAGACGATCATGGGTTCACTGGCTTTCTCACGGGCCGATATTTTGGATCAGCCCGCACCGTCCATTGCCGGCGAAGTGGCGCGGATTGCACGCGAGCAACTCGCGCCGCTCGCCGCCGGCATCGACGACGGTTCGGTCTATCCGGCCGAGGTGTTGCGCAAATTCGGCGAGGTCGGCGCCTGGGGCAGTCATGTGCCGCACGAAGGTCCTGCGGATCTCCGCTGTGCCATCCAGGCGATGGCGGCGATCGGCGAAGTCTGCGGCGGCACGGCCTTCATGGCCTGGTGCCAGAACACGCTGGTCTGGTACGCCGCCAACTCGACCAACATGAAGCTTGCAAAGCGCTTCGGCGACGCCTTCTCGACCGGCCGGGTGCTCGGCGGCACCGGGCTCTCCAATCCGATGAAGAGCTTTTTCGGCATCGAGAAACTCAAGTTGAAGGGGCGCAAGGTCGAGGGCGGCTACATCGTGCGTGGCGCGCTGCCCTGGGTCTCCAACCTCGGTCCCGACCATTACTTCGGCACCATCTTCGAGCGGGAGGACGATCAGGGTACGGTCATGTTCCTGGCCGATTGCTCCGATCCCGCAATCACGCTGACGCCCTGCAAGCCGTTCCTCGCCATGGACGGGACCGGCACCTATGGCGTGCAGTTCCGCGACGTCTTCGTGCCGGACGAGCTGATCCTCGCCGATCCGGCTGCGCCTTTCGTCAAGAAGATCCGCGCCGGCTTCATTCTGCTCCAGGCCGGCATGGCGCTCGGGGTCATCAGGGACTGCATCAACATCATGGACGAGGTCGATGCTCCCCTCGGCCACATCAACCGTTATCTGCCGCAGCAGCCGGTGGATTTCCGCGCGCTCGCGGCCGAGCTCGAGAGCGAGACCATGGCGCTGGCGCGCGATCCCTACAACGCGGAGGAGACCTACTGGCGCAAGGTGATCGCGCTCAGGCTTCGCGCCGGCGAGGCCAGCGTCGCGGCGGCGCATGCGGCGATGCTGCATTGTGGCGCGCGCGGCTACCTCAAGAGTCACCGCGCGCAGCGGCGCCTGCGCGAGGCCTATTTCGTCGCGATCGTCACGCCCGCCACCAAGCAGTTGCGCAAGATGCTCGCCGATTCCTGACCTTTACGAGTCCACCCCCGAAGACCCCTCAACCTCAACGGAGAGGCTGCCATGACTGACGTCCTGATCACTGCCGTCGAACTTGCCGATCTCTTGAAGACAGAGCCTTGTGTCGTCATCGACACCCGTAATCCCGACGCCTACGCCGCCGGGCATCTGCCGAACGCCGTCAACGTGCATGAGATTTTCACCTTCCTCGCGACCTCGGCGCCTGAGGGCATGGCCGAACTGAAGACGAAATTCGCGGACGCGTTCGGCGGCGCGGGCCTCTCCGGTAAAGAGACGGCCGTGATCTACGAGCAGTCGATGAACTCCGGCTTCGGCCAGTCCTGCCGCGGCTACTATCTCCTCACCATGCTCGGCTATCCCAAGGTGAAGGTGCTGCATGGCGGCTTCGACGCCTGGGCGGGAGCGGGCTTCCCGGTGACGAAGGACGTGCCGGCGCCGGCCAAGGCCTCGTTCGCGATCGTGCCCGAGGCGGGTGAGATCCTGATCGATGCCAAGACCATGCTTGGCGCGGTCGGCAAGCCGGGCGTCGCAATTCTCGACGTGCGCGACGTCGACGAGTGGATCGGCGACAGCTCGTCGCCCTACGGCAAGGATTTCTGCCCGCGCAAGGGCCGCATCCCCGGCGCGGTCTGGCTGGAATGGTACCGCATGATGAAGCCGACGGCCGAAGGCCCGCGCTTCAAGTCCAGAGACGAGATTCTGGCGGAATGCGCCACCGTCGGCATCTCGACGACCACGCCGGTCTATCTCTACTGCTTCAAGGGGGCGCGCGCCTCGAACACTTTCCTCGCGCTGAAGAATGCCGGCGTGAAGGATGTCCGGATGTATTTCGGCTCCTGGAACGAATGGTCGCGCGATCCGTCGCTGCCGATCGAGCAGGGACTGCCGATCGGTGCCCAGGTAACAGGCAAGGCGGCATAGAACCTGCATGTTTCCCGTCGCCCGGTCGCACAAGGCGCAGCCGGGCGACGATGGAATTTTGACCTGACGCGGCGGACGGCGACATCCGCCGCGCAGATGTGACAAAGGGGCGCAGCAGCATGTCCACGTTCGACGATCCGTTTGATGCCGACCGCAATCTTCAGTCGGGTTGCGTGTGCGGCCAGCACCGTTCGGCTCGAGAGCACGAACAGGCGGCTTTGACGATGCGCTGTGATCCGGTCGAGAGCGAGGAGAAGCGCTACGAGGGCGTCGTCGCCTCCGCGGTGATGCGCGCGATGTTTCCGCAGGATGTGGCGCGGCGCGCCTTCCTGAAATCGGTCGGCGCGTCCACGGCGCTCGCCGCGCTCTCGCAGTTCTTCCCGATCAAGACGGCGACCGAGGTGTTCGCTCAGACCGGCACACCCGAGAAGAAGGACCTCAAGGTCGGCTTCATCCCGATCACCTGCGCCACGCCGATCATCATGGCGGCGCCGATGGGCTTCTATGCCAAGCACGGCCTCAACGTCGAAGTGGTCAAGACCGCCGGCTGGGCGGTGATCCGCGACAAGACCATCAACAAGGAATACGACGCAGCCCACATGCTGGCGCCGATGCCGATCGCGATCTCGCTGGGCTTAGGGGCCAACGCCATTCCCTTCGCCGTGCCTGCGATCGAGAACATCAACGGGCAGGGCATCGTGCTGGCGAACAAGCACAAGGACAGGCGCGATCCAAAGGACTGGAAGGGGCTGAAGTTCGCGATCCCGTTCGACTATTCCATGCACAACTACCTGCTGCGCTATTATCTTGCCGAGCACGGGATCGATCCCGACACCGACGTGCAGCTGCGCTCGGTGCCGCCGCCGGAGATGGTGGCGAATCTGCGCGCCGACAACATCGACGGCTTTCTCGCGCCCGACAACATCTGCCAGCGCGCGATCTATGACGGCGTCGGCTTCATGCACCTGCTGTCCAAGGAGATCTGGGACGGCCATCCCTGCTGCAGCTTCGCCGCCAGCAAGGAGTTCATCACCACCGCGCCGAACAGCTTTGCCGCGCTGACCCGCGCCATCGTCGATGCGACCGCCTATGCATCCAAGGCCGAGAACCGCAAGCAGATCGCGGAAGCCATCGCGCCCGCCAACTACATCAACGCGCCCGTCACGGTGCTGGAGCAGGTGTTGACCGGCACCTATGCCGACGGTCTCGGCGGCGTGAAGACCGACGCCAAGCGCGTCGATTTCGATCCGTTCCCCTGGCAGTCCTTCGCGGTGTGGATGCTGACGCAGATGAAGCGCTGGGGCCAGATCAAGGGCGACGTCGACTACAAGGCGGTCGCCGAGCAGGTCTATCTGGCGACGGATACCAAGAAGCTGATGACCGAGATGGGGCTCACGCCGCCGGCGACCGCCTACAAGTCGTTCGCGGTGATGGGCAAGAATTTCGATCCGGCCAAGCCGGAAGACTATGTCGCGAGCTTCAAGATCAGGAAGGCGTCGTGAGAACGCCTCTCCCGCCATCGTCGTCCCGGCGAACGCCGGGACCCATACCGCGGAATCTATCGATCGCGGTCGGCAGGAGTGCCGAACTACGAGCTTTCGCCAAATTTTTCCCTGGGGTTCCCGGCGTTCGCCGGGACGACACGTGGAGAGATCTCGCACGATGACCTCTTCCCTCCGCCTCCGCGCCGGCCTCGTCTCGATCGCGCTGCTCGCCGCATTCCTCGGTATCTGGCATCTCGCCACGCGCTCGACCGGCACGGTCGCAACGATGAGCCCGGAATACGCCAAGCTGATGGGGCTGACCGCCACGCAGGGCAAATCCGCCATGCCCGGGCCACTCGATGTCGGCGCCAAGCTCTGGGAGCATCTGAGGCGGCCGTTCTACGACAACGGGCCGAACGACAAGGGGCTCGGCATTCAGCTCGGCTATTCGATCGCGCGAGTCGGGCTCGGCTATCTGCTCGCGGTGCTCGTCGCCATCCCGCTCGGCTTCCTCATCGGCATGTCGCCGCTGCTGAGCAAGGCGCTCGATCCGTTCATCCAGGTGCTGAAGCCGATCTCGCCGCTGGCCTGGATGCCGCTGGCGCTCTACACCATCAAGGATTCCTCGATCTCGGCGATCTTCGTCATCTTCATCTGCTCGATCTGGCCGATGCTGCTCAACACCGTGTTTGGCGTGGCGAGCGTGCGGAAGGAATGGATCAACGTCGCGCGCACACTGGAGGTCGGCGCGCTCAGGCGCGCCTTCACGGTGATTCTGCCGGCGGCCGCGCCGACGATCCTGACCGGCATGCGCATCTCCATCGGGATCGCCTGGCTCGTGATCGTCGCCGCCGAGATGCTCGTCGGCGGCACCGGCATCGGCTATTTCGTCTGGAACGAGTGGAACAACCTCTCGATCACCAACGTGATCATCGCGATCCTGCTGATCGGGATCGTCGGCATGCTGCTCGACCAGATCCTCGCGCGCTTCACGCGCATGGTCACCTTTCCGGAGTAGGGGCTGTGACCGACAAATTCGTCTCGATCGAAGGCATCGCAAAACGCTATCCGGGCGCGAGTGCCGCCACGACCACCGTGTTCGAGAATCTGTGGCTGTCGATGGCGCGCGGCGAGTTCTGCTGCGTGATCGGCCATTCCGGTTGCGGCAAGACCACGGTGCTCAACATCCTCGCCGGCCTCGATGCGCCGAGCGAGGGCGCCGTCATCGTCGACGGACAGGCGATTTCGGGCACCAGCCTCGACCGGGCCGTGATCTTCCAGAGCCACGCGCTGCTGCCCTGGCGTACCGTGCTCGGCAATGTCTCCTATGCCGTAACCTCGAAATGGCGGAAATGGGACCGCGCCAAGGTCAAGGCGCATGCGCAGAAATTCATCGACCTCGTCGGCCTGACGGGCTCGGAACACAAGCGCCCCTCGGAGCTGTCAGGCGGCATGAAGCAGCGCGTCGGCATCGCGCGTGCGCTGTCGATCACGCCGAAGATGATGCTGATGGACGAGCCGTTCTCGGCGCTGGACGCGCTGACGCGCGGCACGCTGCAGGACGAGGTGCGGCGCATTTGCCTCGAGACCGGGCAGACCGCGTTCATGATCACCCATGACGTCGACGAGGCGATTTATCTCGCCGACAAGATCTTCCTGATGACCAACGGTCCCGGCGCGGTGCTGGCGGAGGTCGTTGAAAATCCCTTGCCCAGGGATCGCGGCCGCACCGATCTGCACCGCCATCCGCTCTACTACGCGCTGCGCAACCACATCATCGATTTCCTGGTGACGCGCAGCAAGACTTTCACCGCCGAGAAACCCGATCACGATCCGCGCCACGTGCCGGTGGTGCATATCGGCAAGCCCGGGCTGACGATCGCGGCGACCGGCGAAGAGCAACGACAGATCTGGACAGCCGGGACCAGTCCCGGATTGACTGCTTAAGAAGGGAGACCTGACATGAAACGCGAAGACCTCACCGAGAAGCTGCTCGACATCAAGCGCGAGAAGGGCTGGAGCTGGAAATACATCTGCGAGCAGATCGGCGGCTATGCCGAGGTGCTGATCGTCGGGGCGATCCTCGGCCAGATGAAGCTGACGAAGCCGCAGGCGGCGAATGCCGGCGAGCTGTTCGGGCTGTCGAAGGCCGAGACGGCGATGCTCAACGAGGTGCCGATGCGCGGCACCGGCACGCCGATGCCGCCGACCGACCCTTTGATCTACCGCTTCTATGAGATGGTGATGGTGAACGGCCCGGCCTGGAAAGCGCTGATCGAGGAAGAGTTCGGCGACGGCATCATGTCGGCGATCGACTTCGACATGGGAATCGAGCGCGTCGCCAACCCGAAGGGCGACCGCGTCAAGATCACGATGAGCGGCAAGTTCCTGCCGTACAAATATTACGGTGCCAGCGGCAACGTGCCGGAGTACGGCTTCAAGGAGGGGTGATTTATCACTCCGTCATTCCGGGTTCGGTCCTGCGGACCGCCCCGGAATGACTGCGAGTGTGGACACGCTTTGGGTTACTTTCCCGCCTTCACCTCGGCCGCCGCCACTGCGATCAGCTCGCCCATCTTGGCGCGAATCGCCTGCTCGGTGATGGCGACGTTCTTGGCGGCGAAATCGGCCATGACCTTGCGCAGGACGTCGGCATCGCCGGCTTCCTCGAAATCGGCCGCAACGACTTCCTTGGCGTAGGCCGTGGCGGCCTCGCCGGTGATTCCGAGCTTTTCGGCGGCCCAGAGCCCGAGCAGCCGGTTGCGGCGGGCTTCCGCCTTGAATTTCTGCTCCTCGTCGAGGGCGAACTTCTTCTCGAAGCCTTCCTCGCGCTTGTCGAAACTGCTCATTCTTCTGTTCCCCTGCTGCACCCAAGCTGGGCCCGCGTTGCGAAGGCCCCGGTCCATGCCTAGATAGGGGGCAAGAATCGGCAAAACAACGGGCCGTTAAGCCGCAGGCAAGCCGGTATAAGTTTATGTCGGATGGGCCGGATCGATTGTGCTGGGACAGCCAATCGGATAGGTTGCCTAAAGTCTGGTTCCTGTTCTGTTTCCATGGGTTCCGGGCTGTTCACGGCAGCTCCGCTGTGGGTCGTAGTTTCGTCAACCGGAGCACACCAAATACATGGATTTCAACAAAACACGGTACATCCCCATGAGCCGTCGGCGTCGCATTTATGAAGGCAAGGCAAAGGTCCTCTATGAAGGCCCGGAGCCCGGTACCCTGATCCAGCACTTCAAGGATGACGCCACCGCGTTCAATGCGAAAAAGCATCAGGTGATCGAGGGCAAGGGTGTCCTCAACAACCGGATCTCGGAGTACCTGTTTCAGCACCTCAACGACATCGGGGTGCCGACCCACTTCATCCGCCGCCTCAACATGCGCGAGCAGCTGATTCGCGAGGTCGAGATCGTGCCGCTCGAGGTGGTGGTGCGGAACGTCGCTGCCGGCTCGCTGTCGCAGCGCCTCGGCATCGAGGAGGGCACACAGCTGCCCCGCTCGATCATCGAATTTTACTACAAGAACGACCAGCTCAACGACCCCATGGTGTCGGAAGAGCACATCACCGCCTTCGGCTGGGCGACGCCCCAGGAGATCGACGACATCATGGCGCTCGCGATCCGCGTCAACGATTTCCTCACCGGCCTCTTCCTCGGCATCGGCATCCGCCTCGTCGACTTCAAGATGGAGTGCGGCCGGCTGTTCGAGAACGAGATGATGCGCATCATCGTCATCGCCGGATAGCTGCCGCCTGTGGGACATCAAGTCGAACGAGAAGCTCGACAAGGACCGCTTCCGCAGGGATCTCGGCGGCCTCCTGGAGGCCTATACCGAAGTCGCCAAGCGCCTCGGCATCCTCATGGAGAACGAGCGTCCGGCGGGCTCCGGCCCGGTGCTGGTGAAGAGCTAAGAGGGATTTGACGTGAAGGCACGTGTCACCGTTACGTTGAAAACGGGCATCCTCGATCCGCAGGGCAAGGCGATCGAAGGCGCGCTGAAGTCGCTCGGCGTCGACGGCGTCGCCAGCGTCCGGCAGGGCAAGGTGTTCGACATCGAGCTCGCCGGCGCCGACAAGGCCAAGGCGGAAGCGGCGTTGAAGGACGCCGCCGACAAGCTCTTGGCGAACACCGTGATCGAGAACTATCGGGTGGAACTGCTCTGATGAAGGCCGCGATCCTCGTATTTCCAGGGATCAATCGCGAGCGCGACATGGCGCGTGCGCTGAAACTCATCTCGGGCCATGAGCCCGCGATGGTCTGGCACGCCGAGCCGTCGCTTCCCGCGGGCACCGATCTCGTGGTGGTGCCGGGCGGCTTCTCCTACGGCGACTATCTGCGCTGCGGCGCGATTGCGGCGCGGGCGCCCGTTATGGATGCGGTGCGCGACTATGCGGCCAAGGGCGGCTTGGTGCTCGGCGTCTGCAACGGCTTCCAGATCCTCTGCGAATCCGGCCTGCTGCCGGGCGTGCTGATGCGCAATGCGCAGCTGAAGTTCATCTGCAAGGACGTGCATCTGCGCGTCGAGCGCTCCGATACCCCGTTCACGCGCGGCTACAATGCGGGCCAGGTGATCCGCGTGCCGGTCGCGCATGGCGAAGGCAATTACGAGGCGGACGAAGAAACCATCAAGCGGATCGAGGGCGAGGGGCGGGTGCTCTATCGCTATTGCTCCGCCGACGGCGCGGTCGACGAGAGCCACAACATCAACGGCGCGGCGCATTCCATCGCCGGACTCGTCAACGACAAGGGCAACGTGCTCGGCATGATGCCCCACCCCGAAAACCACGTCGAAGACATCATGGGCTGCACCGACGGCCGCGGGCTGTTCGCGGGCCTGGTCCAGCATCTGGAAAAGGCCGCGTGATCTGGTTCATGGCGAAGCGGCTCTCGGCCGCCATTGCTGTCTTTGCGTTTGCGTCCGCTGCGTTGGCGCAGGACTTCCCCAAGCGTCCTGTCACCATGATCGTGCCGTTCGCGGCCGGCGGTACCTCGGACGTGATCGCGCGTACGGTCGCCGAGCAGATGGGCATCGCGCTCGGCCAGACCATCGTGATCGAGAACGTGGCCGGCGCCGGCGGATCGACCGCGCTGGCGCGGGCCTCCCGCGCCGAGCCTGACGGCTACACCATCGCGATCGGCAATGCCGGCACGAATGCGGCGACCTACACGATCTATCCGAAGCTCCCCTTCACGCCCGAGTCCTTCGTGCCGATCGGAATGGTGGCGAAGACGTTCGGCATCGTCGCGGTGCGCAAGGATTTCCCGGCGAAGGACCTCAAGGAGTTCATCGCCTACGCCAAGGCCAATCCCGGCAAGGTCAATCTCGGCCATGCCGGCGTCGGCTCGTCGAACTATCTGATCTGCAAGAGCTTCGTCACGGCGGCCGGGATCGACGCCACGCTGATCGGCTATCGCGGCGCCGCGCCCGCGCTCACCGACGCGATCGGCGGACAGATCGACGGCGTCTGCGATGCCGCTGCCTCCGTCTCGCAGTCGATCAACGAGAAGCTGGTGCGGGGGCTAGTGGTCGGCTCGACCGTGCGGCTCGCCACCGTGCCCGACCTGCCGACCTCAACCGAGGCGGGCCTGCCCGAATTCGAGGCGCAGGGCTGGAATGGCCTGTTCGCGCCGAAGGGCACACCGCCGGCCGTCATCGCGAAGCTGAACGCCGCCGCGCGCACGGCCGTGGAGACCGACGCGGTGAAGAAGCGTTTTGCCGAGTTGTCGACCGTTGCGCCCGATGACAACGAGCACACGCCGGAGGTGCTCCAGCAGCTCGTGACGCGCGACGTCGAGAAGTACCGGAAGATGCTGGCGGACGACGCCAAGCAATAGCGGTTTGGATTATTGTTTGCGCATGATCTTTTCGGAGAACCGCTGCACACTTTTCCGGATCATGCTCTAGCGCAGCTTCAGCCGTCCCGCCGGCACTGTCATCGCGGCGACGCCCGCCATCACCAGCAGCAGTCCCAGCGCCAGGTTCGACGGCACGCTTTCGCCGAGCAGCAGCACGGACAGGCCGACGCCGATCGGGATGCGCAAGTACCCTTGCGCGTTGGTCGTCAGCGTGCCGAGCCGTCCCAAGCACATGTAGAACAGCATCAGCCCCAACGCGCTGGAGACGATGCCCATCACGATGGTGGCGACGATCGCCGTCGGCGTCGGGTGCAGCGTCCAGGGCTGGTCGATGATCAGCGAGGGCGGCAGCAGAATGAGGCCGCCGAACAGCAGCGAGCCGGCCGCGACCACCATCGGGTCGTAGTCGGAGAGCCGCAGGCCGAAGATCGTCGCGCAGGCGAAGGAGATGGTCGCGAGCAGGATCGCGATCTCCGCGATGATCTCGCTGCCGAAGCCGCGCAGTGCGTCGAGGCCGACGATGACAATGGTGCCGGCAAGGCCGAGGATTGCGCCTGCGAGCTTCAACAGCGTGGCGGGCTCGTGCCGGGTGATCAGCGAGGTGATCAGGAAAGCGAAGATCGGCGTCGTCGAAGCCAGCACGACTGTGTTCGACGCCGGCACATATTGCTGCGACCAGGTGATGATCAGGAACGGAAACGTCGAGTTGATCAGCTGCTGGACCGCGAACAGCTTCCAGGCCTTCACGTCGGTCGGCAGGCTGATGCCCCGCATCCACAGGATCGCGACCAGGAAGGCGGCGGCGATCAGCGAACGCGCGGAGATGAAGGTGATCGGCGGGATGGTGGGAAGCGCCAGCTTGGCCAGCGGATAGGTCGAGCTCCAGCAACAGGCGAGCGCGAACAGCAGCGCGTAGTCGCGCCAGTTGCGCGCGCCGGTGGCGGCCGTGGATGGCCATGGCGATGCGACGGAGGCCGCTGTGCGGCCCGCCCTTGATGTGCTCTGCGGCACCTTGGTTCTGCTCCCCGGCGCGATAGCGCTTGGCCCAACTGTGGGCGAGGGGACGCGAAAAGGGAAGGTGTCGAGCTATGCGTTTGGCTGTACGGCCGGCTTCCGCTTCACCCGCTTGATCGTGCCGGAGAAGGTGAACAGGGGCCGCCCGCCGGATGTCAGCTTGCCGCGCAGGAAGATCATCGAGCCGCCGGCGCGGGATACTTCGCCGACACACTCGATCAGCTCGCCCTCGCGTGCCGCGTCGAGGAAATCGCAGGCGAAATTGGTGGTCACCGCCGGCCCATCCAGTTCGTGGGTGGCGATTGCGAACAGGCAATAGTCGGAAAACGCCATGAAGCAGCCGCCATGGACGTTTCCGGAGCCGTTGAGGTGCTTTTTCTCGACCCGGAAGGCACTGCGGACGCTGCCGTCGTCCTCGATCTTGTGCCAGAACGGGCCGATATGGCTCTCGAAACTGTCGCGAATCCAGGTTCGCCAGCCCTTGAATTCGCCCTCGGTGGCGATGTGCAGGTCGGGGCGACGGGACGGGGGCGCTTTGGTCAATTCGTGCAAGGAAATGGGCCTTCAATTACGGGTCTTTAGCCCTTAAATCCGATCCGTCAGCGCCTTGCAATTCCTGTTCCCGCCGACCCCGCCTGCAAAACGTGGGACAGCGGGAAAATGCTTGATAAAGGGCTTTTCGTAGGCCCCCGATGTTCCTAAGAACGGCCACAGCACGCCGAAAGCCCCGAATCCATGAAGAACGAACCCAAGATCACCCCCGAACTGGTTGCCGCCCACGGGCTCAAGCCCGACGAGTATGAGCGCATCCTGAAGCTGATCGGGCGGGAGCCGACTTTCACCGAGCTCGGCATCTTCTCGGCGATGTGGAACGAGCACTGCTCGTACAAATCCTCGCGCATCCATTTGAAGGGGCTGCCGACCAAGGCGCCGTGGGTGATCCAGGGCCCCGGCGAGAACGCCGGCGTGATCGACATCGGCGACGGCCAGGCCGTGGTCTTCAAGATGGAGAGCCACAACCACCCGAGCTATATCGAGCCCTATCAGGGCGCGACCACCGGAGTCGGCGGCATTTTGCGCGACGTCTTCACCATGGGCGCGCGTCCGATCGCCTGCCTCAATGCGCTGAGCTTCGGCGCACCCGAGCACGCCAGGACGCGGCATCTCGTCTCCGGCGTGGTCGCCGGCGTCGGCGGCTACGGCAATTCCTTCGGCGTGCCGACGGTCGGCGGCCAGGTGCGTTTTCACACCCGCTATGACGGCAACATCCTCGTCAACGCGATGGCGGTCGGCCTCGCCGACACCGACAAGATCTTCTATGCCGCCGCCTCCGGCGTGAACATGCCGATCGTCTATCTCGGCTCCAAGACCGGCCGCGACGGCATCCACGGCGCCTCGATGGCGTCGGCCGAGTTCGACGACAAGTCCGAGGAGAAGCGCCCCACCGTGCAGGTCGGCGATCCCTTCGCGGAGAAGCTGCTGCTGGAGGCCTGCCTCGAGATCATGGAGAAGGGCTGCGTCATCGCGATCCAGGACATGGGCGCGGCGGGGCTCACATGCTCGGCGGTCGAGATGGGCGCCAAGGGCGACCTCGGCGTCGATCTCGATCTCGATTCGGTGCCGACCCGCGAGACCGGCATGAGCGCCTATGAGATGATGCTCTCGGAGAGCCAGGAGCGCATGCTCATGGTGCTCAAGCCCGAGAAGGAAAACGAAGCCGAGGCGATCTTCAAGAAGTGGGGCCTCGACTTCGCCGTGGTCGGCTACACCACGCCGAGCAAGCGCTTCGTGGTCAAGCATGGCGGCGACGTCATGGCCGATCTGCCGATCAAGGAGCTCGGCGACGAGGCGCCGCTCTATGACCGCCCGCATGTCCCTTCCGCCGCGCTGCCGGTCGTGCACGCACGCGAGGTGCCGGCGCCGATGGGCGTAGGTGCCGCGCTGGAGAAGCTGATCGGCACGCCCGACATGTGCAGCAAGCGCTGGGTCTGGGAGCAGTACGACCACGTCATTCTCGGCAACACCTTGCAGCGTCCGGGCGGCGATGCCGCCGTCGTGCGCGTGCAGGACGGGCCGAAGGGGCTGGCGCTGACCGTCGACGTCACGCCGCGCTATTGCGAGGCCGATCCTTATCAGGGCGGCATGCAGGCCGTGGCGGAAGCCTGGCGCAACATCACCGCGGTCGGCGGCAAGCCGCTCGCGATCACCGACAATCTCAATTTCGGCAACCCCGAGCGGCCCGAGATCATGGGCCAGTTCGTCGGCTGCCTGAAGGGCATCTCGGAAGCCTGCCGCACGCTCGACTTCCCGGTCGTCTCCGGCAACGTCTCG
>LNAP01004874.1_pt1 | contig 14837 bp, 11 predicted proteins | sample 602601 | NCBI WGS metagenome assembly LNAP01 (sample SAMN02440304, study PRJNA202911) | soil metagenome | biome: Subtropical and temperate rainforests or woodlands; isolation source: soil samples (1 kg each in a 20% v/v slurry with milli Q water) were... ...
CGGTGGCTTGTGGTCGTGGCCGAGCAGGCCATGCGAGTGGTCGGCGAAGCGATTGCGCGGCAGGCCGGTATCGAGAACGGTGACCTTTCGGCGGGCACGGCCAAGCTGCAGGGCGGCGGCAAGCCCGGCAAAGCTGCCGCCGATGATGATGACGTCATTCATGGTGATGGGCTCCGCGTATGGATGAAGGAAGATCGGCTTGCAACTTTAAGATACTTATAAGTACCGTAATTCAAGAATTAGAATACTGTCAAGTACTGGAATTTTTATGACCGAAAACAACCAGGCCCGGCGCGGCCGGCCCGCCAACGAGGCGCTTGGCCAAACGATAGTCGACGCCGCGTGCGAACTTTTTGTGGAATTGGGTTTTCAAGCGACGACAATGGACAAGGTCGCCCAGCGGGCGAAGATATCCAAGCTAAGCATCTATAGGCACTTCGAGAACAAAGAGGCGCTGTTCAGCGCGGCCATTGCGGCCCGCTGCCATCAGTTTGCACCACAGGCTCTTTTTGAAGGCTTCGACGGTTCGGTCGAAGATCAGCTCTTGGCGGTGGGATCATCCCTGCTTCGCACGCTGTTGAGCCCGGACGTCCGTAGTGTCGAAGCCATGATCATGGCCGACAAGACGAATCAAAAGTCGTTAAGCAAGCGCCAATACGAAGCTGGCCCCGCCCATGTCATCGCCCAAATCGAGGTCCTGTTGCGTCAGTTGCACGCGAAGGCGGTTCTGAACGTGCCCGATCCTCTCCAGTCCGCCCGCTTGTTTGCCGCACTTTTCAAAGGATCCGATCTCCTGATTATCGCGCGCTTCGATGAGGCGAGAGCAGAGGACGACAACGAAATCGAATCCTATTGCCGGTCGGCCGTCGCCATGTTCATCGCCGCGCACGGTGGCAACGACTACGCGGGCGGATAAGCATTTGGAACGAGTGGCTTCGCCGCAGCAGGCACAGGCGGTGTTTGCACCTGAGCAAGGGATAACGCCGTTCGATACGGATTTGATTCGATCACAGTTTCTCTAACACCTACGCCAGCCTTTGCGATCTATTGAGAACAACGGCTCTTGCTTCGGTGCTTTCCAACCAAAAACAAAAATCCAGTCAGCATGACTGAGTGGCTGTTCGCTCCAGAGCACTATGACAAACTCAAAAAAAACGCCTGGTACATAAGCACCAGGCGTTTTTTGTTTCAGCCGATCGGCCCTGAAGCCGGGGGCATCACTCCCACTCAATCGTCGCCGGCGGCTTGCTCGACACGTCGTAGGTGACGCGGGAGATGCCTTCGATTTCATTGATGATGCGGCCGGAAACGGTTTCCAGCAGTTCGTAAGGCAGGTGTGCCCAACGCGCAGTCATGAAGTCGATGGTTTCAACGGCACGCAGGGCCACGACCCAGGCGTAACGACGGCCATCACCCACCACGCCAACCGATTTCACCGGCTGGAACACCACGAACGCCTGGCTGACCTTGTGGTACCAGTCGGCTTTACGCAGTTCTTCGATGAAGATGTGGTCGGCGCGACGCAGCAGGTCGGCGTATTCCTTCTTCACTTCACCAAGAATCCGCACGCCCAGGCCCGGGCCCGGGAACGGGTGACGGTAGACCATGTCGTACGGCAGGCCCAGTTCCAGGCCCAGACGACGGACTTCGTCCTTGAACAGTTCGCGCAGGGGTTCAACCAGCTTGAGGTTCATTTCTTCCGGCAGGCCGCCCACGTTGTGGTGCGACTTGATCACATGGGCCTTGCCGCTTTTGGCGCCAGCCGACTCGATCACGTCCGGGTAGATAGTGCCTTGGGCCAGGTACTTGATGTTGTCCAGTTTGTTGGACTGGGCATCGAACACGTCGATGAAGGTACGGCCGATGATCTTGCGCTTCTTCTCTGGGTCGCTTTCGCCTGCCAGATTGTCGAGGAACTGGTCCTCAGCGTTGGCGCGAATCACCTTGACGCCCATGTTCTCGGCGAACATGGCCATCACTTGCTCGCCTTCGTGCAGGCGCAGCAGGCCGTTGTCGACGAAGACGCAGGTCAACTGGTCGCCGATGGCCTTGTGCAGCAACGCGGCAACCACCGAGGAGTCCACGCCGCCGGACAAGCCGAGCAGTACGTTGTCGGTGCCAACCTGGGCGCGAACCTGGGCGATGGCGTCTTCAGCGATTTTCGATGGTGTCCACAGGGCTTCGCACTCGCAGATATCGAGGATGAAGCGCGACAGGATGCGACCGCCTTGCTTGGTATGGGTCACTTCCGGGTGGAACTGCACGCCGTAGTAACGGCGATCATCGTTGAACATGCCGGCAATCGGGCAGCTCGGAGTGCTGGCCAGGATGTGGAAGTCTTCCGGCATCCTGGTGACCTTGTCACCGTGGCTCATCCACACGTCGAGACCGAACAGGCCGTCGGCGTCGATGTGGTCTTCGATGCCATCCAGCAGGCGGCTCTTGCCGACCACGTCGACGCGGGCATAACCGAACTCACGCAGGTCGGAGCCTTCTACCTTGCCGCCCAGCTGTTCAGCCATGGTCTGCATGCCGTAGCAGATGCCGAAGACCGGCACGCCCAGGTCGAACACCGCTTGCGGGCAACGCGGGCTGTCGGCTTCGTGCACAGACTCGGGGCCGCCGGCGAGGATGACGCCTTTAGGCGCGAATTCGCGAATCGCTTCGTCATCCATGTCGAACGGATGCAATTCGCAGTACACGCCGATTTCACGCACGCGGCGGGCGATCAGCTGGGTGTACTGGGAACCGAAGTCGAGGATCAGGATGCGGTGAGCGTGAATGTCGAGGGCCATGAAGTGAATCAGAAACAACTCGGGGCTGAATGAACAGCCCCGGTGATTAACGTTTTGCTGAAGGCCTTAACCTACGCGGTAGTTCGGCGCTTCCTTGGTGATCTGTACGTCGTGGACATGGGACTCGGCCATGCCGGCGCCGGTGATGCGCACGAACTCCGGCTTGGTGCGCATCTCTTCGATGTTGGCGCTGCCGGTGTAACCCATGGAAGAACGCAGGCCGCCCATCAGTTGATGGATGATGGCGCTCAGGGTGCCTTTGTACGGCACACGACCTTCGATGCCTTCGGGCACCAGCTTCTCGGCACCCGCAGAGGAGTCCTGGAAGTAACGGTCGGAAGAGCCTTGGGCCTGGGACATGGCACCCAGCGAGCCCATGCCGCGGTAAGCCTTGTAGCTGCGGCCCTGGAACAGTTCGATCTCGCCTGGCGCTTCTTCAGTACCGGCAAACATCGAACCCATCATCACGCAGGAGGCCCCGGCGACGATGGCCTTGGACAGGTCACCGGAGAAGCGGATGCCGCCGTCGGCGATCAACGGTACGCCAGTGCCTTCAAGGGCTGCGGCGACGTTGGCGATGGCGCTGATTTGCGGCACGCCGACACCGGCAACGATGCGGGTGGTGCAGATCGAGCCTGGGCCGATACCGACCTTGACCGCATCGGCGCCAGCTTCGGCCAGGGCCTTGGCGGCAGCGCCGGTGGCGATGTTGCCGCCGATCACCTGCACTTCAGGGAAGTTCTGCTTGACCCAGCGAACGCGGTCGATCACGCCTTTGGAGTGACCGTGGGCGGTGTCGACCACCACCACGTCGACGCCGGCATTGACCAGGGCCGCGACGCGGTCGCCAGTGTCCTTGCCGGTGCCGACCGCAGCGCCTACGCGCAGACGACCCTGGTCGTCCTTACTGGCCAGCGGATAAGCCTTGGCTTTTTCGATGTCATTGACGGTCATCATGCCCTTGAGGGCGAACTTGTCGTCGACGATCAGCACGCGCTCGATGCGGTGCTTGTGCAGCAACTCGCGAACTTCGTCCTTGCCGATGCCTTCCTTGACCGTGACCAGACGCTCTTTAGGCGTCATCACCTGACGGACGGTGGCGTCCAGGCGGTTCTCGAAACGCACGTCGCGGGAGGTGACGATGCCGACCAGGTCACCATCGTGCAGCACCGGAACGCCGGAGATGTTGTGCATGCGGGTCAGTTCGAACAGATCGCGAACCGTGGCGTCAGCCTCGATGGTGATCGGGTCCTTGACCACGCCAGCCTCGAACCGCTTGACCTTGCGCACTTCGGCGGCCTGCTGTTCGATGGTCATGTTCTTGTGGATGATACCGATACCGCCTTCCTGGGCCATGGCAATGGCCAGACGGGCTTCGGTCACGGTGTCCATGGCGGCGGAAACCAGCGGAATATTCAGCTCGATGCCACGGGTAAGACGGGTTTTGAGACTGACTTCGTTAGGCAGTACCTCGGAATAACCGGGCACTAGGAGAATGTCGTCGAAGGTCAGAGCTTCTTGGCTGATACGCAGCATCGCGGGGGCTCCCGAGCGGGAAAATGGAAGCGCGCCATTATATACATGCACCCCCTCTGGCTCAATGTAAAACTCTGTCTATTATTGCCGGGGTGATCGATGGGCTAAATCAATGCCTGACTGCCAACGCATTTCCCTGTGGGAGCGAGCTTGCTCGCGATGGCGGGGTATCATTCACTTATATGTAGCTGACCCACCGCTTTCGCGAGCAAGCTCGCTCCCACACCGGTTACCGCGTCGCCTCTATAGCTCCACCTTCACCCAACTCACCGGCTGATCCAGCCAATCGGCGAATTCATCCAGAAACGCCTGCTTGAAACCCGCTTCCAGCCAGTTATTGAAAATGAAACCCAAATTCGAGAAGCCGCAGGGCTGCAGGAACAGAAAGCCATTGATGTCGTCTTCGTGACCACATTCGGGGCAGGTGAAGTTGTCGGTGCGGGCCGGCATCCAGTCTTCCAGGCTTTCGAACAGCGCCTCGCCGATTTCCTTGCGGCATTCGGCGCAGCCCGCTTCCTCGAGAAAGCCTTTGGCCGGGGTATAGATGCAGCGCTTGGTGATGATTTCCAAGCCATTGACCGGTTCGCCAAACGGCAAGGCCTCAGGGTGCATGACCACCTCGCGGGCGCCGGGGGCGATAGCGTGGGCCATGCGATTGCCGGTACGCCCGCAGGTGGTCAGTTGTTCTTCGACGATATTCTTGCGCACCAGCCAGCGCACAACCGCCCGGGCCCGAGGCTCGTGGACCGGCAAGGAGGAAATTTTCGGGACGATGATGCTTTGCGAATTCATGGCGAGGCCTGGCTGTTTCCCTGGCAGGGTCTGATCAAAGGCCGGCAGCTTAATCCCTGGCGGGGCCAGGTCAAGCACTCAGGTAACGCCCGATCAAGGCAATGCCGCTGGCGAGCACCAGCCAGGTCACCAATCGCACGAATGCCTCGCGCGACAACCTCATGGTCAAGCGACGCCCTACCCACAACCCCAGCGCCATGGCCGGCAACAAACACAGCGCCAGTACCAGCAAGGGTAGCTCGGCATACACACCGGCGACGATAAACAAGCTCAAGCGCACCACGGTGCTGCAACTGATCAAGGCACTTTGCGTGGCTCGGGCCGGATCTTTAGGTAGGCGGCTGTTCAGGTAGATTGCATATAAAAAGCCGCCACTGCCGAACAATGCCCCGAACATCCCGCCCACCGTGCCCATCGGAAACGCCCACAGCGATGACAACTGCGTGGGCCGGGTCTTTATCAACAGGCTGTAGATGGCATAGCTGCAGATGAACAGCCCCATCAACAGCAACAACAGGTCGGACTTGAGGTTGAGCAGGAAAATCACCCCCAGGGTGCAGCCCACTGCCATGCACGGCAGCAACCGCAGCAGCTCCGGTCGGGACACGTCCCGACGCGATGGCAACAGGTTGCCAAAGGCTGCGACAAAATCGAGCAAGACCAACAGCGGGACGATCTTCGACAGCGGCATGAACAGCAGCAGGATGGGCGCGGCCACCAGCGCCGTGCCGAAGCCGGCGATGCCGAACACGATGTAAGCCAGGGCGATGGCCAGGCCGATCAGCAGCCACTCCATAGGGGCAAATGCCCACTGGCCTAACCACGACAGAAGATTCATCCGGCACTTCCTTGATGAGGAGAGCGGGGACTTTAGCCAGATGTGTCGGGGCATATCCAACATTTGTGGTGATTGGGCTACCGCTATCGCGAGCAAGCTCGCTCCCACACTGGATCTATGCCGCACTGAAGATCAACTGTGGGAGCGAGCTTGCTCGCGATGCAGACGACTCGGTCTGATTTGTCTGCACACATGGAGATTCATCGGCGAATGCCCTTATCATGCTGCCCATGATTAAAGATCCCTTTGCCCGACTGGGCCTGGACCGCGAGGTCCTGACTGTCAGCCAGCTCAACGGCCGTGCGCGGGTGCTGCTTGAAGACGTGTTCAGCAACATCTGGGTCGAGGGCGAAATTTCCAACCTTGCCCGCCCTGCCTCCGGCCATGTGTATTTCACCCTCAAGGACAGCGGCGCCCAGGTGCGTTGCGCACTCTTCCGGCAAAATGCCGCGCGGGTGCGTCAAGCCCTCAAAGACGGACTGGCGGTGAAAGTACGCGGCAAGGTCTCACTGTTCGAGGGGCGCGGCGACTATCAGCTGATTCTCGACACCGTGGAACCGGCCGGCGATGGCGCCCTGCGCCTGGCCTTCGATGCGCTCAAGGAAAAGCTCAGCGCCGAAGGCCTGTTCAGCGCCGAGCGCAAGGTGCCGCTGCCGGCCCATCCGCAACGCATCGGCATCATCAGTTCGCCCACCGGCGCGGTGATCCGCGACATCATCAGCGTGTTCCGCCGCCGTGCGCCGCAGATTTCCCTGACGCTGATCCCCACCGCCGTACAGGGCCGCGAAGCCACGGCGCAAATCGTCCGCGCGCTGAAACTGGCGGATGCCCGGGGGTTCGATGCGCTGATCCTGGCCCGAGGCGGCGGCTCACTGGAAGACTTGTGGTGCTTCAACGAAGAAGCCGTGGCCCGGGCGGTGGACGCCTGCGTCACGCCGATCGTCAGCGCCGTCGGCCATGAAACCGACGTGTCCATCAGCGATTTCGTCGCTGACGTGCGCGCCCCGACCCCGTCCGCCGCAGCCGAACTGCTGGCCCCCGATGCCGGCGACCTGGTGCGCCGGGTCGAAAGCCTGCACCGGCGGCTGGTGATGCGCATGCGCGACCGCCTGATGCGCGATCAACTGCGCCTTGAAGGCCTGACCCGACGCCTGCGCCACCCCGGTGAGCGCCTGCGCCAGCAAGCCCAGCGCCTCGACGACCTGGACATGCGCATGCGCCGGGCCTTCGAGCGCAGCCTCAATACCCGCCGCGAACGCCTGATCCGCCTGGAAACTCGCCTGGCCGGGCAACATCCGGGGCGGCACCTGGCACTGCTGCGCCAACGCCTGGACAGCCTCGCCGCGCGCTTGCCCCGGGCCATGCGCGAGGGCCTGAAGGCGCGACGCCTGCAACTGCAAAACCAGATGCAGACGCTGCACATTGTCAGCCCCCTGGCGACCCTCGGCCGCGGCTACAGTATTTTGCTGGACGAACGCGGCCAGGCGATCCGCAACGCCGCGCAGACCCAAACCGGCCAGCGCCTGACCGCGCGGCTCGGTGAAGGCGAACTGCTGGTGCGGGTCGAAGACAATCACCTGACGCCGGTCACCCTTTCTCTATTGGATTGATTCATGCCGCGATATCTCGCCCCATTGCTCTTGCTGTGCCTGACCTTCAACGCCAACGCCGACAGTTACATCACCCGCCTGCTGAACAAACCGGTGCCCGGCGGCGTGGCCGTGGTGGACCTGGGCAGCGCGGCCCAGGCGCCAAAAGCCAGTTACCAGGGCAAACCGGTGCTGGTGGTCAAGGAAAAGGATAACTGGCTGGCGATTGTCGGCATCCCGCTGACGGTCAAGCCCGGCACCCAGCAGATCAGCAGTGGCGGCAGCACCCAGCCGTTCGTGGTCGGCTATAAAAAGTACCCCGAGCAACACATCACCCTGAAGAACAAGCGCCAGGTCAATCCGAACCCGGCGGACCTCAAACGCATCAACGCCGAACTGGCCGTGCAACTGAAGGCCTATCGCAGCTTCAGCCCGAACATCCCCAGCAACCTGCTGCTGGACAAGCCGGTCAATGGTCCGATGTCGAGCAAGTTCGGCGTGCGGCGCTTCTTCAACGGCGAAGAACGCAACCCCCACGCAGGCCTGGACTTCGCCGTGCCCGCCGGCACACCCATCAAGACTCCGGCCGCTGGCAAGGTGATCCTCACCGGCAATTACTTCTTCAATGGCAACACCGTGTTTGTCGATCACGGCCAGGGTTTCATCAGCATGTTCTGCCACATGTCGAAGATCGACGTGAAGGTCGGCCAGCAGCTCAAGCGCGGCACGGTCGTCGGCAAAGTCGGCTCCACGGGCCGGGCAACTGGCCCGCACATGCACTGGAATATCAGCCTGAACGATGCGCGGGTGGATCCGGCGATTTTTATCGGGGCATTCCAGCCCTGAGTTTTTTGCGGTGAAGCTGCCGTCATCGCGAGCAGGCTCGCTCCCACACTTGGATCTCTTGTGAACACAACATTTGTGACCAACAGAAAATCCCTGTGGGAGCGAGGCTACTCGCGATGACGGCAGCCACATCCCCACCATCCAGCGAATTGCCAAGCTCAAAACATCGACGCAATTTCCAAGATCAACACTTCGAACCTGCGCGATTAAATCGCGCAAACCCGCCTAAAAACAGAACTTATCTCAATTTTTCCCGACTGCTTGCGATCCGCCCTCCGCGCGGTTAGGGTTGAAGGCATGAAAACCTCTCACACCCTCATTCAGCTTCGCCAGCACCGCAGCCTGTGCCTCGTCAGCGCACGACTGCCGGGCTGAATCGCGGCACCTCGTTCCGGCTGTAAAGCCACCCCGTTCGAACCACCGGCAGGCCGCCTTTTCCCGGCCACGACAATAAAAGGATTCTGCGATGAGCATGCTCAAAGACCCGTCTTCCAAGTACCGCGCCTTCCCGACCATCAACCTGCCGGATCGCACCTGGCCGTCGAAGACCATCACCGCCGCGCCGATCTGGTGCAGTTCCGACCTGCGTGACGGCAATCAGTCGCTGATCGAGCCGATGGACGCCGCCAAGAAGCTGCGTTTCTGGAAAACCCTGGTCGCCGTGGGCGTGAAGGAAATCGAAGCGTCGTTCCCGGCGGCTTCGCAGACCGACTTCGACTTCGTGCGTACCCTCATCGAAGAAGGCCACATCCCGGACGACACCACCATCCAGGTGCTGACCCAGGCCCGTGAAGACCTGATCGCCCGCACGTTCGAATCCCTGCGCGGCGCGAAAAAAGCCATCGTCCACCTGTACAACGCCACCAGCCCTTCGTTCCGCCGCATCGTGTTCAACCAGGACAAGGAAGGCGTGAAGGAAATCGCGGTGAATGCGGCCAAGCTGTTCGTCAAATACGCCGCGCAGCAGCCAGAAACCCAGTGGCAGTTCGAATACTCGCCAGAAACCTTCAGCGCCACCGAGCTGGAATTCGCCAAGGAAGTCTGCGACGCAGTGATCGAGGTCTGGAACCCGACGCCTGAGCGCAAGGTCATCCTCAACCTGCCGGCCACCGTGGAAGTCGCGACTCCGAACGTCTACGCCGACCAGATCGAGTGGTTCGGTCGCAACATCACCCGTCGCGACAGCGTGCTCATCAGCCTGCACACCCATAACGACCGTGGCACCGGCGTAGCCGCCACCGAACTGGGCCTGATGGCCGGCGCCGACCGTGTCGAAGGCTGCCTGTTCGGCAACGGCGAACGCACCGGTAACGTCGACCTGGTGACCGTCGCGCTGAACCTCTACACCCAGGGCATCAACCCTGAGCTGGATTTCTCCGACATCGACGGCGTGCGCAAAGTGGTCGAAGAGTGCAACCAGATCCCGGTGCACCCGCGTCATCCGTACGTGGGCGACCTGGTTCACACCGCGTTCTCCGGCTCGCACCAGGATGCCATTCGCAAAGGTTTTGCCCAGCAGAAACCGGACACCCTGTGGGAAGTGCCGTACCTGCCGATCGACCCGGCCGACATTGGCCGCAGCTACGAGGCGGTGATCCGGGTCAACAGCCAGTCGGGCAAGGGCGGTATCGCCTACCTGCTGGAGCAGGAATACGGCATCAGCCTGCCGCGTCGCATGCAGATCGAGTTCAGCCAGGTGGTTCAGCGCGAAACCGATCGCCTGGGCCTGGAAATGACCGCCCAGCAGATCCATGCCCTGCTCCACAGCGAATACCTGCAAGCCAACACCCCGTACGCGCTGGTCAGCCATCGTCTGCAGGAAGAAAACGGCAACAGCGCCGTGGAAGTCGAAGTGGCCAGCAAGGGCCAGGGCGAGACCAACCTGCACTGGCGCGGCAAGGGCAACGGCGCGCTGGAAGCGCTGGTGGCCGGGCTGCCGATTCCGGTGGAGATCATGGACTACAACGAACACGCCATCGGCGCCGGCACCAACGCCAAGGCTGCGGCGTACATCGAGCTGCGGGTCAACGGTGAGCGTGCGGTGCACGGCGTGGGCATCGATGAGAACATCACCACCGCCAGCTTCAAGGCCCTGTTCAGCGCGCTGAACCGCTCCCTGAGCCAGCCGGAAGCCAAAGCGGCCTGATGGTTTAGCTGAAATGCAAAAGGCCCTGGGGTGTGAACCCTGGGGCCTTTTTGTTTGGCTGATGACTTGGGTGACTGTTCCGGCCTCATCGCGAGCAAGCTCGCTCCCACACGGGATCTTCAGTGGGGCCGAAATCCTGTGCCCGCCTCAGCTCCCCTGTGGGAGCGAGCTTGCTCGCGATGGCGGCCTGTCAGACAACCCAAATATCAGGCATGGGTATCAATCGAAATAGTCATCGCCTGCAGCAAAGCGGCCTGCAAGGTCTGCAATGTGGCCTGGGTCGCCATGATCTGAGTCTGGATCGCCATGGCTTCCTGGGCTTTCTGCTCCTGGTTGGCCTGGCTTTTCTGCACGCGAGCCAACTGGGCTTGCTGCTCGGCCAGCAACTTCTCGGTCTGTTCGATCTGCTTCTTCAGTTGTTCGATGACATCGCCGCTGCCGCTGCTGCCGCCCGCACCTGCGATATTCGCGCCGCTGGTGTCGACTTTCAGTTTCTTGTCTTTGTCTTCGCTGCTGTCAGTCGATGCCACTGGACTGACCGCTTTCTCTTCTTCAGCCCCACGAATGGAGACTTTAGGGGCTGACAACGGATAAGGATTTACGGTGGTTGCGCTGATGCTGGTCATAGGGACTTCTCCTTGGCTGACCGGTTATCGGCACGCAACACCGTTCCTTGAGGCTGAATCGTTTCAATTTGTGAATTCGAAGCGATCGGCATCCAGGTTCGCCGGAAAGCGTGCGCGGTAAGCCGCCAGCTCCGCCGCACTCAGACACACAGTGAATACCCCGTCGGCCTCACCGGTGCTGAGCAGGGTTTCGCCCTGAAAGTCCAGCACCTGACTGTCACCGGTATAGGCAAAGCCCTTGCCGTCGTGGCCGATGCGGTTTACCGCGGCCACGTAGCACAGGTTCTCGATTGCTCGGGCCGGCAGCAGGCGGTTCCAATGCTGGCGCCGAGCGCCGGGCCAGTTGGCGGTGTACAGCAACAGGTCGGTGTCCTCGGCGTCGCGGCTCCACACCGGGAAACGCAGGTCATAGCAAATCAGCGGGCGGATCCGCCAGCCGTTGAGTTCGAACAGCACCTGGCGCTCGCCCGGCGTGTAGTGATTGTGCTCACCGGCCATGCGGAACAGATGACGCTTGTCGTAATGCAGCACTTCGCCGTCCGGTCGTGCCCAGAGCAGACGATTGCGATGACTGCCGTCGGCGGCCTGGATAATCACACTGCCGGTGATCACCGCTCCGAGCTTCGCAGCCTGAGCCTGGAGCCACTTGTGCGAAGGACCGTTTTCCGGCTCAGCCAGGGTCTCGGACTCCATGGAAAAACCCGTGGTGAACATTTCCGGCAGGATAATCAGGTCCGCCCCGCGCGCCTGCGCAAGCAAGCCCTCGAAATGTTCCAGGTTGGCCTGGCGATCGTGCCAGGCCAGGGTGGTCTGGATCAGCGCAACATTGAGATTGGGCAAGGTACTCAGATCACGCATAGTTTTTCCGCCGCTTCGCGCAGCGTCTCCTCGCGTTTGGCAAAGCACAGGCGCACCAGGCGCTGGCCTTCGGGTGGGTTCTGGTAGAACACCGAGACAGGGATCGTCGCCACGCCGTGCTCACGGGTCATCCAGACTGCCATGTCGACGTCATTGAGGTCCGGGCGGATCTGCGAGTAATCCACCAGTTGGAAATAGGTGCCGGGTACTCGCTTGAAACTGAAGCGCGAGGGGGCCAGCAAATCGCAGAACAGGTCACGCTTGGCCTGGTAGAAGTCCGGCAGTTCTTCGACGTGCTCCGGGTGATCGGCCATGTAGTCGGCCAGGGCGTACTGCAACGGCGTTACGCCGCAGAAGCTGACGTACTGATGCACCTTGCGCAGTTCCGCCGTCAGGGCCGGTGGCGCCACCACATAGCCGGTTTTCCAGCCGGTGACGTGGTAGGTCTTACCGAAGGAACTGACCACAAAGGCCCGTTGGTACAGTTCTTCATGGGCCAGGACACTGGCGTGGGCGACGCCGTCGAACACCAGGTGTTCGTAGACCTCGTCACTGATCAGGTAAATGTCGCGGTCGCGAATCAGCGTCGCCAACTGGTCGAGTTCGGCGCGGCTGATCAGCGCTCCACTGGGATTGTGCGGCGTGTTGAGAATGATCATGCGCGTACGCGGGCTCAAAGCTTCACCGAGCTTCTGGAAATCGATGGCGAAATCATCCAGGCCCAATTGCACATGCACGCAACGGCCACCGGCCAACTCGACGGCGGGTTCATAGCTGTCGTAGCAAGGGTCGAACACGATCACTTCGTCGCCGCTGTGAACCACTGCCGCGATGGCGCAGAAAATCGCCTGGGTCGCACCGGGGGTCACGGTCACTTCCTGGTCGGCATCGACGGTGACGCCATAGCTGCGGGCGATCTTCGCCGCGATCTGCTGGCGCAGCGCCGGCAAACCGGTCATGGGCGAGTATTGGTTATGCCCTTGGGCGACATGCCGGCCGACTGCATCGCGCAGGGCCTGCGGACCATCGAAATCGGGAAACCCCTGGGACAGATTGAGCGCGCCGGTCTGCGCGGCGAGCTGGGACATCTGGGTGAAGATAGTGATGCCGACATTCGGCAACTTGCTGGTGATCATTGGGGGTTCCCTGCGTCTACACCCGGCTCTGGTGCGGCGCGGGAGAGGTCGAGGATAGCCCAATCGCCGGGCATGAAAAAGGGTGCCACCAAGGGCACCCTTCTTACGCTGACACAACTCATACCCTGTGGGAGCGAGCTTGCTCGCGATGGCGGTGGATCAGCATGCATCCCTGTTGATGTACTGCCGCTATCGCGAGCAAGCTCGCTCCCACAGTGGAACTGCGGTGACTATCGATCAGCGTTTATCACGACGCTTCTTGTCGGCCTTCTTGTGGTGCGACATCAAGCGGCGCTTCTTGTTGACCTGACGGTCGGTGAGCGTGTTCTTGTTGCCTTCGTACGGGTTCTCGCCGCCCTTGAACTCGATGCGGATCGGCGTGCCGACCAGCTTCAGGACGCGGCGATAAGTGTTTTCCAGATACCGGACGTACGACTTGGGCACCTTCTCGATCTGGTTACCGTGAATCACGATGATCGGCGGGTTGGCACCACCCAGGTGAGCGTAACGCAGCTTGATCCGGCGGTTGTTGACCATCGGTGGCGCGTGCTCGCCGACGGCGTCTTCCAGGATCTGGGTCAGACGGTTGGTCGGCCAGCGGGTGACCGCCGACTTGAACGAGTTCTGCACCGACGCGTAGAGGTTGCCCACGCCCGTACCGTGCAAGGCCGAAATGAAGTGGATGTCGGCGAAGTCAACGAAGAACAGGCGACGCTGCAGTTCGATCTTGACGAAATCCCGTTCGCTAGGCGTCATGCCGTCCCACTTGTTGATCGCGATGACCAACGCACGGCCGGCTTCCAGGGCGAAGCCCAGCAGGTTCAGGTCGTGATCGACCACGCCTTCGCGGGCGTCCATCACGAAGATCACCACGTTAGCGTCTTTGATCGCCTGCAGGGTTTTGACCACGGAGAATTTTTCGACTTCTTCGTGGATCTTGCCGCGCTTGCGCACACCGGCCGTGTCGATCAGCGTGTACTTCTCTTCGTTACGCTCGAACGGGATGTAGATACTGTCGCGGGTGGTGCCGGGCTGGTCGTACACGATGACCCGGTCTTCGCCGAGCATGCGGTTGACCAGCGTCGACTTGCCGACGTTCGGGCGGCCGATGATGGCGATCTTGATCCCGTCTTTTTCGCTAGGGCCAGGAATGCGCTTGGCTTCCTCGCCTTCGGCAACGATTTCTTCTTCACCGTCTTCCGGTTCGTCTTCGTCGTCTTTGGGGAAATCAGCCAGGGCGATTTCCAGCATCTGGGTGATGCCACGACCGTGGGCGCCGGCGATCGGGATCGCCTGGCCCATGCCCAACGGCGCGAATTCAGCGCGAGCCATGTCCGGGTCGATGTTGTCGACCTTGTTGGCCACCACGTAGGAACGCTTGTTACGTTTGCGCAGATGCTCGGCGATCATCTGGTCGGCGGCGGTAAAACCGGCCTTGGCGTCTACCAGGAACAGCACCACATCCGCTTCTTCGATGGCGAGCAGCGACTGCTCGGCCATTTTTTCGTCCATGCCGTGTTCATCACCGGAGATGCCACCGGTGTCGACCAGAATATAGGTACGCCCTTGCCACTTGGCCTCACCGTATTGGCGATCACGGGTCAGACCGGACAAGTCGCCGACAATGGCGTCGCGAGTCCTGGTCAGGCGGTTGAACAAGGTGGACTTGCCGACG
>LNAP01003568.1_pt1 | contig 14834 bp, 16 predicted proteins | sample 602601 | NCBI WGS metagenome assembly LNAP01 (sample SAMN02440304, study PRJNA202911) | soil metagenome | biome: Subtropical and temperate rainforests or woodlands; isolation source: soil samples (1 kg each in a 20% v/v slurry with milli Q water) were... ...
CGCTCCCTTATTCGCCTTAATGCACGTATTTTTTATAGAGAAATCAATGACAAAGGAAAAGTTGCTGGCCATGCCGGCGGATGACTACATGAATGCCGAGCAGCACGCTTTTTTCGAGAAGTTGTTGCAAGACATGAAAGTCGAGCACCACGAGCGCATTGAGCAAAACCGCATCGCCATTGAAAGCCTGGACACCCCGGCTGACCCGGCTGACGCCGCCTCGGTTGAAGAAGAGCGCACCTGGTTGGTCAACGCCATCGACCGCGACCAGCGCATGCTGCCGCAACTTGAACAGGCCCTGGGCCGTATCAAGGAAGATTCCTTTGGCTGGTGTGACGACAGCGGCGAGCCTATCGGCCTCAAGCGCCTGCTGATCAGCCCGACCACCAAGTACTGCATCGAAGCGCAAGAGCGCCACGAGCAAATCGACAAGCATCAGCGCCAGGCCTGATCTGTTTGATGTTGTAGGCGCCGGCGAGCCGGCCCCTACAGATCCCCGCGTGTCATCCCCCCGTCTATTGATCTGCTGCAAGCCCTAACACCAAAGGCCCATAGATAATGGCCAGATAGTGGCGTTTAATGCAGACACAATAATGACAAGCAGTGGGGTGACAAACATGGCCGGGGATGGATCTCTGATGGGCGCCGTCGTGGTGCCGCACGCGGTGAACCGCCGGCTGCCTGGCTGGGTGACTCCGCTGCTGCAAAGCATCGCCCTGGTGCTGATACTGTCGGGCCTGGCGTTCGCCAACCTGTCGATCTACCTCTGCCTGCCCGTGGCCCTGTTGCTGATCTGGCTGCCGTGCCTGAAAAGGCCGGCCCGCAGCCCAGCGCCTGATGTTGGCGAGGATGCCATTGGCGCGTTGACTCGCGATCTGTCCTACACCACCAGCCATAATGCGCTGTCGGCCGCTGGCGTGGCCTATTCGGTCAAGCAACTGGCCGCCAGGTTGCAATCGCAATTGAGCGCGGCCCAGCAGATCGTCAGCAGTGCCGAAGTGATGATTGGCACCGAGCAAGTCACTTCCCAGCTCAGCCGCGAGGCCCTGGGGGCGGCCGGCCAGGCCCATCAGCGCAGCACCGAAGGGCGTGCGGTGCTGGGGGAATCCATCAGCCGCATGCATCAGCTCAGCCAGCGTGCCAGCGACAGCCGGCAATTGATCGAGGCCCTGAGTCAGCGCAGCGAAGAAATCCAGCGGGTGACCCTGGTGATTCAGTCGATTGCCAGCCAGACCAATCTGTTGGCCTTGAATGCCGCCATTGAAGCCGCCCGCGCCGGTGAGCATGGGCGTGGGTTTGCCGTGGTGGCCGACGAAGTGCGCGGCCTGGCGGGCCGTACGGCGACCGCCACCGATGAAGTGGGGGTGATGGTCGCGGATATCCAGCAGCGTACCGCCCAGGTGGTGGAGCAAATCCGCCAACTGTCCGTGGATTTGCAGGCCGGCGTCGAGCAAGTGGAGCATGCCGGCGAGCAACTGGAGAGCATTGCCACGTTGGCGGCGGGTGTGGAGGGCCAGGTCAGCGAGATTGCCCAGGGCACCGAGACCAACCGTGCGCAACTCGACAGCCTGTTCCATGCCGTGGAGCAGATGCGCAGCGACTTGACCGTCAGCGACCAACAGACCCAGCAATTGGCCCAGGCCGCCGTGCAAATGGAAGGGCAGGCCGAAACCATCAGCGAGCGCCTGGCCGAAGTCGGTCTGGATGATTATCACCAGCGTATCTACGACCTCGCCCGCGAAGGCGCCAGCCAGATCGCCGCGCAGTTCGAGGCGGATATCCAACAGAACCGCATCAGCCTCGATGACCTGTTCAATCGCAGCTACACGCCGATAGCCAACAGCCACCCGACCAAATATCACAGCCGCTTCGACGGCTACACCGATCAGGTCTTGCCCGCTATCCAGGAAGCCTTGCTGCCCCGTCATGAAGGGCTGGTGTTCGCGATTGCCTGCACACCACAGGGCTATGTGCCGACGCACAACAAGGCGTTTTCCCAGGCACTGACCGGGGATGCCCAGGTTGATGCCGTGAACAATCGCACCAAGCGCAAGTTTGAAGACCGCACCGGGATCCGCTGTGGCAGCCACCAGCAGGCTGTGTTGTTGCAAACCTATACCCGCGACACCGGGGAGTTGATGCACGATCTGTCCGTGCCGATCATGGTCAACGGCCGGCATTGGGGCGGTTTGCGCCTGGGCTATAAGCCTGAAGGGCAGGCTGGGGCGCGCTAGACCCTGGCCAGGATTGTTGCGTGTTATGCAAGGAAGCTTTTACGCCGGTCGCTTTTTCCGGTGAAAGGAACCGCTTAAGATGCGGCATATCGTTAGCTGGCTAACTAATCTGGCGGAGAGCTTCCATGCAAAACAAAGTCGATGTGGCGGTGATGATTGGCAGTGGGGTGCCACAGACCCTGCGTGCGCTGGGCCTGCGCGCCTGTTGGGTGGTGTTGCTCAACGGGGAACAGCGCGGCACGGCCTTCGCCAGTCGCGACGAAGCCCAGGAGTGCCGCGCCGCCTGGCAGGCCCTGATGGACCTCGAGCAATCAGACCGCCTGCACTGAGGGCCGGTCAGGCGCTCTGATGCAGACGCTGGTTCAGCTCATCCACGGCAATCGCCCAGTCCGCATCTTCGCGTAGCTCTTCCTTGAGGAACTGCGCCTGTTGTGGGGTCCAGAAAGGCGCGTCGATCAGCTTCACATCCTCTGGCAGGGGGTGTTCACCGATAAATTTGTCAATGGCTGCAGGCGAGGCTTCCAGGCCCAATTGTTCGAACAGGTCGTGTAGGGTGTGCGTTGGCGCGTCCATTTCATTCTCCAAAAGAGTGAGCTTCTACTCGTATGGGAGGTGTGCCAGCGCGCATAGTTCGATTTGGCTGTAGCCGCTCCTCAACGGGCAGGGGGGCAGAGGAGGGCTTCCAATTCCTTGGCCAGGGCGCAGGCCTTGTTGTGATCACTGCGAAAGCCTTTGATCCGGCCGCTGGGCACTTCCAGGATATGGAAAAAATTCCTTCCCGCGGGGACGACGCGGTACAAGGCGAAATCTGCGCACACGCCATTGGCATACACGCTGTAGAATAGCGCGCTATCCTTGCGTGATAAGGCACCGGAAGTCTGTGTCGGTTGGCGTTGAACTCGTTGCATGACCAGCTCCTTTCGATCTATTGACCTGCTTGCAGCATTTCGGGTGGTTTTGAGCTGTGTTGCTGTTCTAATATTGTTGTCGGCAGCTCACGTTCGGTTCCATCCAACGTTTTTCCTTGGTTTTTGGCTGTCGGAAAACCACCCTTTCAAGTGGGGTATTCTCTGAAGTGGGGCGTCCAGTATTCTCTGGCCGATAAACCTGTGATTTCCTGCAAAGCCTGACGACCTTGTACAAGGACTGTCATGCCCGGCTGCACGAGTCTGGCGGGAATCAACTTCAGTATGTTTTTTCAATGTGTCGAGCCGTATCGGCCTTTTTTGTGCTGCCTGCCTCGGGCGGGTAGCGCTTTTTTAGATGTGGGGGCGTTTCCTTGGCAGTCAGTAATCTGGATATGCACGCATTGTTCGTGCTGGGTGATTTGCGCGCGAAGTTGGTTAAACAATTTCAGTCGCGGTTTGTTTACATCACGGAACAAACCCCTGAAGGCATTTACATTGCCGAAATAGATACTGAAACAGCGCTGGTGGTAGATGACAAGCCTCGACTGGAACTCAAGGTCGGCGATCATTTTCGTGCGGCAGTCCTGCCCAGTCGTGAAGGTGGCAAGTTCGAACTGAAGTTTCGCGACATCAAGTTGACGGTCTATGGCCTGGGCGACTATGCATTTGTGTCCACCGCGCAGGGCGAGGGCATTGTGTTCAAGGAAGGTCACAGCGTAATGCTGGTGTTCGCCGCCAATGAACAATTGCAGGAAGGCCTGAGCAAGACCCTCAAGGCCGTGACCGGCAAAGCCGCCAAGTGGCGCAAAGGTGAGCTGGTGACGTTCAAGGCCAGCGAATAATGAGCGAAGGCCGGGCACAGTTTCACCAGCAACACCTGGCGGATGCCCAAGCCAAGGCTGCTGAACTGTTTGCCCGCAAAGATGATCTGCAAGGTGCCTGGTTGAACTGGGTGGCCAGCCAACTGTATGCCCTGCGGCCTGCCGAGTACGCCAGCATGGTGCGCCGGGAACTACAGCGTTTGCATCAGCAGCTCTGAATATCGGCAACCGTTTGAACCTCTACTACAGTTCAGTGGACTTAATTGTTCAGAGGCTTTCGCGGCGTGACAGCAAAGCCATCCACCCTGGCTATGCATACACGAGGTTCAAAGGCATGAAAGCAATTCGCGCGCTGTTGGCAGCGTCCATTACCACCCTGGGCCTGTCGATGGCGGCCGCACCGGTAGCGGCTGCCCAGGCGCCCATTCACTTTGCCGACCTGAATTGGGAAAGTGGCAGCCTGATCACCGAAGTTCTGCGGTTTATTGTCGAGAAAGGCTACGATTTACCCACCGACACCTTGCCCGGAACCACCATTACCCTGGAAACCGCCCTGGCGAAAAATGATATCCAGGTGATTGGCGAGGAGTGGGCGGGCCGCAGCCCGGTGTGGATCAAGGCGCAAGCCGAAGGCAAGGTGGTTGGCCTGGGAGATACCGTCAAGGGTGCGACCGAAGGCTGGTGGGTGCCGGAATACGTGGTCAAGGGCGACCCGGACAAGGGCATTGCGCCGCTGGCACCTGAGCTGCGTAGCGTAAAGGACCTGGTGCGCTACAAGGACGTGTTCGCGGACCCGGAAGCCCCGGGCAAGGGGCGGTTCCTCAACAGCCCCATCGGCTGGACCTCGGAAGTGGTCAATAAGCAAAAACTCAAGGCTTACGGCCTGGACGCCAGCTACGTCAACTTTCGCAGCGGTTCAGGCGCGGCGCTGGATGCCGAGATTGCCTCGTCGATCCGCCGTGGCAAGCCGATCCTGTTCTACTACTGGTCGCCAACCCCCTTGATGGGGCGTTACAAGTTGGTCCAGCTGGAGGAGCCGGCGTTCGACGCCGAGGCCTGGAAGACCCTGACCGATGCCGACAATCCCAACCCCAAGCCCACGCGTTCGTTGGCGTCCAAGCTGAGCATTGGCGTGTCCACGCCGTTCCAGCAGCAGTATCCGCAGATTGCGCAGTTCTTTGAAAAAGTCGACTTTCCGATTGGCCCGCTCAATCAGGCCCTGGCGACGATGAGCGAGAAACACACTCCGCCCCGTGAAGTGGCGCAGGCGTTTCTCAAGGATCACCCGCAGGTGTGGAAGGCCTGGTTGACGGAGGAAGTGGCTGCAAAGGTCGAGGCCAGCCTCAAATAACCTTTCATATGAGGATCAAACTGTGGGCGCGGGCTTGTGTGGGAGCGGGCTTGCCCGCGATAGCGGTGGTTCGGCAGCCAATGTATTGACTGACACTCAGCCATCGCGGGCAAGCCCGCTCCCACAGTTTTAACTGCATTCCAGCCTTAGAACTGGGTCTGCACGGCCAATTCAAAGGTGCGCGGCGAGCCCAGGTAATACGCTGGCGACACATGGGCAAACTGCGCATACACCTCATTGGTCAGGTTGCGCACCCGGCCCGTCACCGAGGTGTGTTGATCGACCTTATAGGTCAGGAACGTGCCAAACAGGGTATACGCCGGCACCGTCAGGGTATTGGCATTGTCGGCATACACCTGCGCCACGTACCGCGCGTCTACGCCACCTTGCCAGGCGGGGGCGATGTCATAGGTCAGCCACAGGTTGCCCACCCGTTTCGGTACGTTGGTCGGTGTATTGCCCTTGCGCGACACCACTGCGCCGCTGGCGGTTTTCTCGTTGAAGTCATCGTATTGCGCGTCGACCCAGGCGAAGTTGCCTTCCGCCAATAGCTTGGGGGTGATGCGCAATGAGCTGGCCAGCTCGATGCCCTTGGACGACTGCGCACCCACCGCAATGCTGCGGGTGGGGTCTTGTGGATCGGTCACGGCAAAGTCTTTGCGCTCGATGTGGTAAGCGGCCACGGTGGCTGAACCACGCCCGTCCAGATAATCGAACTTGCTACCCACTTCCCATTGCTTGCCGGTGGAGACATCAAACACCTGGGTGGTGCTGGTGGGCTGTTCGGCGGCGGTGCTGTATTGCACGTAGACATTGGCCGACGGGATGAACTGGTAGGTCAGGCCCACCCGCCCGGTGACCGGCTCCCAACGGCGCTTGACGTTACCCAGGTTGTCGCGGTGGCTGGTCACGTCCAGATCGATGGCGTCATAACGCAGGCCGGTCAGCAGCGACAGCGTGTCGGTCAGGCCCAGGCGGTTTTCGACAAACAGCGCCTTGGTCGTCACGTCGGTGGTCTTGTCCTTGATAAAGCCGGGCCGGGTGCCGGGCAGGTCGTAGAAATGCCCCGGATCGTAGTGGTTGGGGTCCACCGCGTTCTTGGGGGATACGTTCAACGGGCTGTTGGTGGTGCTGTTGACCTTGTATTCGAAACCGCCGGACCAGGTAGTGGCCAGGCCGAACACACTGCTGTCATGGCGCAGCTCGAACTGGTTGCCGTTCTGTTCGCCCTGATGCCGTACCTGATAGGCCGTCGAACGGTTCACCACGCGGTTGTCTGGGCTGTACTGGTAGGTCTCCAGGTTGCGGTAGTCGCGCTGGCTGTCCAGGTGGTAGAGGGTGTTGCGCAGGGTGGTGCTGTCGTTGATCCGATAGTCGATGATCGAGCGGGCCCAGATCGTGCGTTGTTCGTAGCGGCCATCGGCGACGTTGTAGTTGTTGAAACGGTTGTGCTTGTCGATCTTCAGCTCGCCGGCCTTGGGGTTGAGCACCGGGGTGCCCCAGTACGGGCTGTCTTCGTGTTCGTCCTGGTATTCCAGGGCCAGAGTGTGGGACAGGTTGGGCGTCAGGTCGCTGAGCAGGGAAAACGCCACGCTCCAGGACTCCCGTTGCTGGCGGTCGATATGGGTGTGGTTGGTGTTGCGGCTGACATCCAGGCGCGCATAGTGCTGGACCTCGGCGCCGGGCTCGGTTAGGGCGTGGTTGAGGCCCAGGGCGATGCCGGTGGTGTCGTAGCTGCCGTAGTTGATCTGGCCTTCGACGGCCTGTTCTTCGCGGTTGGCCAGCTTGGTCACGTAGTTCAGCGAACCGCCCACGGAGCCGGCACCGTTGATCAGCGAGGAGGGGCCGCCCACCAGTTCCACCCGGTCATAAATCCAGGCATCCACCGGTCGCGCCAGGCCACTGGCGACGTTGATGCCGTTGAACATCTGGGTGATCTGGCTGCTGGTAAAGCCCCGGTAGGAGATAAACCCGCCAAACCCCGGCGGCGCACTGGCGTTGACCCCAGGCAGGGTGTTGGCCGCATCCTGGAAGGTTTTGGCGCCACGGCGTTCGATATCGTGGCGGTCGGCGATGCTGATCGAAGCCGGGGTTTCCCGCACGCTCAGGCCCAGGCGCGAGGCCATGCCGCTGGATTGGTCCAGGGCCAGGCCAGGCTCGTTGGTGGCGGCGCCGTCAATGGTGGTGGGGGCCAGCTCAAGGGCCCAGGCGCTGAAAGGCAGGCAGCCGAACAGGCCCGCCAGTAGAGGTAAATGTTTCATCGGTAAATCCTGAAAAGCAGGGCTTGGAAGCAGCGCACAGCCGTCCGCGCTTCCGGGGGGAAGCTGCGCGGTGTGCGGATCAAAAAGCGCAGGTATCAGGCGTAGGCGGGCGGGGCGCGCGGATTAGCCGCAGGCCAGGTAAAACGGGTGGGAATGTCAGCGGTGAGCACCACCGCCGGAGGTGGCGCATGGGGCTGGGGAAGGACCGCGACGTTAAGGCTGGAGTTCAGCGCCGGGCCCATGCCGCCGGTGGAACACAGCGGGCAACCGAAGGCCTTGGACAGCGTGGGCAGCGACTCATCGCCCGTATTGACGGGGGCTGGCGCCTGGGTGCGTGGGTCTACCGTACAGAACTGGCCGCCAATGCCGTTGAGCTGCATGCCGACCATTTGCCCATGACCAATACTGCAGGCGAACACGTTGAACAGGACGCAGCCATAGAGCATCCAGGCAATCAACGAGCGGTCGGCACGGGCGAGTTTCATGGGCCGGCACTTTAGCATCAGACGACAAAATCCCTGCAAAAAATCTGAAAGGGACTATCCTCTTTCGCACTTTTCCAGGGGTGTCCAGCCATGAGCTTTGTTATTGCGAGGTGGGTCGTCGGGGTCTTTACGTTTATCAGCATGGTCCATGTGTACTGGGCCGCAGGCGGCAAGCTAGGCAGTACGGCGGCGATCCCGCAACTGCCCGGCGAGTTCGCCAGCGGGCCGCGACCGGCGTTCAAACCGTCAGCGCTGGGCACCTTCCTGGTGGCGGTGGGGTTGGTGCTGATTGCCTTGTTGGTAAGCCTGCGGGCGGGGCTGTTTTTCCAGCCAGTGGGGCATCAGGCCCTGCAGTGGGGGATCAGCGCGATTGCCTTGATCATGTTTGCGCGGGCGATTGGTGATTCGGAGCTGGTGGGGTTCTTCAAGAAAGTCGGCGGGTCGCGGTTTGCGCGGCTGGATACGTTTTTCTATTCGCCGCTGTGCCTGATGCTGGGGACTGGGCTGTTGGTCGTGGCCTGGGCCTGATTGACGGTATGCAGGGCCAAATGTGGGAGCGAGCAAGCCCGCTCCCACATTGTTTGGCGCGTATATTCAGAGGGATCAGCTACCGCTGTCAGTCCTGCGGCTGCTGACCTCGGCCGGTACATTTTCCCCCGCCATGCGCTTGCGGAACAGCGACGTGCGCGCCAGCAACAAGGTGGTCACCGGTACGGTGATCGACAGCAGGATCGGGATCAGCCAGCCATGCAGCACCGGCCCGGACTTGAGGGTCGAGAAGTAGATAATCGACGCCAGCGCCACGCACCAGGCGCCCAGGGTCGAGGCCAGTGCAGGCGGGTGCATGCGCTGGAAAAAATCCTTCATGCGCAACAGGCCTAGCGCGCCAATCAGCGCAAACAGGCTGCTGAGCACCAGCAGGATCGCCACGAGGATTTCTACCCACAGTGGCAGTTCACTGACATTGATCATTCGATCACCTCCCCACGCAGCAGGAATTTGGCCAAGGCAAACGAGCCGACAAAGCCGAATAGCGCAATCAACAGTGCCGCTTCGAAGTAGGTGTCACTGGCATAGCGTATGCCCAGCACCAACATCATCAACATGGCCAGGATATACAGGTAATCCAGGGCCAGGACCCGGTCCTGGGCCGAAGGACCCTTGAACAGGCGCACCAGGGTCAGGACCATGGCCAGGGAAAACAGGAACAGGCTGAGCAGGATCGCATTGGCGAGCAGGGCACTCATTCGAAGATCTCCATCAGGGGCCGCTCGTAGGCCTGCTTGAAGTGCTCGATAAACTGCGCGTCGTCATCCAGGTCGAACACGTGCAGCAACAGGATGCTACGGTCCAGGGCCAGTTCCGACCACACGGTACCGGGGGTCACGCTGGTGATCATCGACAGCACAGCCAGGCCGTTGGCGTCGCGCAGGTCCAGGGGGATTTTTACAAAGCGCGAGCGCGGCGGCCGCGAGCCGCAGGTCAAGACGCCCCAGGCCACGTGCAGGTTGGAGATGAAGACATCGCGGCCGACCAGGAAGAACAGGCGAATGATCACCCCTGGGCGACGGATCCGTACCGGCAGCGGGCGCAGCGGCGCCATCATCAGCGGTGCGAGGAAGCCAAGGATCGCCCCCAGCAGCAGGTTGCCGGGGCTGATCGACAGGTTCAGCACCAGCCACAGCACCCACAGTGCCAATGACAGCCACGGGGCAGGAAACAGGCGTTTCATGGCTGCACCTCCACGGCGGCGGCCTGGGCTTGCGGGCCCGGCACCGGGCGGGTGGCCATGACGGCCATCACGTAGTGCTCGGGGTTGTTCAGGCTGTTGGCGGTGTCCTGGGTAAAGCGCATGAGCATTTCTGCCTTGAAGGTCAGGCCAATCGCCAGGCCGAGCAAGACGAAGATCGGTATGCACTCAAAGCGGCGCAGCAGCGGCGAAGGCCGTTCTTCCGGGGTCCAGAAGCGCTGGATGCCCAGCCGCGCAAAGGCGATCAGCGAGGCCAGGCCCGAGAAGATCAGCAGCGCGAACAGGCCCCAGGCTGCCGGGCGGATCGGCTCCGTCACGGCATGGCCCAGGCCCAGGGGGTTGACCAGCGCACTGAGCAGGCTGAGCTTGCCGATAAAGCCTGACAGCGGCGGCATGCCGATGATCAGCAGGGCGCAGGCTATAAAGCTCAGGCCGAGGAAGGCCATGGTCCACGGGATGACCTGGCCGACTACGGCCTTTTGCTCATCGTCGAGGTTGGTGCCCCTGGGTGGATGCAGGGATTCCACCGGCGGTGGCAACACTTCGATTTCATCGTCCAGAGGTAGCTCATTGGCCGAGCGCGAGCGTTCGATCAGTTCCGCCAGCAGGAACAGCGCGCTCAGGGCCAGGGTCGAGCTGACCAGGTAAAACAGCGCGCCGGCGGTCAGGTTGGGCTGGGCAAAACCCACCGCCGACAGGAGGATGCCGGCCGAGACCAGGATACTCAGGCTGGCCATGCGCTCCAGGCGTTGGGCGGCAAGCATCGCCAGGGCGGCGCAGAGGATGGTGGCCATGCCGCCGTACACCAGCCAGTCACCGCCAAACAGCGCCGAGGCGCCGGCCTGCCCGGAAAACAGCAGGGTCCACAGGCGCAACACGGTGTACACGCCGACCTTGGTCATGATCGCAAACATCGCCGCCACCGGCGCACTGGCCGAGGAGTAAGCCGGCGCCAGCCAGAAATTCAGCGGCCACATCCCGGCCTTGGCCAGGAACGCCGTGGCGAGGATCGCCGCGCCGGCATGCAGCAGACCGCGATCGGCTTCTGGCACCAGCGGGATCTTCAGCGCCAGGTCAGCGAAATTCAGGGTGCCGGTGACCCCGTAGATCAGCGCCGCGCCAATCAGGAACAGCGATGAAGCCAGCAGGTTGATCGAGACGTAATGCAGCCCCGACGACACCCGCGCCCGGCCCGAACCGTGCAGCATCAGGCCGTAGGACGCAGCCAGCAGCACCTCGAAGAACACGAACAGGTTGAACAGGTCGGCGGTGAGGAAGGCCCCGTAGAGGCCCATCAACTGGATCTGGAACAACGCATGGAAGCTGGTGCCGGCGCGGTCCCAACGGGCCATGGCGAACAGCAGGGCGCTGACGCCGATGATCCCGGTGAGCACCAGCATCAGCGCCGACAGCTGATCCACCACCAGCACGATGCCGAACGGCGCCTGCCAGTTGCCCGGCAGGTACACGCCAATGGAGGCAGGGCCGCCTTTTTGCGTCCAGTACAGCATCAACATCGCGATGCCCAGGCCGGTCATGCTCGACAGCAGGTTGATCTTGGCCTTGAGCGGGCGGTGTTTCTCGCCCAGCATCATCATCAGCGCGGCAGTCAGCAACGGCAGCAGGATCGGCGCGATGATCAGTTGGTTCATCCAGCTCATTCCTTGGGCTCCCGGCCGTCCACATGGTCAGTGCCGGTCAGGCCTCGGGACGCCAGCAGCACCACCAGGAACAGCGCGGTCATGGCGAAGCTGATCACAATCGCCGTCAGCACCAGGGCCTGGGGCAGGGGATCGGTGTAATTGAGCAGGTCCTGGGGCACACCGTCCTTGATGATCGGCTCCTTGCCGATAAACAGGCTGCCCATGCTGAAGATGAACAGGTTGACCCCATAGGACAACAGGCACAGGCCCATCACCACCTGGAACGTCCGTGGCCGCAGCACCAGCCAGACGCCGGAGGCCGCCAGGACCCCAATGGCAATTGCGATGACTTCTTCCATCAGGCAGCAGCTCCTTGTGGTGGCGTGGCGGCGGCTTTCGCCTGGTTGCCGGGTTTATGGGCCCGTACCGATTGGTGGCCGAGGGCGGTGAGCATCAGCAGGGTCGAGCCGACCACCATGGCGTACACGCCGACGTCGAAGAACAGCGCGCTGGCGATATGGATGTCGCCCAGCACCGGCAAGCTCAAGTGCAGGGTGTGGGTGGTGAGGAACGGGTAGCCGAAGAACAGCGCCCCCAGTCCGGTCAGTGTCGCCGACAGCAAGCCAAAGCCCATCCAGCGCATCGGCCGCAGGTTCATCTGCGCCTCGACCCACTGGGTACCGGCGACCATGTATTGCAGGATAAACGCCACCGACATCACCAGCCCGGCGACAAAGCCGCCGCCCGGCTGGTTGTGGCCGCGCATAAACAGGTAGAACGACACCACCAGGGCAATCGGCAGCAGCAGGCGCACCAGCACCGCGGGCACCATCATAAAGCCCAGGGCGGTGTCGCTGGCCTGGCGTGGGTTGACCAGATCGGTGTCCACGTCCGGCGCCAACAGCCGCTGTTGCGCGGGCAGTTGCTCGCTTTCCTTGGGCGGACGGAAGCGGCGTAGCAGCGCATAGACGGTCAGGGCTACGGCGCCCAGCACAGTGATCTCGCCCAGGGTATCGAAGCCCCGGAAGTCGACGAGCATCACATTCACCACATTGCTGCCGCCGCCTTCAGGCAGGGCGCGGCTGAGGTAGAACGAGGAAATATCGTTGGGGGTCTGGCGCGTCAGCATCGCGTAAGACAGCAGCGCCATGCCGCCACCGACCACGGTCGACAGCAGCAAGTCGCGCAAGCGTCGGATGCGCGCCTTGCGCAACGAACTCGGGAGTGGCGAGACTTCTTCGATCCGCCGTGGCAGCCAGCGCAGGCCCAGGAGGATCAGGACCGTCGTCACCACCTCGACCACCAGTTGCGTCAATGCCAGGTCCGGTGCGGAGAACCAGACAAAAGTCACGCAGGTCATCAGGCCGCACACGCTGACCATGGTCAGGGCTGCCAGCCGGTGGTACTTGGCTTGCCAGGCGGCGCCCAGGGCGCAGGCGATCGCCAACAGCCACAGGGTGACGAACACGATGGAACCCGGGATTTTCGGCCGGTCGCCCCAGCTCAGGCTGCTGCCCAGCATGGGGATCATCCCGGCAATCACCGCCACCAGCACCAGTAGGAACAACTGGGTCTGCAGGCGCTTGGTGCTGATGTGTTTCTCGATCTTGCGCACGCCACGCATCATCACCACCAGGCAGCGCTCGAACATGCGCTTGCCGTTGAAGTAGCTGATGATCGGCGGGTACTTGAAGCGCCCGCGCTTGAGTTGCTTGCGCAGCAGCAGGTACAGGACCACACCGCCGGTCATGGCCACCAGACTCATGATCATCGGCGCGTTCCAGCCGTGCCAGATCGCCAGGCTGTACTCGGGCAACACGCCGCCGACCACCGGCAGGGCAGCGGCGGCGAGGATCGAGCCCACCACCTGGGCCGGGAAGATCCCCACCAGCAGGCAGGTAAACACCAGCAGCTCGACCGGCGCACGCATCCAGCGTGGCGGTTCGTGGGGCGTGTGCGGCAGGTCGGTGGCGGCCGGGCCGAAGAATACATCCACGGTGAAGCGCAAGGCATAGGCCACGCTGAAGGTGCCGGCGATGGTCGCAATCACCGGCAGGGCGATTTCTACCCACTGGGTCGAGGAGATAAACACGGTTTCGGCGAAGAACATCTCTTTGGACAGGAAACCGTTGAGCAACGGCACCCCGGCCATGGAGGCGCTGGCAACCATGGCCAGGGTCGCGGTAAACGGGATCAGGCGCACCAGGCCGCTGAGCTTGCGGATATCACGGGTGCCGCTTTCGTGGTCGATGATGCCGGCGGCCATGAACAGCGAGGCCTTGAACGTGGCGTGGTTAAGGATATGGAACACGGCCGCGACGGCGGCCAACGGGCTGTTGAGGCCCAGTAGCAGGGTGATCAGGCCCAGGTGGCTGATGGTGGAGTAGGCCAACAGGCCCTTGAGGTCGTTCTGGAACATCGCGCAATACGCGCCGAGCAACAGGGTCAGGGCGCCGGCACCGCCGACCATCCAGAACCACTCTTCGCTACCCGACAGCGAGGGCCACAGGCGGGCCAGCAGGAACACGCCGGCTTTCACCATCGTGGCCGAATGCAGGTAGGCCGACACGGGGGTCGGTGCAGCCATGGCGTGGGGGAGCCAGAAGTGGAAGGGGAATTGCGCGCTTTTGCTCAGGGCGCCGATCAGGATCAGCGTCAACAGGACGGGGTAGAGGGAGTGGGCACGGATCTGGTCACCGGCGGCGAGCACCTGGTCCAGATCGTAACTGCCGACGACATGGCCGAGCAGCATGGCCCCCGCCAGCAGGCACAAACCACCCGCACCGGTGACCATCAGCGCCATGTAGGCACCCCGGCGCGCATCGGAACGGTGGTGCCAATAGCCGATCAGCAGGAACGAGAACAGGCTGGTCAGTTCCCAGAAAAACACAATCTGGATCAGGTTGCCGGAGATCACCAACCCGAGCATCGCGCCCATGAACGCCAGGAAAAACGCAAAGAAACGCGGCACCGGGTCATTCGGCGACATGTAATAACGGGCGTACAAAGACACCAGGCTACCGATGCCCAACACCAGCATCGAGAACAACCAGGCAAAGCCATCCATGCGCAACACGAAGTCCAGGCCCAGGCCGGGCACCCAGGAGAATTCTTCGCGGATCACGCCACCGTCGGCGATCTGGGGGTAGAGCAGGGCGACTTGTACAGTACCGACCAGGGCCACAAGGCCGGCCAGCAGGGATTCAGTATTACGTGCGTTGTGCGGCAGCAAGGCCGCCAGACAGCTGCCGATAAAAGGCAGAAGCAGTAGAACTATCAGGGACATAGGCTTCTAATCTGCGGTGGTTTGGGATGCATCATACGTGCCGGAAACCGGATTACCAAACGGCAACCTGTGGCAGGATCCTACAAGATGGACCG
>LNAP01003569.1_pt1 | contig 14829 bp, 11 predicted proteins | sample 602601 | NCBI WGS metagenome assembly LNAP01 (sample SAMN02440304, study PRJNA202911) | soil metagenome | biome: Subtropical and temperate rainforests or woodlands; isolation source: soil samples (1 kg each in a 20% v/v slurry with milli Q water) were... ...
TGTAGTGGTCAAGCCATCCCGGACAGTGGGTTAAGTTTTTTCTCGGCTACAGCTGGAGGCAGTCCGGCATTGACCTGATGAGGCCTGAGCCAGTTATACCGATGCATCAGGTAATGGCTGATGTCCCGCTGCGCCTCTCTGGCAGTCATGTAGCCTGTTGACGGTATCCATTCTGTTTTCAGGCTGCGAAACAGCCGCTCCATCGGGGCGTTGTCCCAGCAGTTGCCGCGTCGACTCATGCTCTGCTGCATCCGGTAGCGCCACAGCCGCTGCCGGAACAGGCGACTGCCGTATTGGCTGCCCTGATCCGAGTGGAACATCACCTTCTGCGGTCTGCCACGCTGCTCGTAGGCCATGTCGAGCGCACGGGCAGCCAGCTCCGCATCCGGCTTATCAGAGAATGCCCAGCCGATGACCCGCCGAACGTGAAGATCCAGAACCACAGCCAGGTAATACCAGCGGCCCTGCGCCCAGACATAGGTGATGTCACCACACCAGACCTGGTTGGGGCGCTCGACAGTGAACTCGCGGTTCAGCAGGTTCGGAATGTCGGGACGCTCAACCGTCGCTGACTTGTACGCATGCGAGCCCGGCTGCTTGCTGACGAGTCCCAACTCACGCATCAGGCTACGAACCTTGAAGCGCCCGATCGCCATGCCATCCTCGCGCAGCATGCCCAGAATACTGCGACTGCCCGCAGCGCCACGGCTCTCGTTGAACAGCTGGTTGACCCGGCTGCGCAGGGCCACACGGCGCGCATCGACGTGATGCCGCCGGGCACGGTGGGCGTAGTAGCCGGAGCGTGCGACATCAAACGCTGAACAGACCATGTCTACCGGCTCCTGCTCACTCAACTGGTCTATCAGCGCGTACGTTCGAACTCGTCTGACATCAAGAGAGCAGTAGCCTTTTTTAGAATCGCTTTCTCACGCTCCAGCCGGTTGATCCGGGCTTCCAGCTCCTGGATCTTCTGCTGCTCGGGGGTGAGCGCCTTGCTCTGCGGGGTAACACCGTTGCGCTCCTGCTGGAGCTGTTTGACCCACCGGCGCAGGGCCGAGTCGACCAGCCCCAGCGACTGACAGGCCTCGTTTACGGTGTACCCCTGATCCAGCACCAGGGTCGCTGCCTCACGCTTGAACTCGGCGGAAAATGTACGTCGCTGCTTGTTCATCAGACACCTCTCTAACGGCGAGGATTTTCGCCTAAATCGGTGTCCGGGATCAGTAGACCACTACACTCCACCACTCATGTAGTTGCCTTGCGACTACCCCGCTCCAGGCAAATATGCCAACCCCCTCACAAAAAACTCGCCACGACCCTAAAGCTTCCCCCCTTGCCGTCGATATCAGGGGTAACGGCCAAAAGGCGCCGTTGTCGCCAGGCGCAGCACGCGCGCAGCACAGCTCGCCACTGGCACCAACTTGAAACAGCAAGGAGTCACTCCATGTCCGTGATCAACACCAACATCACTTCTGTCATCGCGCAGAAGAACCTGACCAGCTCCAAGAGCGCCCTGACCACATCCATGGAGCGTCTGTCCTCGGGCCTGCGCATCAACAGCGCCAAGGACGATGCCGCCGGCCAGGCCATCGCCAACCGCATGACCGCCCAGGTCAAGGGTCTGGCCCAGGCTCAGCGCAACGCCAACGACGGTATCTCAATCGCCCAAACCGCCGAAGGCGCACTGAACCAGATCAACGACAACGTCCAGCGCATCCGTGAGCTGACTGTACAGGCTTCCAACGGCACCAACAGCGACGACGACCTGATCTCCATTCAGAGCGAGATCGATCAGCGCACCGCAGAAATCGACCGTGTTTCCAAGGAAACCGACTTCAACGGTACCAAGGTACTGGCCAGCAACCAGGGCATTACCATCCAGGTAGGTGCTAACGATGGCGAAGCCATCAATGTCGGCCTCAAGGAAATCACCTCCACTACCCTGGGCCTCGACAAGCTGGATGTCGCCAAGCTGCCGCAAGCGCAAAGCGCAAGCAACTTCAGCACCACTACTGGTGGCGTGACTTCTGTAGGCTCTTCGTTCGCAACTGGTGATGTCAAGAGCGGTCAAACCGTAGTCAAGAGCAACGTTGACGACAAAATCTACGTAAAAGATGCCGATGGTAAGTTCTATGCAACTGGAACTGCATCTGTAGATACTAACGGCGTTGTTGACCTCGGAACTGTCAACGCTACCGCCCTGACCGCTGAAGAAGTAGAAACTGCAGGCCTCACTCCTCTGGCTGATATCGACAAGGCGTTGAGCGATGTTGACAGTCTCCGCTCGGAGCTGGGTGCCGTACAGAACCGCTTCGAGTCGGCTATCACCAACCTCGGCACCAACGAGACCAACCTGACCGCCGCACGGTCGCGCATCGAAGACGCCGACTACGCCGTTGAAGTTGCCAACATGACCCGGGCACAGATCCTGCAGCAGGCCGGCACCTCGGTTCTGGCCCAGGCCAACCAGGTTCCGCAGGGCGTTCTTTCCCTGCTGGGCTAACCGGGCAAATTGCTACTGGTTGAAAGGGGCGCCTCAGGGCGCCCCTTTTGCATTCATCAGCTACCGCATAAGCAACCACCCCGGCCTCCATGGCATACAGATAACCTTGCAGTTACATTCGCACCAAGCCTTCATCGAGCGACACGCATGAGCAAGAAACGCCCCCATCATCGAGCAAGCACTCCACCCGCACCTCTCAGCTCCGTCAAAGCTCGTCAGCTGGCGCAGCAGACCCCTCAAGATGCGCAAGCCTGGCAAAAGCTGGGACAAGCACTCCTGCAGGAGAAGCAGCATGCACTGGCACATGAAGCACTCTTGAAAGCCCTGGAGCTAGGCAGTGCCTCTGCAGAGATCCTGCTGTGGCTGGCACGCACGGAAAGGGAGCTCGGTCAACCTGAGCTGGCCATTGGGCACCTTCAGCAGCTTCTGAACATGACCGCCGAGCATGCAGAAGCCAACTTCGATCTGGCGGTACTCTACGATGAAAAAGCCGAGTATGCCGCCGCTCTTGCCCATGCTGAAATTGCTGCCCAGCATGCCCCACATAACCTGGAGATATTCCAACGCAAAGGACTTATTCTCAATGCACTCAACCGCTATGACGAAGCCAGAGAAATCTTTGCTTGGCTAACTCAAAAGCTCCCTAAAGAATATTCACCATGGAACAACCTCGGCAGAATACTTGCGGACATGGGTCACTTCGATGAGGCTGAGGACTGCTTCAAGCGTTCGATCCAGCTGACCAACCGTCAATTCACTGCTCCCTACTCCAACTATCTGACCCGTCTGCATTACAACCCCGGCAGGAGCAAGCAGGAAATCTTTACTGCCTGCAAGGAATGGGAAGGCTTCTATTCTGCAGGAAAAAGAATCAGCGCACTCTCGATTGAGAGCAATCGTCAGCCACAGCGCAAACTGCGCATCGGCATGTTCTCCGACGGCTTCCGCAACCACCCTGTTGGCCGAATGATCACTGCCGCCCTTGAGAAGCTGCCCAGGCACGAGCTGGAAATTCACGCCTACACCACCAACAATCATGAGGATGGTCTCACCCAGCGCATCCGGAGCACTTGCCATGCCTGGTCGCGCATTGGACACCTCTCGGACGAGCAGTTCATCGCCAAACTACGCGAAGATCAGATCGATATCCTCTTCGATCTATGCGGGCACAATGCTGGCACCCGCATGCTGGCAATGCTTCACAAGCCAGCGCCCTTGCTGGTCAAGTGGGTCGGCGGACTGATCAATACCACCGGCGTTTCCACCTTCGACTATCTGCTGAGCGATGCAATCGAGTCACCCGCCGGTGAAGACGAGTTCTACACCGAAAAACTGATTCGCATGCCGGATGACTACATCTGTTATCTGCCACCGGAGTACGCGCCTGAAGTTTCGTCCCTGCCAGCCCTGAAGAATGGCTACGTGACCCTTGGCTGCTTCAACAACCCCACCAAAATCAATGAGCCATTGCTCGGTGAGTGGGCAAAACTCCTGCACGCACTGCCAGACTCGCTCCTATTCCTGAAAGGCCACCAATTCAGTAGCGAGTACCTGAAAGAACGCACCTTGGCAGTACTCGAGGTGCACGGCATCAGTCGCGAGCGCGTATTGATCGAAGGGCCATCCCCACATGCAGAGTTGTTGGATGCCTATAACAGGGTTGATATTTCCCTTGATCCCTGGCCCTACTCCGGCGGCCTGACCACCTGCGAAGCCCTGCTGATGGGCGTGCCCGTCGTTACAATGCCTGGCCCCACCTTCGCAGGCCGGCACAGCGCCACCCACCTAGTCAACGCCGGCATGCCGGAACTAGTGACCAGCAACTGGGACGAGTACCGGGCTCGCGTCATCGAGCTGGTCGCTGACCTCGATAGCCTGAGCGTCATTCGCCACCATCTGCGCGAAGTACTGCTGCAATCCCCCGTCTGCGATGGCCCGCGCTTTGCCAAACATCTCAACACCGCCATCCGCGCCATCTGGCAACGCTACTGCGAAGAGAAAACGCCGGCGGCGCTGCAGATCGACCAGGATGGCCAGGCATTTTTTGACCGTGAAAGCCAACCCGTCCAGCTGCAGTACCCGCAGTCAGTCGCCGAGGAAGACGACTTCCGATTCAGTTTCGAAGGCAAGATCATCACCCTCGACCACGGCGGCCTGCTGGTCGGCGATCAAAGCTTCCCGGAGCTACAGGCGCTGGGCGCATTCGCCACCATCGCCTTTGATCCCTGCAGCACGCTGAAGAACGTCGAGCGCCTGCAGCGCAACAGCGAGCTTCATCACTACTCGCACGTTGCACTCGGTAATGGCGCGGAAGGCACCTTGTATACCTGCCTCGATCCGGCAATGACCGGCACCCTGGAGCCGCTCCCCACAGACCAGCAACTGCCCAACCATCAGCAGGGAACCCAAGTACTGGCCAGGCTGCCGATCACCACGCTGCGCCTGGACGATATCGAAGGACTGGAAAGCATCGACTGGCTGCTGCTGGACAATTTGAATGACAGCCTGGCGATTCTGGAGAATGGCGAGAAGGCGCTAGCCAATACCCTGCTGGTGCAGGTCCGGGTCAACTTCGCGCCAACCCACAAGAACCAGCCCGAGCTGACGCAGATCAGCCATTGGCTGTCGCGGCATGGATTCAGTTTTTATCGGCTGAATAATTTGCAGCACTATAGCTATCTGCCTATCAGTGGAAATTTGCTTAAAACGCAAGCTACACAGCTTATGACTGCCGATGCAATCTTCATCCCAAACAAGTCAAGACTTGCATCCCTCAATAAAAACAACTCACTCAAGCTTGGACTGATACTACATACAGCTTATGGCATTGAAGATCTTACATCCAAAATATTAGAAAAAGACAATGAGTCCCGCGAAAAATACCTGATCTCTGGAGGATACCTGAACGCCCCCCCTCTCGCTTACCCCCAAACAGTAGAAGAGGCCCTGCATAAACTGGAAACCTGCAGAACAGCCTCTAACCAAGGGAGCCACTCACTCCCAGGAAAGCTTCTGGTATCTTTAACTTCATACAAAGATCGATTCGAAAACCTGCACCTGACACTGCGCAGCTTGCTGTGCCAAAATACACGCCCAGACAAAACCACCCTCTGGATAGCAGAGAATGAAAGAGATCTACTCCCTCAAAACGTCTTAGAGCTCCAAAAAAAAGGGCTTGAAGTTCGTTATTGCGAGGACCTTCGCTCTTACAAAAAGATAATACCTGCACTCCAAGAATTCCCTGACTGGTTCATTGCAACTGCAGATGATGATCTCTACTACAACAATGACTGGCTCGGAGAATTGATCACAGCTTGGAATGGAGACCTAAGAAGTATTGTTGCGCATAGGGCGCACAAGATAAAGCTCGACAAAAACGGGAACCCAATAAAGTACAGAGACTGGGATTGGGAGTGCAGGACAGATAAAAATCCGGACGGCTTAATAATGCCAACTAGCGGCAGCGGAGTTCTTTTCCCCCCAGGCTCCTTGCACAAGGACTCCTGCCTTAAGGATAAGTTTGAAAGCCTCTGCGCAGATACAGATGATATTTGGCTTTACTGGATGGCATCCATTAATGGCAGCAAAGCCACGCTGTCCAACTACAACTTCAAGCTTATAGAATGGCCACAAGACAAAGCAAAACCTCTTTGGCATAAAAACATATCCGAGGGAAATGACAAAAACATAAAGCTCATGGTATCCCACTACGGAAAACCTTGGGAAAAAAATATTTCCGAAAAGTCAAAAGAGATCCACTCCACCTTCACCCACAAGGGGCGCATGGTGAATTTCCACTTACCAAACCATGAAGACCATATTCAAAAAACAATAAAAACAGCGAGATCTTTTTACGAACTTAAAATGCTTGAAGACATTGCGGATCGATGCGATAAGGATGGCTCCATTTTAGATATCGGGGCAAACATAGGAAACCACACGGTATTCTTTGGATTGTTTTGCAAATGCAAAAAAATATATGCATTCGAACCACAAGAGAGCGTATTCAAAACTCTACAAGAGAATATAAATATCAACAAACTTGAGCCAAAGACGCAAGCATTCATGCTGGGACTTGGAGAAACTGAGTGCTATGCGAGTCCAGGAGATGTTGACCCTAAAAACCTAGGAATGACAAAGCTCAATAAAGGAGAAAGCGGCCAGATTAAAATAATGCCACTCGAAAAGCTGATTGACATTAATGAAAAAATATCAATTATAAAAATTGACGTAGAGGGAATGGAGATTGACGTGCTATCTGGCGCAAAGAGCCTTCTGAAAAAACAGTCCCCCGCCATCTATGCAGAAGCCGGAACACCCGAGGAGTTCGCAAGACTAAGGAGTTTTCTTTCGGACTACGGATACACTCCAAAATCAAGATTCAATGCAACAGCAACTTACCTATTTGAAAAATAAAAAAACTGCGCGCCTCATGGCGCGCAGTTTCACCTCCCAATCGACCGATACACGATTCCATTCTTCACCATCCGCCTCGGCTCGAACAGGTTGCGCCCGTCGAAGATCAGCGGCTGCCTCAGCTGCTGGCGAATGAAGTCGAAGTCCGGCGCCTTGAAAGCTTGCCACTCGGTGACGATCACCAGGGCATCGGCGCCTTTCAGCGCGGCTTCCTTGGTGCCACATAGGGTCAGGTCGGCGCGATTGCCGTACAAACGCTGCGCCTCGTGCATGGCCTCGGGGTCATACGCCTGTACTTGAGCGCCAGCCGCCCAGAGCGATTCCATCAGTACGCGGCTGGGCGCTTCGCGCATGTCGTCGGTGTTGGGCTTGAAGCTCAGCCCCCAAAGGGCAAAGGTCTTGCCGGCCAGTTCGCCGTCGAAGTCGCGATGAATCTTATCGAACAGCGCGCGCTTCTGCTGTTCGTTGCGGGCTTCCACGGCCTTGAGCAGCCGGGCGTCGAAGTCGATGCTGTCGGCGGTGCGGATCAGCGCCTGCACGTCCTTGGGGAAACAGGAGCCGCCATAGCCAGCGCCGGCGTAGATGAAGTGATAGCCGATGCGCGGGTCGGAGCCGATGCCCTGGCGAACCATTTCGATATCGGCGCCGAGGCGCTCGGCGAGGTTGGCGATCTCGTTCATGAAGCTGATCTTGGTGGCCAGCATGCAGTTAGCGGCGTATTTGGTCAGCTCGGCGCTGCGCACGTCCATGACGATGATCTTTTCGTGGTTGCGGTTGAAGGGCGCGTAGAGCTCGCGCATCACCTCTTCGCTGTCGGCGCTGGCGGTGCCGATGACGATGCGGTCGGGACGCATGCAATCAGCGACTGCGGAGCCTTCCTTGAGGAATTCGGGATTGGAGACCACATCGACGCTTAACTCACCGCACCCGCGCTCGGCGAGAATGGCGAGGATACGCTGGCGCACCTTGTCGGCGGTGCCGACCGGCACGGTGGATTTGTCGACAACGATCTTCGCTTCATCCATGTGCCGGGCGATGCTTTCGGCGACGGCGAGGACGTACTGCAGGTCGGCGGAGCCGTCTTCGTCGGGCGGGGTGCCGACGGCGATGAATTGCAGTGTGCCGTGGCGCACGCCTTCAGCGGCGTCGGTGGTGAAATGCAGGCGCCCGGCTGCATGGTTCTCTCGCACCAAGGATTCAAGACCCGGCTCGTAGATGGGGATGATGCCCTGGCACAGGCGCTCGACCTTGCTGGCATCGACATCCACACAGACGACATCGTGCCCAACCTCCGCGAGCACGGCGGCCTGGACCAGGCCGACGTAGCCGATACCGAAAACGGTGACCTTCATCCGCCGCACTCCACTAACTATTTCCGATGCTTGATCATGCTCCTTCGGAAATGCAGGCCTGACGGGGAAAACCGATGAGAAAAGTGGGTTGATCGAAGGAAGGGCAGACTGGGAAAGGGGCAGGCTCCAATACCGAATTGACCCAGCAGCGATATACGAATCGTCCTCGGCGCGACCTCCGGCGGAGAACCGGATAGAGAGTCACCATCAAGGCAACTGCAGGGCCAAGCGCTCGCTGGGCCGCCGTGGAGCAGGAGCCCAACCTCGCGACCGATCTAGCGCCCGGGCCATTGCCCTGCCCGGCGGCCTTGGCACGCTCCCCCTAAAGTTCCGCCACCCTTCTGACGATAACTCTCTGGCGCAGCAACCTTCACCGCTGCGCACCGCCCCCATTCCCCAGCTTCGAGCCTCATCATGGAACTCCGCGCCACCACGGAAATCGCCGTCATCCTGTTCGCCGCCTTGCTCGCCAGCGGCCTGCTAACCCTGCTGCTCGCCGGCTGGGTTGGCCGCAGCTGGGCGGCGCGGATGCTGCGCCAGCACGATCGCGGCCATGAGCTGCGCCTGAAGAAGAACGAACTGCTGTTCGACAAGGAATTCGAAGCCACTTCGGCACTGGTCGCTCTGCTGCGCCAGTACCTGCCGACCTTCCATTTCCCCGGCATGGCGTGGGATGCGGCGTGCAATGAGATCGCCTACGACTTCGCCAAAATTGACACGGCACTGGGCGAGTACCTGGCCCGCCACGGCGCGGTGCTGCCGCTGGAGGTGATGGCGCTGCTCGGCGAGGCCATCGGCCTGACCCGCGAGCATCGCTTCAAGATCACCAGCGAGGTACCGCCGGCCGCCAGCAAGGCCGCCGCCAGCCTCTACGACAAGCTGTGGAAGGCCGAGAGCGAGATGCTCAAGCTGATGCGCCAGTAGCGCCAGCGGGCAAAGGCCGCAAGCAGTATCCGCAGGAACTGCCCCTGCCACCGAGGGGCGAGTACACGTCCACCAGCCCAGCCGCACTGCGCCAGCCGGAGCCGCTCGCTCAGTCGTCGCGGCGCGCTGGCGCTGACTGCCCTCGATCTACGCTGCGCTTGTAGCGGCGTCCATGGCGCAGGCAGTCGAGCAGGCCGGCCAGCATCCCCAGCCCCATGATGCCAAGCACCAATTGAACCAGCGGGTCGGCCAGCCAGTGCGCGGCCACGCTACTCGGCTCCCGGCACCACGACGGACTCGATGCGTCCCAGGCTGGTCAGTTCTCCGTCGCTGAGCAGCGCTCCACCGCCTTGCGGATTGAACACCGCGCTGTTGGTCAGCTGCACGGCGGCGATGCGCCCGTCGCGGTCGAGGAGGCGTACCCAGGCCAGTTGCCCGCTACTGAAGCGCACCAGGCTGCCGATCGGGATCAGGCCGAAGTGGCGGATGTAATGCTGGCTCCACTGCGCATCGAACTGCCCGCCGCTGCCGAGCAGGTGGCGGTAGATGGCATCGATCGACTGCGCCGGGCGATCGGCGCGCGGCCGGCCCATGGCGTCCACCACGTCGACCACCGCGGCCATCCGCGCCAGCTCGCCAATGCCCTCGGCCGGCACAGCCCGCGGGTAGCCGCTGCCGTCGAGACGCTCGTTGATCGTACCGATCACGGCATCCATGACCGGTGCGGCCAACCACTTGCAGCCCTCCAGGCGCTCGCGCAGCAGGCCGACATGAGCCCCGAAAGCCTGGCGCTGCCCGGCATCCAAGTGCCTGGCCCGGTGCAGCTCGGTCGGCAACAGGGTCTTGCCCAGGTCGTGGACCAGCGCACTGGCGACAATCGCCTTGACTGCCTGCCGGGGCAGACCGCGCGCCTGAGCCAGATCGGCCAGGCGCACCGCCAGGGCAATGCCGTGCTGCACCAGTTGTGGCTCGCCGGGCTGGCCGTGCACGGCGAACAGCAGGGCGTCGCGGTCCTCGGCCAGCAGACCGAGCAGCAGCTCGCTGTGCTGCGACAGTTGCTTGGAGTCGATGACCCCGCCCAGGCGCAGGCGGATGAGCTGTGTATCCAGATAGGCGGCCACCCGCCCCAGGCGCCGGCCGATGCTGCTGCGCGGTAGCGGATTGCTGGCAAGCGGCGGCGCCTGCACCAGCGGCGTGCGCTGGAAGAACAGCGCCGAGGGCTGCAGCACCCGCGTGCCGCCATGGCTGGTGCGGGCTTTTTCCCGCTCGATCTCCCGCACATACAGCCACAGGCGACGCTCCTGGTCGGCGCTGACGCCGAGGAACTGGCAACCGAAACGCAGGCTCTGCCAGTCCGGCTCGTTGCGGATATGGCAGACCCGTGCGCCCATGGCGAGCCGCTGCCCGCCAGGGAAGTTCAGTACCAGCAACTCGAGCAGTTGCGGGCCGTCGATGCGCACCGCCTGATTGGCCGGTAGCTCGACCAGACAGCCCCCCAGCGACAGGTTGATCAGTTGTCCGAGTAGTGGCTGCTCGGCGCCTTCCGGATGCAGCTCGACCTGCACGCGCATGTCGCTGCGCAGCTCGGCACGGAAGGAACCGCGACGGTGCAGCAGTTCCAGCCACTGCGGGTAGGCGCAGCTGAACTGCAGTCGCTCGGGCACATCCAGGCGCTCGAGCACGCTCAGGCTGGGCGTGCGCAGCATGGCGCCATCCACCTGGCCACAGAGGTGAAAGGGGTCATTGCGCTCGATTCGGCCGGCCAGCTCGGGCACGGCGGTGATATCGATCACCAGCCGTTCGCCATATTCGACGTCCATGAGCAACACCGGATGCGGCTGACCCGGCTGGGCCGAGAACAGCAGCGAAGCGCCGCCCGGCTGACAGAGTCCTTCAAGCAGGGACAGGCACTCCCCGGGGTGGTCGATCCGGGTCGGTGCATCGATTTGCGGTTCCATCCAAGCCTCTTCTGGTCAACGGCGCAACACGGCACAACCACCCTATATCGGCCGAACCGGAAGAAGACTTTAGAGTCTGAGCGCATGTCCCTGCTCAGCAATGGCGCGCGGCACCGGCTCAAGTTTGGCCACGAGCAACCGATATTTGTGCAACAAGTCACATTTTTTGGCCGCATCAGCAAAGCAGCCATTGCTTCCTGCTGGGTACGGCTATCGGCAGCCCGCGAGAAAGGCCACCTCCAACGGAGCGCGAATGGCATGCATGACCAAAAATAACGTCTTTCGACCCATGCCCTCAGCCCAGCACATGATTTCTAACGGTAATTGCCAAGCATGAACACGTCGGTCAGCTGCTTACAGCAAGAGCAAACTGAGGGCACGGCGATCGCTGCACCCTCTGCCGCGGCGACAGAGCAAGCTCTGTCCAACCTCGAGCCTGAAATTCCGCCTTCCATCTTCCGGCAGGCACTTGAGCAGTCGTTCAACGCGGTGTTGCTGACCGATGCGCAACAGGGACCGCAAGGCCCCCGGATTCTCTATGCCAATCCGGCGTTTTGCCGGATGACCGGCTACAGTGCGGAAGAACTCATCAACCAGACACCGCGTCTGTTGCAAGGCCCCCTGACCAACCCCGATACACTCAGAGAGCTGCGCGAGTGCCTGCACGCCGGGCGCTTCTTCCAAGGCTCGAGCATCAACTATCGCAAGGGCGGAACGCCCTACACCGTCGAATGGAACATATCGCCCATACGCAACGAGAGCGGCGAAATCACCCACTTCGAATCGGTGCAGCAGGACATTGGCGAGCTGGTGGCGGCGCAGCGTTCGCTACAATTGCTGGCCAACGCACTCAATGCGGCGCAGGACGCGGTATTCATCACCAACACCGAGGGGGTGATCGAGTTCGCCAACCACGGCTTCGAGCTGGTTACCGGCTACAGCACGGCCGAGGTCCTGGGACGCACCCCCACCATCCTGAAGTCAGGCGTACAGAGTGGCGCTTTCTATCAGCGCCTGTGGCATTGCCTCAAGGCCGGACAGACGTTTCGCGCCACTGTCGTCAATCGACACAAGAATGGACAGACGATCCACTGCGAGGAAACCATCACTCCGGTGCATGACAGCAACGGCGTGACGACCCACTTTGTCAGCATCATCAAGGACCTCACCAAGCGCACGCTGGCCGAGCAGGAGTTGCGCAAGCAGGCCATGGTGGATGGACTGACCGGCCTGCTGAACAGGCGCTCCGGCGAGCGGCACCTTGAGAAGGCCTACCTCGCGGCACGCGAAGGGGGCACGAGTTTTTGCGTGCTGCTCGCCGACATCGATCATTTCAAGAGCATCAACGACACTTGGGGGCATCCAGCTGGCGATGTGGTCCTGAAGGATGTCGCACGCCTGCTGCATTCCAGCGTGCGCGCCACAGACAGTGTGGCGCGCTGGGGTGGCGAGGAGTTCCTGATCGTATTGCCTTACTGCAACCTGGCCGCTGCGCAAAAGCAGGCGGACCGCATCCGCATGCTCATAGCGCAGACGCAGCAGCCGCAGGTTGGGCGGATCACACTATCCATCGGCGTGGCCCAGATTCAGGACAATGAGACCCTGGCCGGCCTGATCGATCGTGCAGACAAAGCACTCTATCGTGCCAAGAAAGAGGGACGAAACCGCGTTTGCGCCTCGTAGTGATCGGGGCAAAACCCATCATCCCTAGCGACGATGCAGCACAGCCGCGAGCAGGACGCATGGAAGCTCAGGTCGCGGCCGCTGGGAATCCTGGCGCACGACTTTTTCCGAATGCTGAGCGCGCACCTGCTCAGTCAGCCAGCGCCGCCCGCAGGCGGGCCACCGCCTGGCTGTGCAGCTGGCACACCCGCGACTCGCTGACACCCAGCACGGCACCGATTTCCTTGAGGTTGAGATCTTCCTGGTAGTACAGCGCCAGCAGCAGCTTTTCCCGCTCGGGCAACCGGTCGATGGCCTTGACCAGTTCAGTGCGGCGGCGGCCTTCGAGCAACTCGGCCAGCGGCGTGGCATGCGGCTCGCCACACAGCGCGGCACTCTCCTCATCGGCCAGCTCATCGAGGGCGACCAGCTGGCTGCCATTGGCATCCATCAGCAGGTGGCGGTACTCCACGAGATCGACGCCGAGGGCAGCGGCAATCTCGCGCTCCTCTGCCGGGCGACCAAGCCGCTGTTCGAGACGGCGGATCGCCTCGTCGAGAGCTCGGTTGTTGCGACGCACGCTACGAGGCACCCAGTCGCGGCTGCGCAGCTCGTCGAGCATGGCGCCACGGATGCGCTGGCTGGCGAAGGTGGCGAAGCTGGCGCCCTGGCTGGCATCGTAGCGGTTCAGCGCATCCAGCAGGCCGATCATGCCGGCCTGGATCAGGTCGTCCAGCTCGACGCTGGCCGGCAGGCGTACCTGCAGGCTCAAGGCCTGGCGGCGCACCAGGGGCAGGTGTTCCTCAAGAAGGTCGCGCTGTCTGATCTTGCCTTGTGCGGTATACATCGTCTGCCTCTGCGCCAGTCCAAGCAAGGCGTCCTGCCAGCCCGGCGGGGGGATGGGCTGGCAGGACGCAGGCTTGCCGGCACGCCACGGGGACAGGGCCGACAACCTACGAGGCATTGTTACCGTTGCCGGGCGGCCGCCAAGCGTCGAATAGTCGGCGTCAACATGGACTATTCCGCGCTTTGCCACCCCGACCGGATTGACATGAATCACACCCCGCCCGCGATACCGATCACGTGTTTTTGCGGCCAGATGAAAACCCGCCTCACTGTCATGGCCATAGGGAAATGTGGCGCCCCGCCACGGTCAGCGGTACTCGACCAGCACCTGCATCCCGCGCACCGCCAGCCCAGCGCCCGACCGCTCGCGCAGGAAACACAGCCGCAACGACTGACTGGCATCCAGCCCAGCCAGACCGCGGCTGCGCCCGCGCGAGCCGGGTAGCACGACACACTGCGATCCCTGGCACAGCCAGGCGCGCAGCGGTGCACCAGGTGGCACAACATACTGCCAGGCAACGCTGGCCAAACGCCGCCCCTCCGCCAGCGGCGGCGGCTGCAGCGGCTCGCTGCAACTGCGCTGGTCGCTGCGCGCCACGTACAGGGCCGGTGCATGAGCCTGCCAGCTGCCGGGTGCCGGCACGCCCGGCTCCGCTACCACCAGGCCGGCAACTGGCAGCAGCAGCGCGCTACACAGTACGGCAGCCAGACGGCAGCACTTCATCAGCCCGCCCCGCCCGGCTGCTCGGGCAACAGCAGCAGCTCGAGATCCAGGAAGGCGGCCGCGGCCTGCTGCAGGTTGCGCAGCAGGCCGGCATGACTGGCGATGCCGTCATGCAACGCCAGCAAGCGCAGCGGCCCGGCTTGCTCGCGCAGACGGCGCAGCAGGCGGAAGCTGCGGCGAAAGCTGTCGGCATCGTCGTCCACCCACAGCGCCCAGCGCGACTGCTGGCTGGCGAGCACCGCCAGGTGCGGGCTGTCCGCCTCCAGCGCCACCACTTTCCAGCGCGCCGGATCGCCGACCCAGCGGTGGCCGTTGGCCTGCCAGCGCGCCAGGGTCGCGCGTACCCGGAGAGTCTGTTCACCGTGCGGCCCGGGCAAGCCGACCACCATCAGGGTGACCGGCTCGGCCTCTGCCTGGGGCGGCGCCTGTGGTACAGGCGCCCCC
>LNAP01003570.1_pt1 | contig 14828 bp, 20 predicted proteins | sample 602601 | NCBI WGS metagenome assembly LNAP01 (sample SAMN02440304, study PRJNA202911) | soil metagenome | biome: Subtropical and temperate rainforests or woodlands; isolation source: soil samples (1 kg each in a 20% v/v slurry with milli Q water) were... ...
CGGCGCCACCGCGAAGCCGTCAAAATAGAAAAGTTATGGAACGCTTCCATAATAGTTCTGGAACGCCGAGCAAATTAAGATCGGAAGTGTCCAAACCCCAGAAACGCGAAAGCCCCGCTTTCGCGGGGCTTTCGTGTAAATCTTGGCGGGAAACCAGGGATTCGAACCCTGGGAACGCTATTAACGTTCGCCGGTTTTCAAGACCGCTATGTAAACTCCAGCGGGCTACGACCTTGAGGGCTCGCGAAGTTCCATTATTCAGCAGTAGCGACCAGGCTAGAGGCCCCATTCCACATAGGGTGCGTTTTTAGTTTTGGAACTATTTTTCACCCCCTTTCCCGGCTTCCTGCCGACCGAACATCCCCCAAATGCAAACCTGCTGCTACTCTTTTTACTCTACAGAGGATCAGCCATGCCGAACTCAGACCTAGCCCCTTCCTTGCTGTCCAAAATCAACGAAAACCAACTCGCCCTTGAGGCGGCCATTATGGAGCTGACGAGCTAGGTTGAGCAGCGAGGCGGTACGAAAATCGCCGAAAACGTGCGAGGAGCTCTGGACACACTCGACCGGAACGAAGAATTCATCAAGCTAACGCTGGCTGCCCTCAATACCACTCGTTGATCCCCCGGTTGCGTGACTTGTTGAGAAAGACGAAAAGCACTGGGTCCAACACCACCACGTTGATATCCAGTTCGACCAGAGCGGCTAGGCCATCAATGGTTTTTCGGAAGTCGACAGGCTTGGGGTAGAGGTAGACCTTTTCGACTTTGGCATCGGGTCGCATCATGTTGCTGGCTCCAGAAAGATTTCGGGAGCACAGCTTCGAGTATCAGATTTCGACTTGGAATGTAAGGTTTATAGATCGCTTACGCTGCTCCAAACTCTGGCCATTGGTTGAAATTCGTGCGTATCAGACAAGCTGACCTACATCTTCCCACATCACGAGAGAATGAAAATTCCAGAGAACTCAGAAAGAAAGTAATCACCTAAAAAACTGGATCAATGCAAAACGTCAAATTAAGTACTTGCGCAGCTAACAACATTGTAATCTTGCTTTTTTAAATCATTAACAATTAAAATATATTTAATATTGTTTTTTAAACAAAACTCGCCACCCAAAGAAAAGTCACTTCTATTGACTCTATAACTAACCTCACGATATCCAGACAAGCCATATGTTCTATTTTTTTCTTTCACCCCATTCACCAATGGAATACCTGTTATCGCATAAACCATGAAACCGCCAGCCCATTCAGGACCACCTAGCGGTGCTATTTGATCCTGAAAAACAGCTTTAGGAATATACATATACATATCACGCTTTGAAATCACATTATCCGCCAATACCTTCTCAACTATCAAGTTGAGTTTAAACATGATCCCATCCTCAGCAAGAACCTTGTATTTCTCTTTTAAGTCACCAGTATTTAACACTGACGAAAACACCTGCCCCTTACTTAACTTCTTATTTATCTCCGCATAGTAAAAATCGCCACGAAGTGACGACAAAAGAACGCTATACAGGATATTAGGCCGCGCACTTAAAAAAGTAAAACTCCTTACTGGATAAGAAGTTAATGTGAAAAAAATTATAACAAGTAGCAAGGCCGAAACTGCAGCCTCCGAAGAAAACTCACTGAACTTTATTGATCTCAAGTTCCCATCTACAAAATCCAAAATAGAACTGAGAAAAAACAAACAAACAACGCTCGACAAGCCATAAACAAAATACCATATCTCAGAAGAGTTTAAGCCAGACTGAACAGTAGTAACAAAATATAATACCACGACCGATCCAACGCACGACAAAAACAGAAAAAGATACTTTGCCTTCCTTGATAACAAAAACATAAACAACCAAGTAACCATTACAAAGCACAAGAACACCAACAACGGAGACCACATATTCTTCTGAAGAAAAAAATCATATGCAGTTTTAAACGAAACGTTTGAGAAAATCATGCTGGAACTTGTTTCCAACGCAAACAGCTTTCCATAAAAGTAGAAAAATAAAAGAAGGGTCATACCATATACATACACCCCAACCCGCCTAGGAAACCTAAAAAACAGAAAGAAACCTATAAATACAGACATCATAAAGCCGGTCGATATTTTAGCTAGAGATATTACGACAACAACAAGCCATATTAAAAAAATATCTCTATTTGAAATAATTGACACATTCATCTTGGCTTGTACAAAGCCATATGACAAAAGTAAAACAAGACTCGCCACCCACAACCCATGAGAAAGAACTCCGTGCCAGCTACCTAGAACTAAAGGAACAAAAAGAAAAACCGCTAAAATATATGAAAATACCGCACCTTCCTTAAGCAGCCTTGAAATAAGTATCAGCGCGGCCGATATAAAAATAAAAACTTTGAACCTATACATCAAGCCATAACTATCAAATGGATTTAACCCGTTCACCTTCAAAATAGCCGCATCAACATAATGACTTAACACATGATACATGTTAAAAGGCACGCCGTGTTGAGCAGTACTTGGATACCCATAATTCATAATACTTTGAATTAATGATACATGATAGGCTGTATCCTGATGAAATCCGAGCCCATTCGAAATTTCAAGCAAAGGAAAGGTTTTTATATAAGGTTGCAACGTACTCCTGCCTGGATCCGAATAAATTACCATAAGAACTAATACGACAGAAGCCAAAGCAAGCTCTTTAAGATAAGGCATTCTAATTTTCAAGTAAGAACTTGACGAAAAAATCGCATCAACCGCTATAAAAACAAATAAAAACAACAACCCAGTTAAAAATATATCGAAAAATGAAAACTGCAAAAACGAAACAGTTGCAATATAAATATTATAAATAAAAAAAACCGCCACAGCCACATACGAAGAAGCGACTATTGATGGCCCTGGCTTTTCTTTTTTAAGGCACATAAAACACCCACTCTAAATCAATTGATTTTTATTTAAGTCAACATTATTTACAAGGGCGTATATTCCAATACCTACCGCAAACCACAGCGTCGCCAACCTAATTAATATCGTGGCCGCGATAGCATCTGCACTTGGCATACCCTTCAGAATCAGCAGGCTTACCATAACTGCTTCCGCACCACCAAGCCCGCCAGGCATAAAACTCAACGCGCCGGCAAGCATGGCAATTGCGTATACAAATATAGCAAAGGCGAAGGATGCCTCTACGCCCATCCAGTTCAATATCCAGTAAAAAGCCAGCGCTTCGACGCTCCACGCAGAAATACTTAATATTGTTGCTCCCAGTAGCATCCCTAGCTGGTGACAACGCTGTGCTTCCAACAGCACATTAAGCAGATGACGTAAAAACCCCACCATTTTCCCTCCCCGTTCAGGTACAAGGTGCGTGAGAAGCTCTATTAACCGACTCTGCGAAAGTACTACAAAACCCAACAAGACTAAAAAAACCCCAACCAAAATCATTGGGCGGGCATCTGGATATGATGTTAGGCCGAACAGGGTCAGCAACACTACGGCAAACAGGTCGGATAATCTTTCACTGAAGAAGGCTGCAAAACTCTGCGGGTAAGGTACGCCCCAAGGCTTGAGCAGTACGCCACGTAATGCCTCTCCTGCCTTACCGGGCGTGGTAGTAAGTGCAAACCCTGCCAGATACATTTGCAGGCTGGGCTTCCATGGTATGTCGTGTCCAAAGGACTTGAGATATCTCTGCCAACGCAGAAAGCGCAGACCGTAGTTGATCAAAGACATCAGCAGGGCAGCAGCGATGCCAAGTATTCCAACCTTGGCAATGGCACTGCTGACGCCCTGCCAGCCGCCCCACAGGGAAAAGCCCAGATAACCCAATGCAGAGAAAACGACCGAAAGAATGAGTGCCCGATATCGCCAACCGGAAAGATATACAGATTCGCTCACAGGTTGAGTCTCTTGAATATCGGCTGTGGAATAATACGGATAATCAGCATAATCAGCGCCCAGAAACCCGGCGCATAGAGATTGGCTACCTTTCGCTCGATACCCTTAACAATGCGCTGCGCCACCTGCTCAGGTTTAGCCACCAACGCCGCCGGCAATGCTAGGCCTTTAGTCATAGGAGTATCGACAAAGCCAGGTTTAATCGTGATGACATGTACGCCGACTTTGAATAGTCGAACTCGCAGCCCCTCGCAGAACGTCGAAACAGCAGCCTTGGCGGTGCCGTACAGATAGTTGGACGCTCGGCCACGGTCGCCCGCTACCGAAGATATCACGGCTAAGGTGCCACAACGCTGAGCCTCGAACTGATTGGCCAATCGGGTCAGGAGAGCAATCACCGAAGTGCAGTTGTTGGAGAACTCTTCGAGCGCTACCGCAGTATCCCGCTCGCAGGTCGCCTGATCAGGCAGCGTACCGTGAGCGATCAGGGCAATATCAATCTGCAACAAGGCTGTCAGGCAATCATCCAGCATCGCCGGATGCGCAGAAAAATCGGTTGCATCCATAGTGCACAGAGTGACGGCCTTGGCCCCCCTAGCTTTCAAGTCGCAAGCGGTTTGCTCAAGTTTTTCTATGTTACGACCTACTAGGAAAAACTCTGCATTTTGCTCGGCCCATACTCTTGCGCAGGCCGTAGCAATGGCAGACGCAGCACCAATAATGAGAATTTTTTTCATGCAATAACTCGTTTCCAAAAGCGGGACATCAGGGAGGGATCGCGCATGGCTTCCAGTTGTTCCCAAGCCGGGTAGGCCTGACGGAAGTCACTTCCGCTCATGTGGGCATCTTTAGCCGGATACAGGCGGCCACCAGCTTCCCGCACGATGGCATCCAGCCGAGCGAAAAGTGGCGCTAAAGCAACCTTCTGGGGGAAGTCTAGGGCTAGCGAAGTGCCCGGCAGCGGGAAGGACAGCAATCCAGGTGACGCTATATCGCCACAGCGCTTAAGCACCGCAAGGAAGGATCCTTGACCGGACTCCGCAATGGTGCTCAACAACTCGCCCACTGCAACCTCAGCCACAGCATCGGGAATCACACACTGATATTGCTGAAAACCCCTACGGCCATAGATACGGTTCCAGTGCAGGAGTCTATCCAATGGATAGAAAAACTGCTCATAACTGCTACGCGTGCGGGTGCGAACGGCGGGATGAACACGCCAATACATCTCATTAAAGGCACGAAGAGACAAGTTGTTGATCAAGGAAAACGGAGGGGTCAACGGCACCCTCAGCTTAAAGCGCTCGTCTATATCCAACGCGCCGTAACGCGCATGATCACCGACGATGAATACCCCACGCCCCGTTTGAGTACCTTTGGCCAGGCAGTCAATCCAGGCCACGCTGTACTCATGCCGGTGATCCAACTCGGCGGACAACGCGAAAAACTCGGCCAGGTTGTCGAAGCGCATGACACTACTATCGATCTGACTGGCCCGGATCGGGATCATCTGAATTTCCGCCCAAGCAATCACTCCAGTCAGGCCTAGCCCTCCAAGGGTGGCAGCATACAACTCAGGATGTTTGGTGGGCTCACAGACCAACAACTCTTCACCGTGGCGCAACAAACCAAAGCGCCGCACATGACTGCCGAAAGTGCCGCGCAAGTGATGGTTTTTGCCATGGACATCGTTAGCAATAGCACCACCCAAGGTGGCGAACTGGGTTCCCGGCGTGACTGAAAGAAACCAGCCTCGCGGAATAGCGACGGCCAAGATCTCGGCCAAAGTCACTCCTGCTTCCGCAAGCACCGTTCCCTGTAGCCAATCAACTTCAATGAAACGATCCAAAGTACGCATATGCAGTACCTGATCGCTCGCCGCTAGGCAACTGTCGCCATAACTGCGCCCGTTTCCATAAGGCAGGGTACTACCGTGTGCGGCGGCCACACGGTCACGCAAGACTGCAATATCATTCAGCCAACCACACGCGTGTCCGTCCTGCGGGGCTGCTGGATAGCGCCCCCAAGAGTACAGCGGATCACTCATGCCGCCACCCAAAACACCAGACCGAAAAGAGCTCCCACAGCGACACTGATACGATCACGAATGGCAAAGACAACGGGGTCGTCATGCATTAGCCCGCGATGAGCCAACATCCACACTCGAGTAATCCAAAATAATAGCAAGGGACACGCTAACCAAATTATCTGAGGCTGTGTGTACAGCTCAGGAGTTGCATGGTCCTGGATATATAAAGCCAAGACCATCACTGCCAGGTAACCAGAGGCTGCACCCAGCGAAGCTATCATCTCCAAGTCCTCAGGATAGTAACCACGCCCAAGTGTTTTCTCCTTGCGCCCATTTTCCCGGGCAACACGCAGTTCGGCATAACGCTTTACCAGCGCCAGACTGAGAAACATGAACATCGAAAAAGCCAGCATCCAGGAGGTCAGCGCCAACCCAAACGCCACTGCGCCGGCGATGATACGTACCGTGTAGAGCATCGCCAGGACTATCACATCGACCGCCATCTGCCGCTTCAATGAAAGTGAATAGGCCAGCGTCAGTATGTAGTACCCCAGTAGCACTCCGGCAAATTGCCAAGGCAGTAGTAAAGCTGCGCCACTAAAGGCTACGATCAACAGCATGGGAAACACGATCAACCCGGATTTAATCGACAAACGTCCTGCCGCAAACGCCCGATTGCACTTGGTGTGGTGATGGCGATCATCAGCCAGATCGAGCAAATCATTGAGAACATACACGCTGGAAGCACACAGACTGAAGAACAGAAAAGCCAAAACCCCCTGCCAAAGAAGACCCGTATTGAGTATTTGATGCGCAGCCAACAATGGCACGAAGATCAGCATATTTTTCATCCACTGATGCAAGCGTAATGCTTTCAGCCAATCCTTGATTCCCGCTGGGTTAGAGTGGATAGCCTGTTCGACATTACCCTGTGCCCGAGCACGCCGCTCAACACCCAATTCTGGATTAACTACGTAAGCATATCGAGCGGAAGCCCATACCGACATGTCGTCATGAGAATTACCTGCGTAATCAAAGCCCTTTGCGCCGTATCGCTCAACCAACAGATCACGCTTACAATGAGCAGATAGATTTCGCTCTCCATCGCTGGCAAGCACCTGGTCGAACAGTTGCAGATGTTCAGCTATACGAAAAGCTAAAATTTCATGACTGGCCGTGGCCAATACAATATGACGCCCATTTCGGCGCTCAGCTTCGATCAGCTCGATCACTTTTGGGTCATAAGGCAAAACACTGACATCAATATCAGTCGCATGCGCCAGCCCCTCTTTTAAAGTAGCTTTACCCTTGACCAGCCAACCGAAAGGTTTGAATAAACTCAAAGGCTTATGCCGGACAAAAGCAATGCCCGTTTCTAGCAGCAGATCAGAGCGCAGCAAGGTGCCGTCGAGGTCGACAACAAGCGGAGGCATAAGAGGGGGAGTGAAGGCAGTCATAATAATTCTTCCCTGAGCACCAGCCAGAAAATATCTAATCCTGGAAATTACTACCCAAGATGCCAGCATGCTTAAAATTCCGCGAGAACATACCATACTCACCACCTTTCGCGAAGATATAAAGACGTCAAGTGTTCTGAAATACACCCTCACCACCTGACTCGAGCCTCGCATGAGTCAGATGAGCTTTTCCGACTTCGAATATGCATGCAAGCCTAAGTAAACCAGCCCGAAATGCTTTCTCGCCGAAATAAACCAGGTTGTGCCTTGGTGTTGTTTTTTGAGGGTAATCCAGTCGTATTACCTGCCGGCAAGACTCTTTTTTGCATGCATCTTATAGCTGTTGGGCGCTCGGCAATCGACCAGATAGTGTCGCGACCTTGGAGCTCCGCACGCTTTTCAAAGCCGGTGTAACCTACGTCACCAAAGACGTGGGTAACCTAGATATGCAACAACTGATCGACGTGGATCATGTCTGCTAAATTTGCTTTCGCACCCACGACGCTATGAACCATCGCCCGACTTTGCATTGCCGGGTCACTGTCACCGAACCAGTTTCGCATCAGATGTACTCGCAACATCGCCATCAGCGGGTAAGTGGGACCGGCTCCCTCGCCCTTGACGATGGTGCCGCGCGATCACCTTGGTCAACCCCTTCGGCACGACCTGATTCATCTCGATCAGAAAGCACTCGCGGCGGGGCTGTTCGCGTTTGCCTAAGTACTCGGCGTCGGCGAAGGTCATCTGCTGCATCAGGCGTATCATCGGTGATGATCAGACATTATGCCAAATATGGAAATCTTCTTCAGGATCTCCCTGTACTTGCTCCGCTCTATGCACGGAGCAGGAGCCTTGGCTGGACTTGCAGGGATGTTCTGCGGGGAAGGTGACCGGGTTGGATGTTGACGCATCCCACCCGACCGCTCCTTTTACTTCGATTTAGAGACTTCTTTTGCGTAGGCCTGACAGGCTCGCAGGGCGATCAATCCTTGGTCGCCGGCATCGGTGATTCCGATAATTCGTTGAGCATGCGCTGGGTCAAGTTGGGCTGTTGTGGGGCCATGAACCACGCGGCCGGTAGTGGCGGTGGCTGGCATTGAACACCTGCTGGTGGCGTCGGTGGCGGCGAGTAGGACTGACAACCGCAGATCAGTAGTAGCCAGCCGATCACGCAGGCGAGCTTGCTTTTTTTGCTCATCGGTCAATTCCTTGTGGTAGGTTTCATCTTTGCTCTGCAGGCGCAGCTCCAGTGCGAGGCGCTTGTCCTGCTCAGCGCGCTGCAGGCTGGCAGATGCCTGGGCCAGCTCGTTGAGGGTGTCAGCCTGGAGGCGCGCTTGGCGCTCCAACTGCTGACCGCACCGCCAGCCCTGGACGGTCCAGGCCAATGCAGCAGATCCGCCGGCCAGTATCACCAACAGCAGGAAAACGGCAGCGATTCGGAACTGAGCGGGGATCAGGTCGAGGAGACGCATAACACTGCCCTCGCCCTGCTCCAGAGCTGAAGCCGATCCTCCAGGCCGTTGAGGCCTCCATTGATCCTGCGGGTGATGGTGTTGAACTGCTCTTTGTCCGCCAGCAAGTTCAGCCCATTCACGCACCAGAACCAGGCCGCCGACTCTGCGGCCCATTGCGGCAGCTCCAACAGTTCCGGCGTGCGTAGCAAGCGCTCGTCACCAAATAGCGCCAGGCTGCAACGCAAGTAGTTGTTGTGCCCGGTGACCTGGATCAGTCCGCGACCACGATATCGCTGACCATCGCCATCGGCCTCCGGGGTATTGCCCAATCGGGCAGCAAGAGTGCCGGTGTCGTATTTACTGAGGTACTGATCGCCCCCCAATTCGCGCACGTATTGCAACTGGCCGGACTCATGCCCGACCTGAGCAAGGAAAGCCGCCTGACGCTTCGGCGTATCGATCTGTCGATTTGCCATAGCTGCGTTTAGGGCAGATACAAAAACGCCCGCTTGGCGGCGGGCGTTGGGCATGATGCGTTGGAGTTGCTGCTCGGTGATGGACATCGCGTTTTCCCAGACAAAAAAAGACCGCTCGAAGGCGGCGGGTGATGAAACAGAAAGGCCAGGTCACAGCTCCAGAACTTTGACCTCCTTGGACTTTTTCGCTTTCTTGCCGAATGCCTTGGCTTTCCCCTTCTTCCCTGCATTGCACTCGACCGATGTGCTCCAGCCAGACTGGGTGAATACCTGTTCCACCGAGTCCACCAGAAACACGCCGTCAAGGCCTTCCTTGAAGCCTTGCGCGTTAATCTGCCGTTCCGCGAACAGGTCCGTACGCCCGACCATCTCCAGCCGGACCTCGGCGGTTGAGCGGTTGAACGCTGCAAGGCGTGCCTTGGCTGCCTGCTCGGCGGCGGACTTGTTCGGATGGATGTGCCGGTCGGTATGCACGGGTGGCAATCCTGCCGGTGCGTCGTCGTTGTCCAAGTTCAGGTTGACCAGCTCGCCGGTTTTCTTGTCCTGATACCGTGCCTTGACAGCCTTTTGGGTGGTGCGGTCGGTAAAGCGAAATTGCCAACGGCTGACATCACTACGTCGGATCGTGATCGCTGACAGGTTTCTGCCACTGGCGGTCTGGCCGCTTTGGCGTGGCAGTACCAGCAGCTTGCTATCGGCAACTTTCGCGGTGCAGTCATGGACCTTGGCGAGCCGGGTGATGAAGTTGAAGTCGGATTCATTCAACTGATCAGCCCTTGGCACTACCGTTGCCACTGAACACTCTGGCGCCCAACCGTTGCGAGCACCTATGTCGCTGACGATCCGTGACAGCGGGACGTTTTCCCAACTGCCGCTACGGGTGGTCTTGCCACTGCCGCGCATGTCGCTGGCCTTGCCGCGAATGACCAGGGTGTCGGGTGGGCCAGAGACCTCGATGTCGTCGACGGTGTATCGACCCAGGCGCGCCAGTGCGTTGGTGCCGTAACCGAGGTAGATCTCGATCCCGGCGCCGCGCTTGGGCAATGTGACGGCGCCGTCACGGTCGTCGATGCGCAGCTCGAATTCGTCCGACTCCATGCCGGGTTTGTCCAAGGTACGCAGCAACAGCAGGCGGTCATTGATCAGTGCGGTGATATCGGAACCATCAGCAACAATCCGAAAGGTGGGTTTCATGTTCGTACCTCGCTGTTCAATCCCACAACTGCACCTGCTCATCCCCTGGATCTGCCACATCAGGAAAGGTGATCAACAGCCCCGCCCGAAACGGCTGCTGCTCATCCGCCAACAACCTGTTCGCTGCCAGCACCGCCTCGACGGTTCCATTCAGATGCCCGTATTGCTGATAACACAGGGTATCCAGCAGGTCTCCATCAGACGTTCTGCATATCATCGCCATATCGCGTGAACTCCAAGCTAAAGGTTTGCTTGCGCGGGATATTTGATTTGCGCGAGCAAACCTGCACTGGCGCTCTGATCGCTGACAATGGTTGCCAGCCCCGCAGCCTCGGTCAGGGCGACCATGGCTTGCTCCTCTTCGGCACTGCCATCCGCCGAGGCCCTGATCTTGGCCTTGAGCGCCTCGATTTTCTTGGCCTTGGCCGGGTCCTGCTTCTTGATCAGTTGCTCACTGAGCATGATGAAGGCGTCGACCGGGTTGGCTGCTTTGCCGCTTTTGGTCGCGGCGAGGATCGAGCCGGTCAGGTCGTAGCCTTCCTTGGCGAACCGCTCCTGGCTGGTGCTGCTGATCACCGCATTGAGCAGGTTGTTCATGTTCGTGGCCGCAGCCGCCGAATCCTGCGTTTGCGAGAACTGCGACTGCAGGCTGGCACCTAGAAAACGCACCGCTTCCGGGCCTTCCATACCAAGACGTTTGATATTGCCGAGCATCGCCGGCAGGTACTTCGCCATCTCCTTGGGACCAAACGCGCCGATGTCACCGGCCGCCGCCACCTGACCCAACATGGCGCCCATGTCCCCCTGCTTGCCGTTAGATTTCTTTTCCAGGTCAGCTAACTTTGCGCGCTCATCCGCGAGCTGATCAGCAAGGCCTTTTTCTCGGCCAATCGAAAGCGGCACATCAAGAGCCTCCTTGGCGGCGTCACGAATATAATTCCAGCCGCGCTCAATCAAGTTGAGGTTTTGGGTAATCTGCCCCGTTCTGGTGGCTATGGTGCTGGCATATGTATCAGTCAGCAGATTTGCCGCGCCTAGTGATATTAAACCGAGTTAAGAGGCACCCCATGAGCGACACAAGAGAATTCCCAGAGCGCCTTGCTTGGGCGCGCGCTGAACTTGGCCTGACGCAGAAAGAGCTTGCCGAAGCCGCAGGTGTAAGCCTTGTTCAGGTCGCCAGATACGAAACAGGCCGGTCCACTCCAAGACTGGGCGCAGCCCTCAAGCTAGCCCGCGTGCTTGGCATGGACGCTTACGATTTGATGCCTGAGCTTAGAAAAACCACAAAAGAAATTGAGGTCCAGCTCAGCGCCGAAGAGGCCGAGCAATTCGATACTGAAGCCGCCAAGCTTGGAATTACTACCGAAGAGCTCATGCGAAAGCTGACAATGATCGGGCTCAGGATGAAAGCAAAAGACCCGGCCACGAGGAAAATGCTTGAGGAAGAGTTTCCCGGCATGCTTGAGCGAATCGATGCGCTTTCTGGCGATGACGACTGACATCCTTCATCCAATGAAGGGCGTGCATCCGTTGCACATCCTCTACCTGCTCTCGCTCATCACCAGCAGTGCTTCGGCCTCCATAATCCGCAGGTCAGGGAAAGCCATCGCCAACTCAGCGCGCTTGAGGCCGATCATGCTGGCCACCGGCTTGATCGCGTTGTAGTCCAGTCCTACGGCGCCGCCCATACCCACACGCCACTGCGTAGACATCGCCTCGAACAGCAGGAAGGCCGGCCAGTTGTCTGGCCAGACCTCGTACTCTTCGTCGGGGATGTCGGCCTTGGTCATGCCGAAGGCCGCCAGGTCAGCCTCTGACGGCCCTTGCTCGTACAGGATGCGGGCGACGCCGGTCAGTTTCCCAGGCGTGCCGGCTGATAGGCGGCTTGGTACGCGGCCAGCACTGCCTGAGGCGCACCCACGCAGGTGGTGACCAGCGCAGTCATGGCCTCGTCGGACAGCTTCTCATCGAAGCCCCAGCCGCTGACAATGTCCTTGAGCTGGTCGACCTGCAGCGCGATTTCAGAGACCGTGGCGTCCTGCCAGGACATGCCCTCGTCTTGCACCTTGGTGGCGTGCGCGTCCCGGGCCGCGTTCCAGCGGTCGAACAGCGCCGACAGCGCAATGCGGTCCAGGTACTTGAACTCGAAGTCCACGGCCACTGCTTCACCGCCCACACGGGGGATCTGCACTTTGGCCTTGAACGTTGGGTTTGGCGCGATCTTGATCTTGGCCATGGGTTACACCACCACGGCCGAGTAACGGGTTGGGCGGCCAGCCAGGGACAGCGTGATGACACGGGTCATCAGGTTGTTACGGGACAGCGCCGGGGTAGACGTGATGGTCACGTAGGCGTTGTAGAGGATGCTGTCGCCGTTCGGCAGGTTCAGACGTAGTACGCGGGTTGCTTTGTCCTCGTCGGCGGTTTCAACCACCGGCACGTAAGCCAGGGATGGGTCATCCGCTACGGTGAACGACATGCTGATCGGGTTCTTGGTGGTCGGGATCTGGCGGTCGTCATCGTCAGCCAGGAAGCCGAAGGTGAGGAACTGCTGGTCGCCACCGCTGGTCGCAACGTCGGTGATCTGCGAAATCTCAACGAAACCGGTTACTTCGCGCACCGAACCCAGACCCGAGCCGGCCGGGTATGGCTGGAGGTTGGTGGTGTTGATGTTTTCCAGGGCGAAGGTGCCGGTCAGGCTGTCCGCTACGCGTGCGGCTCGGTCATTAAGGCGAGTCCAGCCGGAGGTCACGGCGATGATGTCGCCATCGCTCAGTCCATGGGCCGCGGCGGTCGCTACAGCCGGATCGGCGTTGCTCAGCGCGGTCACCGGAATCGTGGTGCCATAGGTTGCAGCGATTTGCAGGGTCGCGCCGTTGGGGAGTCGGAAGCCCATGTGTTTTTTCCTCTTTGCAGAAATGACAAAACCCGCTCAATGGCGGGTTCTGGGGTTGCCCAGCGGGCGGATTAGTTGGTGTCTGCTCGATACTGGAACGAGGCCGGCACGGTGTAGGTGGTTCCGTCAGGAATGCCTGGGCCCGGGCCGACCGGAGCCAGCACGATGGCTACCAGGCCGGCGCGCGGGATGCGCAGGTTTACCGGGAACAGTGTGGCCAGTTCATCCACGATGCCGCTGGCCTCAGTCCGGTACTTCCCTGACGGGGCCACGATGTTGACCTGGAACACGCCGACGTAAAGGTGGTGATCACCGCCCAGCGTGTTACTGGCAGTCGCCGCCGGTAGCGTGAAGGCCCGCAGGTACGTCTCGCTGGACGCTGGTGTGTAGGTCTCGTTCTCCACCACCACTTTCAGCGGCTTTGTTCGAGCCTTGGCCCAGGCCAGCAGGCGCGACTCAAAAGCCGCAGCGATGATGTTATGGCTCATACCTGATTATTCCTGATGGCTTCTTCGACGATCTGCTGGAAGCGTGCGAGCGTGATTTGCACCATGCCGGCCGGCGCCTGGTCGGAGTGGCCGTACTCGAGCGGAATCGCATATGGAAGGTTGTTCACGATAAATCCAGTGGTCCCGGCGCGGAACTCAATCGAGTCACCCACAAGGCGAGCCGTGGCTTGCTCCCCGGTCGGGTCGAGAGTGTCCAGCGTTCCGGCGGATGGCGTAGTGATGCTGAACTGCCAATTTCCCCGGAATCTCCCGGTATCAACCGGAGACATGCGGATCAGTGAACCGCCAAGCTCAATGATTATTTCCCGCAGACTCGCATCGATAGCACCTTTTGCCTGCGCAGCGAACTCAGCCAGTTGCAGCTCGAAGCTGCCACTTTTTCCGCCATAACGCTCCGTCATGTGCGATCCGCGCGCCATGGCTATTTCCTCAGTTGAACGGTCCAAGTAGCTTTGGCTGGGTCCTGGCTGACGTTCATTGCGCGCTTACCGCCGATCACGTCGCCGATCACCGGGGTGGCCGGGTTTTCGGTTAGCTCGCCCGCAAGCGTGATGAAAAGCTCGTTCTGCAGGATGGTGAGCTTTTCGTCAGTAGTCTGGATCAGCGAGCCGTCGATCTCTTTGGCGAGGTATTTGCCAAACACTCCACGGCCGGCGTAATTCGTGATGACCTCTGGCGTCGAACCTGAGTCCGGGTCGTACTCACCCTGAACCTTGCGCACGCCAACAACAGGATTCACGGCATCAGCCAGATCGGTGTCGAAGGCTTCAGCCAGATCCCTCTGTAGGTCGTCTCGCAGCCCCATGTCAGCACCTCACGACTTTGACCTGGCCTGAGCCGAGATAGTGGGAAAGCAGCGCCAAGGCGAAAGATTCACCAGCGCTGACGGTGCGGGACGATTCGGAGAACGACTTGCTGCTCGAC